>Ga0209723_1001951_pt1 | contig 29633 bp, 21 predicted proteins | sample BiotimSIPDNA_2_FD_185750 | JGI IMG/M metagenome (GOLD analysis project Ga0209723, IMG submission 185750) | Anaerobic biogas reactor microbial communites from Washington, USA - Biogas_R2 time_0 SIP DNA (SPAdes) (version 2) | ecosystem: Engineered > Bioreactor > Anaerobic > Unclassified | place...
GTAAAGTCAGGCACGGTTTTTGCGCCCAGCGACAAAGGGAAGGCCACGGATCCTCAAACTTGCGGGCGAGACGGTGCAGCTATTAAGGCGCCACTGACTGGCCTAACTGACGATGGGCATCATTGGATAGGTGGTGAGGACCCCAGGGTGGAGATCCATGAATTCACGGATTACGAGTGTCCTCATTGCAGAAAAGCCCACATGATGGTCAGAAAACTTGTGGCCTCGGATCGCCACATTCGCGTGTACCATAGGCATTTACCACTGGATATGGCCTGTAACCCGGCGATTCAAAAGCCATTTCACGCCAGGGCATGTGAGCTGTCCAAGGTGGCGGTATGTGCTGGCCAACAGGGCCGTTTTTGGGAGATGAACGATTTCTTGTTCCAGAAATCTGATGATATTCGGGCTAAAAACTGGACTGCCGATGATATAGCACAGCGTCTTGAGTTGGATTTGGACAAGTTTAGATGCTGCATGGACGATCCAGGCTCAGGGGCCATTATAGACAGCGACATTGCCGAGGCTAATGGACTGGGTTTAAAGGGAACGCCAGCTTTTGTGATCAACGGACAGATTTACTACGGCAAAGTGCCAGACGAGGCCCTGAAACACGTAAGAGACTAAACGTTTTATAATAAAGCGCCTTTACCAAGAGGAACCCCAATGAATAAAACGACATACCTGCTCCTGTCCCTGTCTCTGCTCCTGTCCTGCGCCAGCACCCCAACGTCGTCTGCCCAGGTCGAGGCCCCCATGCATCTAGGCGAGCCAGTTATAGACTCTCATGTCCACATCTCACCAAACATGCAGGCGCTTGCAACGGCTTTGGAAGTCTTTGAAAAGTCTGGCATTGGCAGGTTTGTTGTAAAGAGCGCAGGCCCTGTTGGAACTCCCAGATATGAAGCCAATTTAGCGATGGAAAAAATCATGGCTGGTCGAATGAAATCCTTCATCAATATCGACTGGCAGGGGATTGATTCTCCAGCCTGGAGTGATTTACAGGTCAAGGCCTTGACCCAGGCAAAGGCCGACGGCATGGTCGGAGTAAAGGTTTTCAAGGCATTAGGACTTGGTGTGCGAACGGCCGACGGAAAACTGCTATCGGTTGATGACCCAAGGTTGGACCCCATTTTTGAAACCTGTGGAAAGCTGGGCTTAATCTTTGCTTGGCACATCGCGGACCCAGTCGCCTTTTTTAAGGCACCCACTCCAGACAATGAACGCTACGATGAGCTGAAAATAGCTGAAAGTTGGAGCTTTTATGGCAAGGACTTCCCCTCATTTAATGAGCTAATGGAAGCCCAAGAGAGGCGGATTAAAAAGCATCCACAAACCACGTTTTTACTTATTCATTTTGGTAATAATGCCGAGGACTTAAGCTATGTAGATCGCCTTTTAACCACTTATCCCAATGTTTACATCGACATCTCAGCCAGAGTTCCAGAATTTGGTCGTCACCCAGCAAACGAAGTAAAGGAGTTTTTCATCAAGCACCAAGACAGAATCTTGTTTGGCTCAGATTTCATAGTCAGCTTTGACGGCAAAATGCAACTCGGCTCTGTCTGGCACGTTGAAGGAGAAGAGCCAGGCATAGACAACGCCGTCGAGTTCTTCACCCGCCATTGGCGCTACTTTGAAACAGACGCAAAGCAGATAGAGCACCCAACCTCCATCCAAGGAAAATGGAAGGTAGACGCCATCTCGCTGCCAAAGGATGTCTTGCGGAAACTGTACGTAACAAACGCAGAAAACCTGATTTTCAAGCCGAAGTAGAGGGGCAGGGGCGGGGCCAAACTCATGAGATTTGGCGGCTTAATTGACGACTCCGATGTTACCCGATGGGCCTGGTTGGCCACTAGCGCCCAGACCGATGGATGTGTTCGATGAGCTGCCTCCCTCGCCGGCTGCCCCGCCGGTAGCCACTGATTCAGAGATGGGGAAGTTGTTGCTGTTGATCTGATCCGAGTAGGCAACGTTGTTACCATTGAACAGGAAGATGTCGTAGGACAGACCACCACAGGCTCCACCCCCACCGCCCCCATGCCCACCCCGCGAACCTGCACCGCCAGCAGCGCCACCAAAGATGCAGATTTCGGGACCGCCGTACACTACAACCATGCCTCCGCGACCACCCGCGCCCCCGTTTCCACCCGCGCCTCCGTTACCACCGTGGCCACCTGCGCCTCCGTAGTTACGGATGATGGTGTTGTTGGTCACCGTGGGGATATTGGTAGGGAGGATGGGATCGTTTGGAAAATAGATGAAGACCCCAAAGGATCCCCCACCTGCCTCACCGTAGCCGCCGCGCTCACCAGCGCATCCGCCACTGCCGCCGCCACCACCGCCGCCGCTGACGTCGTAGGTGTTATTGCTCAGCCTTTGGCCACCGCCACTGCCACCGCCACCACCACCGCGGCCATGGGTTCCGTGAGCCCCCGTCGACCCGGAGTGCCCCACCCATTCACCGTCGACGACCCGCCCCATGCGCTGGGAGGAGGTGCATGCAGCCCCACCAGTTCCATCGGTCGCCGCCCGGCCAGGATCGCCTGCCTCGCCGACCTCGTTCTTGTTGGGGGTGGGGCTACAGCTACCTCCGATTGTGGTGTAATGGCCCCATCCTCCATCTCCACCTTCTCCCCAGTTGGGGATGGAGTCGGTACCATTGCCACCGCTTCCAGACTGCTTGTCTTTGTTCGGGCAGGTGGGTACTCCCCCCGCACCCCCGTTGGCATCGGTGTAGGTGGGGGTGACTCCAGGGGAGAACGTGGCCGGGTCCTGGCAGGATCGGATGCCGGCCGCGCCCCCTCGATCAGGGAAGGGATTTCCAATGGTACACACGGTGTGGAGGGTGTTGGAGCCGTTCCCACCTGCAGCCCCGACCTGTCCCGAGGTGCCCGCCGCACCTGATCGTCCCGGGCCGCCCTGCCCCGCCATGATGGTGTTGTGGCGGATGACGAGGTTGGAATCAGAGTCCCTGACGTAGATTGCATAGGAGTTGGCACCGTTGGAGATGGCGTTGGCGGCTAGGACGTTAAAGCCCTCGAAAAGGGTAGCGGTTTTGATACCACTGGCGATGACTGCCTTGCGATGCCCGGTCCCCTGAGGTCCGCGGATGATGGTCGCCGTTGAGTTTAGGCGGCGCTCCCATGTGTCGGGCCGGTAGCCACCCAGGAGGTCGATGCCGGGAATCAGGTTGACTGTCTCAAGGTACTCGCCATCGGCGACTAGGACCTGGCTTCGGCCAACCGAATGGGCCCGTTCGAGGCCGTAGGCGATGGTCGCACAGGGCTCGTATGCCTCTTCAACCGTGCCGACCGGACCCAGGCCACAGGTGTCGGAGTCTGTGCCAAACGTCGAGACATAGATGACTGTGCTGTCGAGCTTGAACTCGCAGCCGTCATCGGGGACATTGTTGAGGTCGAAGTAGGGCACTTCGCACTCCATTTTGCACTGGGGCTCGACTTCCAGCCTGCACACGCCATAGGCGTTAGGCTTGTCATAGATGACCGTACAGTCGGTGTAGCAGTTACCGCAGGCGGTATCTAGGCCGTACACGCCACCGACCTTGAAGGTTTCGTCGATTAAGCCGTTGCAGTTGTCATCAAGGTAGTTGCAGATTTCCTCCTCTTTAGGTGAGTGGACGGGCAGGCACTCAAGACGACCCTCGTTGCAGTTTGTGCGGCCCTCCATGCAGATCCCGGGCTGTCCAGTGGCACAGACCACGTTGCCCCCAGGGTTGCCTTCGTCGGTGAGGCCATCACAGTCGTTGTCCAGGCCGTCGCAAATCTCATCGGTAGCAGTGACGATCTGCTCACAGGTCAGAACGCCCGAAGAGCAGCGCGTCACGCCGGCCCCACAGACGCCATCAAGACCCGTATCGCACCTAAGCCCAGCTTCCGGGTCGTCTTCGTCGGTGAAGCCGTCGCAATCGTTGTCTAGGCCATCACAGACCTCGGTTTGACCAGAGTTGACACTGTCGTTGTTGTCGTCGCAGTCGTAGCCCAAACAACCAGGTCCGACGCCGTAGCCGTCCCCATCATGATCGATGCAGAGGGTCTCGGGGACGCACAACTTAGCGAAGTCCAGACCGCTTTTGTGCATGTAGACGCAGTCGAAGTCGTCCGGGCAATCGTTTGCGTTAAGGCAGAACCAGGTGCAAAACCCTTCTTCAATGTCGGCTTCAATAAACAAGCAGAGGCCGGAAGCGCACTCCTCATCGCCCACACAGGGCTCACCGACCTTACCAAGCTTTTCAGCATCCTGCTCGCTGTCGTTGCTGTTCACGTCACCAGCCAAGTCGGGGCTGTCGTCAGTCGCCGAGTCGGAACTGCTATCAGCGACCAGGTCAAGGCGGGTGTCAGCTGCTATGTCGGAACTGCTATCAGCGGCCAAATCAAAGCTGCTGTCAGCAGTAAAATCAGTGTCGGATAGATCGCTGAAACAGCTTTGTCCATCATCGCCACACCCCAGAGCAACCGTGAAAAGAGCCAGCAACAACGCAAGAACACGAGATGTGGCAGTCATGAACGAACCTCCAGCGTGAAAAACAACGAACACCACAGGGTAACACACGCCAAGATGCTCGGTAACCACGTATCTTGGGCAAATCAATCATAGTAATGATTTGACAGGAAATCGTGGAGGCGGGGGCAGGGACAGGGGACGGAGGCGGGGTCAGGGGCAGGGGACGGAGGCGGGGGGCAGGGGCAGGGGAAAATCGTGCTTGCGTTCGGTTGTATGGTGTGCGATAAATCCGCGCCATGAGAAAGCTAATTTCACAACGTTGTCTCTGGTTTGCCTTTTGCCTAGTAGGGTTATTACCGGCTGCTAGGGCCACTGCTCAATCCTCGGAGATTATTGCTGTCCTCGAGATTGAAAGGCGGGGCGTTCATTTAAAAGCAGCCACGATGGCGAATTTGAGCGACTACATGTATGGCCGTTTGGCGTCTGCTGGTTTTAAGCTCACCCCCCAAAGTCAAGTTCGAGAGCGTGTTGTAGACCTTAAACGTGGGTCCCACAAAGATTGCTATGACCAGTCCTGCCAAATCGAACTTGGCAAGGCTGTAGCCGCCGATAAATCGTTATCCAGTCAGCTGATCAAAATTGGCGATGTATGCTAGTTGCAATCACAGATCTACGACCTCAAAACTGAAACCACGGATGCCGGTGCCCAAGCTGAAGGTCCTTGCACTGTCATCGGGATTAAGGCCTCCATCGACCAAGTCGTTGCCAAATTCAAAGGCGGCGTTGTAGTGCCAGATCAAGTGCGCGGTCTTTTGGTGGCGTCGTCCAGCTACAGTGGCGGAAGTGTGTGCGAAGGCAATTTAAAGCTCGACGGCAACTGTTAGGCCGCACTCCCTGGCAGGGAGACGTCTCAGCCGGTTCTCACACAGTTGAGGTACAGTGTCCAAATGGCGCGGCTAGCCAACAGGTTACAGTGGCCCACAACAGTCGCTCAGATGTGAATATTAAGATTGAAAAAGGTGTCGGTGAGTGGGTTTTGATTCCAGGTGGTACTTTTAATATGGGTTCCAATGATTTCTCGTGGGCACAGCCAGTTCATCGAGTAACTGTACCAACGTTTGAAATGACAAAGACCCTGGTTACAGTTGAGCAGTATAAAGCTTGTGTTGATGCAGGTGCCTGCACAGCTCCTGATACTGGGGATTATTGTAATTGGGGCCAATCTGGTCGTGGTAAGCATCCTATAAACTGCGTTGATTGGCACCAAGCTCAGGCATATGCTGAGTGGGCGGGTGGACGTTTACCTAGTGAGGCTGAATGGGAGTACGCAGCCCGCAGTGGCGGTCGAGACTGGAAGTATCCATGGGGTAATGAAAACGCTACTTGTAAGCGTGCTGTAATGTACGATGGTCGTAACTACGGCTGTGGCCGTAAAAGTACGTGGCCAGTTTGCAGCAAGCCCAGAGGCAATACTACTCAGGGTTTATGTGATATGGCAGGCAACGTAAGGGAGTGGATTCAGGATTGGTACCATGACAGCTACAATGGTGCACCAACTGATGGCTCAGCTTGGGAAAAGCCGACAGGCTCTAGCCGGGTTGCTCGCGGCGGTTCCTGGCGCAACAACGCCGGGTACGTGCGGTCGGCGTTTCGCTTCTTCGACGATCCTGCCAAGCGCTACGTCAACCTTGGGTTCCGCCTAGCGAAGTCGGTGCGCTAGACCCTTGGCTCTTGGGCCCGGAAGGACGCCCACGGACATGTAATAAAACTTCAACGAAGAGATAAAACGCCAAAACCCAACAAACAATCTGGAGCCAGAACGTGCTGATCAGCAAGATCTGTAGCAGGATCAGGCTCAGGATCAGGCTCAGAACCAGGATCCGTGACATAACCACTCCTTGTTACAAAACGCTACAAATGGTTACTTCTCTGCTATTGATAAGCTTGACGTTAGGCCACATAGTGCCTCAGCTTGGCCTATTGGTATGGCCCAAGACATTAAGGAGTATGGCCCAAGACATTAAGGAGTCGACCATATGAAGCGTTTTTTGCTTTGTTTACCCCTGGCAGTTCTTGTAATAACAGGGTGTTCCAAGAAAAAAGTGGATGATGTGCCCGAACCTCCAAGACCAGTCAGGATTGCCCCAGTCACCCGTGCCGACATTGATTCGTTGTTGATCTACGGCGCAGAATTACAACCCTCCGTCGAAGTAAAGCTCTTCTCAACCGTCATGGACCGCATACTCTCCCTCCCATTCCAGGAAGGAGACTATATCGAAAAAGGCGAAGTCGTCGCCCTGATCCGCCGTGAAGCCATGGACCGAGGCCTAGACCAGCTCGGCGCCCAACTACTGGCCCTCGACGCCCAGATCGCCAACCTCGAAAGCGAACTAGCCAGAGCCAAAGACTTGTTCGCCAAAGGAGTCGCCACTCAGCAGGCCCTCGACCAAGTTCAAACTAGTTACGACGCCACGGTTGCTCAAAGAAAGGCCTTAGTCGCCGGGCGCGGTCAACTTGCAGCCACAGCCGCAAACGCAGTAGTAAAGGCACCCATCTCTGGCGTCTTTGCAAACAGAATGTTCGAAGAAGGCGACATTGCGTCCCCACAAGCTCCCCTCGGCCGGATTTTGGTAATCGACACCCTCAAGGTCACCTTGAAACTAATCGAATCCCACGTAGCCAAAGTCCACATGGGACAAGAGGTAACCATCGACCTTGATGCATATCCAGGACGCACCTTCAGCGGCCACGTCACCAGAATTTTGCCCTACCTGGACCCAGAAACCAGGACAAACGCTGTTGAAGTTTCCATAAAGAACCCCAAGGACGAAGCCGGCCAATATCTCCTAAAGCCAGGCATGTACGGCCGTGCAAAACTGATAACCGAACGTCGCGAAAATGTAATCGTCGCCCCTGGAGAAGCCCTGCTTCTGGACACCAGAATAACAGGGGAGGCCGGTCAGGAACTCCGTAAGGCAGTCGTGGTCAAGCCCGACAATACCGCCGATGTTCGGGTCGTCAAACTAGGTGCAAGAGACGGCAATCAATGGGAAATCCTGGAAGGCTTGGCCGAAGGCGAAAGCTTGGTAGTTCGAGGCCACCATGGAATAAAACAAGGCCAGAACGTTGTGATTGATACTCAGGAGGACCGTCTATGAAGGTTGCAGAACTCGCTGTAAGGCGCGGGGTTACCTTCGGGATGCTATACCTGATGATCCTGGGCTTTGGACTTTTTGGATTGTCCAGGCTCGATCTGGATCTCTATCCTGATATTCAGTTCCCCGTCGTCATTATCATCACCTCCTATACCGGAGCAAACCCTCAAGATATTGAGACATTGATAACCCGTCCCATTGAAGGGGCTGTCGTTTCAGCCAAAGGAGTTGAAGAAGTATCATCCGATTCTAAACAAGGCGTTTCCCTTGTCTCGCTGAAGTTTGACTGGGGCAAAGACATGGAGCAGGCCGAAACCGACGTCAGGCGTAATCTCGACCTGATCAAAGGTTTCTTACCGGACGACTCACAAGAGCCAATCGTCTTTGCCTTTGATGTCTCGATGCAACCAATCATCATGATGATGGTTTCAGGCCCTTATCCCTTGGATGAACTGCGCCGAATCGCAGACGAGGAGATCGCTCCAAGACTTGAGCGCTTGGAAGGTATTGCCGTAGCCGGTGCGGCTGGCGGTCTTGAGCGTCAGATCAACGTTCATTTAGACCCGGTCAAGGTCCAGGCTTACGGATTGGATGTGAATCGCATCGTTGGCGCAATTTACTCTGAAAACCGCCAGGAACCAGGCGGCTACGTAGAGCAGGGTGGCCTGGAATTTTCCGTTCAGGTCGATGGAAAGTACCAAAAGGTTGAGGATATTGGAGATGTCGTGGTGGGTTCTCGCATGTCGGCCACTGGCATCCAGATGATTCGCCTAAAAGACGTTGCCGAAATCGTCGACTCGTTCAAGGATTCCAGACGAATCATGGCCGTTGATGGTGCCCCATCCGTTTGGTTGATGGTCAGAAAGCAGTCAGGTGCAAACACAGTACAGGCGGCCAACAGGGTCATGGCAGCCTTGGATGACGTTAAAAAGGAATTAGGTGGTGACATCGAATTTAACGTCATGTACAATCAGGCGGATTTCATCAATGACTCCCTTGGAAACCTTTCCTCCAGCGCCATCTTGGGAATCATTATCACATTCATAGTGCTTCTCTTGTTTTTACGTAACTTCCGAAGTTCATTGATTGTTGCCACTGCGATTCCACTTTCAGTGGTTGCTACGTTCGCACTAATGGACATGCTTGGGATGACCTTAAACGTGCTTTCCTTGGCTGGTCTGGCTTTGGGCGTAGGTATGTTGGTTGACAACGGTATCGTTGTCCTGGAAAACATCTTTAGACTTCGTGAAGAAGGCAGAGGGGCTTGGCTGGGTGCGATCGAAGGGGCCAGCACCGTGGGATTGGCGGTCTCTGCGTCGACTTTGACGACCGTGGCGGTATTTGTGCCGGTTCTTTTTGTGCCTGGTATCACAGGTGTTTTGTTCAAGGATATGTCATTTACCATATCCTTCTCACTGTTGGTTTCGCTTGCTGTCGCCTTGACTTTTGTGCCGTTGACCGCTTCGCGCCTGCTTGGTGGGAAACGCGGAAACCAGATTTTCGCCAAGGTGCAGGAGCGCAATCGTTTTTCAAAGTTTCGCGAAAACTATGGACGCAGCCTTGACTGGACCTTGTCTCACCGTTGGGCTGTTGTCGCAATTTTGGTAGGCGTCATAGCGATTACCGTTGCGCTGGCTTCGTCGCTGCCCACTGAATTTATGATGGAAGGGGATGACTCGTGGCTGCCTGTAACTATCGAGGCACCTGTGGACAGTAATTTGGAGTCCACTCTGGGTGTCTTTGATGAAGCCAAGGCTGCGGTTGAAGGGGCCCTTAAACCTGGTGAAGCTAGGATGATAGCCACCGACGTAGGTATAGGTGAAGGATTTGCCTCGATATTTTCAAAGGGGGTTCACTATGGAATGATACGAATTCCCTTGGTAAAACCTGCACAACGAGAAAGAGATAAAAAGACCATCCAGTTATCCATTAGAGAGGCCTTGGCCAAGATTCCTGGTATTACATACAAAGTTGGTAACGTCATGGGATTTCGCGGTGGTGGCGATATTGATATCAAGATCATCGGCCATGACCTGGAAACATCCAGAGAGCTAGGAATTGAGCTCAGGGATAGGTTTAAGGCGTGGCATGATATATCGGAAGCGACATTTTCTATGGACGACCAAAAGCCACAGATGACCGTGACCTTTGACCGTGAAAAGATGGGACGTTTGGGCCTTTCAACCGCCGCGGTAGGACAGGCTGTTTCCACAGCGTTTATGGGTCGGATTGCGGCTCAATATTCTGAAGATGGCGACGAATATAATGTGTTTGTCCGTTACGGAAAAGACTTCCGTAAAGACTTTGATGAGCTAAAGCGAATGCCTGTAGCTACCCCAGGCGGAAAGACCATTCCTCTTGGCAATATTGCTGATATTACAACTGAACTTGCTCCTGTAAGTGTCACTAGGTTAAACCAAGAGCGCGTGACCACGGTTAGTCTGACCTTGGCTTCTGCCTTTAAAGACGAAGAGGGCAAAGTACAAAACAAGGACTTTGGAAAATCGGTAAGCCGTGTCCAAAAGGTTCTCGAAGAATATCCCTGGCCAGATGGTTTCATGTACGAGATCGGTGGTACCGCCGAAGATTTCATGAAATCAATGCGTTACCTTGGGATAGCGTTTCTGATATCGGTTTTGTTGGTCTTCATGGTGATGGCCAGCCAGTTTGAGTCCCTGCTCCAGCCTTTTATCGTGCTTTTCTCGGTTCCATTGGCTGGTATAGGTGTGGTCTTGATGTTTGTTTTAACCAGGTCCCAGGTTGATATGCCCGCGCTTGTAGGGGGAATCATGCTTGTCGGAATCGTAGTTAACAACGCCATCATCCTGATCGATGCGGCCAATCAGATTCGTGACACTGGTGTCGGTGCAAGAGAGGCCATCGCATTGGCTGGGCGTCAGCGTCTGCGCCCTGTATTAATGACCGCGATGACGACCATTTTTGGAATGCTGCCAATGGCCTTGAAAATTGGTGAAGGGTCTGAGGTGTGGGCTGGACTTGCAAGGGCGGTTATTGGTGGATTAACTACGTCGACCTTCCTAACGCTGTACGTGGTTCCGACTGTTTACACGATTTTTGCTGGTAAACATCGAACTAGAGGCGAGATAGAGGCCGCCGAAGGTATCGGCCAGTTGGCAAACAATGGAAATAATCTGTAGGTGACCCTGGAGGTGCCTTTAAATGCACGTTTTCAAAAAATCTAGTCTGGCGGCTGCATTTGGCGTGATTTTCCTGGCCGGCACGTCTTTTGCCGCTGAATATCAGATAACTGACCCTCAGCTGCTTGCTGAGCTTGAACTTCAACCCACCCCTGGATATGAACTGACCTTGGGCCAAGCCATTGCTGAGGCTGAAGCGCGAAATCTTGCCATCCAGGCTGCCAAACTGGAGATTGATCGAGCTGATGCACGGTTGGCTCAGGCTTGGGGTCTGGTGATGCCTATGTTGAGCGCCGGATTGAACGCGATTCACGCCGACAAGGCCGACGTTGTTGATTTTGGTGAAAGCATGGCGGCCGGACTTGGCCCCATCCTTGAGTCTGTCGGTATTGAACTTCCGCCAATGGAACCAAATCCAACAGTTGTAAGGCGCCAGGACACGGTTACAGGCCAGATCACAGCCGCCTTGTCCGTAATCAATGTCAAAAACTGGTTTACCATCAGTGCTGCCAGAAAAGGGCTTGATGTAACAAGGCTTTCCATCGAATCAGTGCGCCAACAGCTTTTGGTTGGGGTGGCTCAAGCCTACTACATGGCGTTAATGAGCAAAAACCTGGTTGATATGCAGATAACCCAGGTCAAAAGTGCTGCCCATCACCTTGATTTTGCGACGAAGCGCTATGAATCGGGGGCAGGCCTGAAGATTGAGGTTGCTCGCGCCCAGACGGACCTTGCGGACGCTCGTCAGCAATTGCTGTCAGCTCGTTTGGCCTTTGATTCAGCACGGGACGCCCTTGGGGTTCTGACTGGGAATGCCGGCTTGCCGATGCCTGTTGCAACTGACGAGCTGCCGATGCCCGCCGGTTCTGACGATGAGCTGGTCTCCTGGGCCCACAAACACCGCCTGGATTTGGCTGTAGGTGAGGCTTCCATCCTTTTGGCCAAACGTCAGTACAACGTCGCTTGGGCCGGGTTTTTACCCACTTTTGATATGGCGTGGCAAGGCTCTTATCAATTTACCGAGCCGTCAGCGCTTGGTGCCCAGGACAGGGCTAGGTGGAATTTGGTTTTTAATCTAAACATTCCAATTTTTCAGTATTTTACTATTGGGGCGCTGAAAGAGGCCAAGGTTTCAACCAGGATTGCACAGCTAAAGCTTGAGGACCAGAAGCAAAACATTGGCGCTGAGGTACGTCAGGCTAGGCGTGACCATCAAACCGCCTTGGCTTCAGCCGAACTTGCCGGCCAGCAGGTTTTATTGGCTAGGGAGGTCATGGAGTTGGCCCAAACCGCCTATGAGGCTGGTGCTGGGTCTTCCCTTGAGGTGACCGATGCACGGCGCACGGTGGCCGCCGCTGAAGTCAACCTGATGGCGCGCCAGTTGCAGGTTCAAATCTCGCGACTGGTACTGCACAGAGCCCTTGGAACTGAGATCAAGGAGCTGATTCCAAACTAACTAGGGAGTTATCATGGGACCCCCAGCAAAGCGGATTTTTTTAGTAGAAGACGACCTTAAACTGGCGAGCTTAGTTAAGGAATTTCTTGAAGGCGCTGGTTTTGTCGTCGATATCGAGCCTCGTGGTGACCAGGCGGTTTTGCGCATCATGGAAGAAAACCCTGACTTGGTCATCCTGGACCTGATGCTTCCAGGCCTAGATGGGCTTTCAGTGTGCCGTCAGGTGCGTCCAAAGTTTCAAAATCCGATTTTGATGCTTACCGCGCTTGGCGATGAGATAGACGAGGTGGTCGGCCTTGAGATAGGGGCTGACGATTATCTGGTTAAACCAGTTCGACCACGCCTACTTTTGGCTCGCGTTCACTCCCTGCTTCGAAGAATCGAAACTGCCGCAACCAGAGAAGATGATTCCATGATTTTAACAGTGGGGCCGCTGATCCTCGATGGTGCAAAGCGTACTGTTTCTTTTCATGATCAACCTATAGAATTGACAACCACTGAGTTCGATCTTCTTTGGTATTTTGCAAAGAGGGCAGGGCAAGTTGTAAATCGAGAAGAGCTGTATCTTGACCTGCGTGGCATTGAATGGGATGGTCTTGATCGGTCGATAGATATTAACGTGGCTAGGCTGCGTAAGAAGCTTGGGGATGATGGAAAGCATCCCCAGTTGATTAAATCAATTCGAGGAGCTGGATATCTTCTAGCAGGGCGCTGATGAACCGTTTGATTGTAAAATTCGCCTTAGCTGTGGCGATGGCGCTGTGTGTCAGCTTTACCGCGGTAACCTTCATTTTTCATCAGTCATATATAACCACGATGGAAGAGGAGGCTGTCCCGTTGGCCAATTACCTTTTTAACGGGGTGCCCGAGCAGATTAGGGCTGCCTCTGATGACGAGCGAGCGGTCATCTTGCAGGCGCTTGCCAAGGAATTGAATACCAAGGCCAACATTGAGCCTTTGTCGTCTTCGCGTTTGACCGACGGTCATCGTGAGATGATTGCTCGTGGGCAAGTGCCCATCACAGCTGAACAAGGGCATTCTGGGGCAACTTTTTTCCTGCCTTTGGACAACGACTCTGTGATTGCAATTGGTCCCCTAAGACCTGGCCTTGGGCCTGGGTTCTGGGACTATGTCCTGATCTTGTTAGTGGTTTTCATTGTAGTCGCCGTTACTGCTACAGCCATGTCAGCGCCGTTTGTAAGGAGGCTGAATCGTTTAGAGGCCACAGCGGTCAGGATTGGTCAAGGTGACCTTTCTGCCAGGGCTGAAGAGTCTTCAAACGACGCGGTTGGAAGTCTGGCCAGGAGCTTTAATGAGATGGCTGAGCGCAATCAGCAGCTTTTGGAGGCTCACAGGGCGACGTTGCAGGCCGTGTCTCATGAGCTTAGGACTCCAGCTGCCAGAATTCGTTTTGGCTTGGAGATGTTGTCTGAAACCAAGGACCCTGAAAAGTTTTCGGATCGCCTGAAGGCCATTGATGAAGATTTGATTGAATTGGACCACCTTGTTACTGAGCTTTTAGAGTTGAATCGCTCAGAGGTAGTAGGAACTGATGAACGTGAAAGTCTGCTCGTCATGGACCTTTTCAACCAAGTCCTGAAGAAGGCCGAAGAATATTGCTTGTCGCTGAACATTGAGGTTAATGCCCCACCAGACCTTGCAGTTTTTGTGGTGCCGCGCCTTTTTCGTAGGGCTTTGCGCAATTTGCTTAGCAACGCCGTCCGCTATGCCAAGACCCAAGTGACTTTGACGGCCCGCGAAAATGGGGACATGGTTGAGGTGATTGTCGACGATGATGGACCAGGGGTTCCCGACGATCACAGGGGTACTATTTTCCAGCCTTTTGCCAGACTGGACGATAGTAGGAGCAGAAAAACTGGTGGAGTTGGCCTAGGGCTTGCTATAGTTGCCCGAGTTGTGGCTTTACACGGCGGTCAGGTGGAGTTGACTGACGCGCCAAGTGGTGGGGCCCGTTTTGTTACCAGGTGGCCAACTGATATGAGTCTTGGCAAAATCGGTCGTTAATTTCCGAACAAAGGGGTGTCCATGAGCGGTAGTGTAGCTTTGAACGTTTCTCCTACCATCGAAGTAAAGGTTGGAGAGCAGGTTTTTTCCATTAGTAGAGGGACTAGAGTTAAGGCCTTTTTGCGCCGTTATTTACCTGACATTGCAGGCGATGTTTTGGGGGCGATTGTTGCCAATCAATTAACGGACTTAGAGACCCCAATCGCGTCGTCTTGTGAATTGACTCCTGTGACTTTTGCAAGTAAGGAAGGCGCCAGAATTTATCGAGCAACCCTGACAGTGATGCTTTGCGAAGCGGTGGAGCGGGTTTTTCCAGGCTCCAAGGTAATGGTAGGGCAGTCCTTTGGTGATGGATATTTTTTCGACGTTCACTTGGGTAGACAGCTTACAGCCGACGATGTACAGGCCATTGAAGCTGAAATGAAGGCCATGATTCATCGCAAGGAGGCCTTGGCTACGTTCAGGGTGCCAAAGCTTCAGGCGGTGGAGGTGCTAAGTTCTCTTGGAAGTGACACCTCGGCTCGTTTGGTGGAAACATTGCGCTGGTCTTGGGTCCCGCTTGTCACAATGGGCAAGAAGGTGCTGTTGTCCTTCCATCCCCTGCTGCCTACTACTGAGGGAATTCAACAATTCAGAGTCGAACTGTATCGAAACGGCGTGCTTTTGATCCTGCCGCCACCTAGTCGTTCAGATGAAGCCCCAGATCCAGTGCGCAACCACACTACGTTGTATGCCGCCTATATGAGGGCCAGGGAGTTCAACGAAAAGGTTGGGATTTCAACGGTTGCAGACCTGAATCAGTCGATTATTTCAGGGCGAATTGGGGAAGTCATAAGGATAGCTGAGGCAGCTCATGAAAGGCGCGTGATTACAATTGCCGATGCTGTGGCGGCCAAAAAGGATTGCCGCCTTGTATTGCTGGCTGGTCCCTCGTCTTCTGGCAAGACCTCCACAGTCAAGCGCCTGCGGATGCAACTGATGGCTATTGGTCTGCGTCCAAAGGTCTTGTCGGTGGACAACTACTATGTCGACAGGTCTAAAACCCCCTTAGATGCGGATGGTGAGTACGATTTTGAGTGTATCGAGGCCATAGACCTGCCATTGCTGAATGAGCATTTGGAGATGTTGCTCGCAGGGCAAGAAGTCCAGATGCCCAGGTATTCATTTTTCAAGGGTGTCAGGGAAGAAGTCACGACCCCTGTTCAATTGGAAGATGGTGAAATCTTGTTGATGGAGGGGATACACGGCCTAAATGACAGGCTTACCGAGTCAGTTCCGGACCACCACAAGATGCGGATTTATATGTCGGCCCTGACTCAGCTTAGCATTGACCATCAAAACCGAATCTTTACCTCTGACTCCAGGTTGATTCGCAGGATCGTTCGAGACCGCATGTATCGAGGATATTCTGCCGCCAGGACCATCCACATGTGGCCAAAAGTCAGAGCTGGCGAGGAGAAGTGGATTTTCCCCTTCCAGGAGCAAGCCGACTTCATGTTTAACAGCACCCTGGTCTACGAGCCTGCGGTGCTGAAAATGTTTGCCGAACGCTTTTTGATGGAAGTCCCAGTCTCGGACCCAGCATTTGTGGAAGCCTCCAGATTGTTGGAGTTCCTGGACCTGTTCGTGCCGGTGTTTGGTGGTGACGTTCCTGCTACGTCCATACTGCGTGAATTTATTGGCGGATCTGCGTTCGAATACTAGTTTGATTGTTGGTATGTCATTTTTAATCGCCAATTTTTATTAAACGGGTAGAATCGCGGCTGCCTTTAGTTTGGCGGAGGTGTCCATGATAAAAAGGATTGGTGACGCCTGGAAGATTCCAGGCTTGGTTGCCTTGATGGCGTTGTTTCCGTCACTGGCCCATGCCTCTGAGCAGGCTGCTAACGTGCCATCGGTGGCATGGATCATCCCGTTTGTGTTTTTGCTGTTATGCATTGCCATTGTGCCTTTGAAGTTTCCTCATTGGTGGGAGAGTAACCTTAACAAAGGGTTGGTTGCTGGTCTGCTTGCCCTGCCGGTTGCCATCTATTTCATCGCCACTGATTATCACAGGCTGCTACATCACCTGCATGAATATCTAAGCTTTATAGTCCTTTTATGGTCTTTGTACACGATCTCTGGCGGTATCGTGCTGCGGGGGAACTTGGTTGCTTCTCCGAGGACTAACACCTTGTTTTTATTGGTAGGTGCCATAATTGCGAACCTTTTTGGTACCACTGGGGCATCGATGCTGCTTATCAGGCCCCTTTTGCGGACCAATCAGGAGCGTAAGCACAAGGTCCACACCGTCGTTTTCTTTATCTTCGTTGTATCTAACGTAGGAGGTTGCCTTACTCCACTTGGCGATCCTCCACTTTACATGGGATTTTTGCAGGGAATTCCCTTTGAGTGGACCTTGGCCCTTTGGCCCGAGTGGCTGGCCGTCAATGGCGCACTTTTGGTGATCTACTATTTTTGGGATAGGAAGGCCTGGGCCAAGGAAGAGGTCAAGGATATTGCCTTGGATGTTAAACAAGCAACTCCTTTGGCTATTGAAGGCTGGGTTAATGTTGCCCTGATTCTTGGCGTTGTTGCATCAATTATTGTCTCTGGTCAAGTCTTGAAGATTCCGGATATTTCGCAAGGTGTCGCTACGGCTGTTCCATGGATTCGTGATGGCGTCATGGTTGGTCTTGGCCTGATTTCCATGGCTGCTACACGCAAACAGCTTAGAATTGATAACAACTTTAACTTTGGTGCTATTACCGAGGTTGCAGTCCTGTTCATTGGGATTTTCATTACGATGATTCCTGCCTTGATGTTGCTGGAGTTTCGTGGCACAGAGCTTGGCGTTACTCATCCACTGCAGTATTTTTGGGTAACTGGTGCCCTTTCTGGTTTCCTTGATAACACCCCGACTTATTTGACCTTCCTGTCATTAGCCAAGGGCGCGTTTGAGGTGGATGCGGTTGGCTTAATCAATCCAGAGCTTGCGAATGGACTGGGTGTTGCCATAGTGAGGGCCATTTCGCTTGGCGCCGTTTTTATGGGTGCGGCGACTTACATTGGAAACGGGCCAAATTTCATGGTGAAGGCTATTGCCGAAGAAAAGGGGGCAACTCAGGTAAAAATGCCATCCTTTGGCGGCTATATGCTTTATTCCTTTGGGATTTTGGTACCAATCCTCATCGTTGTCAGCGTGATCTTCTTTTATCTGGCTGTTTAAAGATCCAGAATCTTGGCTCTGGCCCAGAATCGGCGTCTAATTTGGGCCCGAATTCCGCCTAGCACTTCCAGGTGGTGGGCCTTCAAGATCTTGAAATAACTCCAGATCTCCCTTTACATTTTGCGCGATCACTCGTCTTGGAAGGTGCGCCTGTCTGGATGATGGCCCAGTCGCCAAGTCAACCAAAGTCAGCACATGAGGCCTAGATAGCCCCAATGGCGCTCCTGACGCCAGGTGAAATGCTGCTGCAAGCATGTACGGCCTTAAGGCGGGTGGGCACTGGTCTATCTGGTCCTTGGTGATAACAACTTTTGCGTCTTGATTTTGCTTAAGTTCAGGCAGCTGTGACTGAAGCCAAAGTCCAAGATCCTGAAAATCTTCAGCTAGTTCTGCAAGGGAAGGTTCAATTTGTGGATTGTATGTTTTTAGCAGCGGCAAGAGTTCAGCTCGAATGCGATTTCGCAGGTACTGGGTGTCTTGGTTGGTTGAATCCTCGCGAATGGGCAGGTCTTTTGCTGTTGCCCAGGTCATGATTTCGTCCCTACTGACCGATAAAAGGGGGCGCACCACGTTGTCTTTGCGAAAAGGTGATATCCCGCCCAACCCAAGTGGGCCTGTGCCTCTAATCATTCGCATTAATACAGTTTCTGCTTGATCGGTTTGTGAGTGACCGGTGGCAATCTTGGTGGCCCGAAACTGGCGGGCCATTTGTTGCAAAGCTTCATATCGTGCGCTTCTGGCCGCTTGCTCCAGGGTGGCCTTGGTTGGCGCCTTTTCCCAAATATTTACCTTGGTTATCAATACTGGTAACCCCAAGTTTTCGGCGTGATTTTTCACAGTCGCAGCGTCATCTGCAGATTCTGGCCTCAAGTCGTGGTCAACATGGCCCACGCCCAGTTCCAATCCAAGGTTTTGCTTGATTGCCAGCAGACAGTCCAGCAGTACCAAAGAATCCGCACCTCCGGAAACGGCGACTAATACCTTGTCGCCATTACAAAAAAGCGCCTTGTCTTGGCAATACTTCAGTACCAACTCTGGTAGGTTTGGCGCTTTCATGGCTTTTGTTCCAGGTCCAAAAGAAGCTTGGCTGGTGCCGCCAAAACGCGGTCAGTTTTGGATGCACCAGGATGAAGCGCGATAGCTATCAGGTTTCCATCGTTGTCGAAAACAGGGCATCCCATTGGCAGCATTCCAGGAATAATTACATGCATTTCATTGGGAGGTAAGTCATTGCCAGCTATGGCGGATTGCCCAATTACCATGTTGTCTGGTCCAGCAGGGGTAACAAATACTACCCTAGCGTCTTTGGTTTCCTTGGTTGAAATGGTGGCGTCAGTACGATCAAGGCCTGAAACTTCAGCCCCAATCTTTAACTTGGAAAGGCCGTTCTTGGTCTCGTCGATTGTCGCAGGTATAACAGTCTGGGTGCCTGGAATCGTAAGGTTAATTGTTCTCACGTCTTCCACCAAAAAGCTGGAAGTCCAGACCTGTTGCTCTTTATCGACTTGCACTATGACCGCCATCCCAATTCTAGTTGGCACCAGGGCCGGATCCTCGTGAAAGCCTGGATTTGGCCATGCTTGCACCAACAAAAGGTGCTTGGAAAGTGAAGCTTTCAGGTTTTCCTGTCCTTCAACTGTTAAAAGCGCGTCCATCAAAGGGCTATTTAAGGGCAGCTCAAGATTAGTCGCTGGAGTAACAAAAGGCAGGTCCTGCCCCAAAACACAGGGGTGACAAAGCAAAATACCCAGGACTATGGTTGTGTTAACCCAACGAGTCATGGCTTGGAGTATAACTCAGAATTTCGGCATCGACCCAAACCACTGCTCAACCTCCTAGGTAGCCTGTCTAACATCTATGATCTTCATCTTGGCGTCGCCGGTTCGATCATCGAGGCTGATGTTAAAAGCGACATCCACCAAATCGCCAATTGTTGGGGCCAAATGAGCTTGGTCAAACCAGATTCCCTTTACCCTTGTGTCGCCATCGCAGACTTCAATTTGGACGTGGCGCTTGCCCTTGCCAACTATTCTTGCGTTTGTGACTGTAACTTTGCTTACGGCTAGCACTGGCTCAGGATTGCCCATTCCGAAAGGTTGCAGTCGCTCAATGTGCCTGAACAATTCGGGAGTCACTTCTTTTAAGTTCAGCCAAGCATCAACATCTATTGAAGGAGCGATGATGTCACTGTCGATGGTCGCCTCTGCCAGCTCTTCAAGGTAATTGATTAGGTTGGGGATCTGCGCTTCTTCGACTGTCAGCCCTGCAGCCATGGGATGGCCGCCAAAGCGAACGAGGAACGGTTCGGCCGATTTAATTGCCTGGCCAATATCAAAGCCTTTCACTGAACGACAAGAGCCTTTACCTATGCCATCTTCAAGGCCAATCACGATAGATGGCTTGTTAAAAGCGTTTACAAGCTTTGCCGCGGCGATGCCTATCACACCCTGGTGCCAACCTTGACCTACCGCGATGATAATCCGTTTCAGATTCTTGCCTTCCGCATAAACGTGGGCCATTGCCTCGTCGGTCACTTTTTGGGCAATTATGCGACGCTCATCGTTGTCTTTTTGCAGGATCTCAGCGTGGGTCCTTGCCTGAAGCGCATCCTTGGCTCTTAAAAGGTCTAAAGCTGCTTTTGGGTCGCCCAATCTTCCGGTTGCGTTAAGTCGAGGCGCCAATGAAAACGCGACTGCCCGGGCATCGATGTTTTTGGCTGCTATACCGGCAACTGCTTTTAAGGCGGCTAATCCAGGCCTTGTGTCTTGATTAAGGCGCCTTAGACCGTGGACGGCAAAGACTCGATTGTCGCCGTTTAAAGGGACCATGTCGGCAATCGTTCCAACTGCGACCAAATCCAGAAAAGGCCTTAAATCCACATCGTTGATGATGCCAAGCCGGTAAAATTCGCGGCGAAGCGAACCAATCAGATAAAAGGCGAGGCCGGCCGCACAAAGATCCGCAAAGGGGAAAGAACAGTCAGCTTGGTGTGGATCAACGATGGCGACCGCCGCTGGCAAGGTTGGATCTGGGACATGGTGGTCAACAATGATTACATCGACCCCAAGCTCACTCGCCACCTGGACCGCTTCATGCGCACGAATGCCGCAATCAACTGTAATGATAAGTTTAATTCCCAATTGGGCCAGACTCCTGACTCGATCAGGCTGCAGCCCATAGCCTTCAGTCATCCTGTCTGGGATGAATGTAGTTACATCTGCCCCTGAAGCCTCAAGGAAGTCGGCCAGTATTGTAGTCGCTGTCAGACCGTCAGCATCGTAATCGCCAAAAACGCAGATCAGCTGTTTTTTTTGAACCGCCTTCACGATACGCGCTGTGGCGGTGTCCATGTCCATGAACTTTGCGGGATCATTCAAGTTTGCCAGTTTTGGCTCAATAAAATCCAAAGCCTCGTCAGGAGTGTTGATGCCGCGTAAGATCAATAGCTTTGCGATAAGCTCAGGGATTTCAATGGCTTGAGCTATTGTCTGGGCAAGGGATAAGTCTACTTCGGCCTGTACCCAGCGGCTGATGTCATTCATGGGTGCTCCAGGCTTAAGGGATCAGTTAGCGATTATGCTCTGGCGCGGCGGCGACGGCGCTTGGCCCAAACATCAAACTTCAAAGTCAGAGGAATGGCAACAAAGAGGGAAGAGTAAGTTCCTGCAATAATTCCAACGATGAAGAGAAAGGCAAAATCTGAAATCGTCCCACCACCAAACAACCAAATTGATGTAACAGCAAGCATGGTGGTAATACCAGTCACGATAGTTCGCGACAGAGTTTCGTTCATGGACTTGTTAATCAGCGTTGCCATATCACTGGTGATGCCTTTTTGCATGTTTTCGCGAATTCGGTCGTAAACAACGATCGTATCGTTAATGGCGTAACCGATAACGGTCAGTATTGCCGCAACAATTGGCAAAGTAAACTTGATATCAAAGATAATTATTGCTGCAAAAAGAATGAACACAGTGTGTGCCAAACCGATGACGGCCCCCGGCCCAAAACGTGCCTCGAAACGTAAGCTCATGTAGAGCAAGATTCCGATAAGGGCATAAAGCATTGCTACCATGGCGCTTTGGAACAGCTCTTTTCCGACCGAGGCGCTAACTGAAGCTGTGGAAAGCACCCCTTTGAACGCGTCGCCGAATTTGTCCTTCATCGCCGCGGCGATAGAGTCCTTGACAACTTGGACTTCGATGGTGAAGCGGTCATCCTTCAAAAGCTTAATCTTGGCCTCTGCTTCTTGTCGGACCTTGTCTGCCTCGGCCTTGACCTGATCATCTTGAGCGGACAGCAGAAGATCAGTCTCCCGAATCATGTCGGTTGTTATCGTTTGTTCCTTGTCAGAAACGACCGAGACTTCCAGGTTTTTCTTTGCAAAAACACTTTTTACTTCAGCATAAGCCGCTTTTACAGGCCAATCGGCTGGTAGGGTCAGATAGAACTTATCTCCAGCGTTGAAGGGGATCTCAGCTAAAGTACCAGCACCAAAGTGCTTTTCCAGGCTTTTAGCTAGTTCGAGCTTATCAATTGGAGAAAGAAGGCTTGATAGTTCCGAGAAGATCTGAAACTTAACAGTTTCTTCGGCGGCGGCACTACCGACATCGAAGTCCTGGATCTCGATTTGAGTGCCAACAAGCTGCAATTTCTGTTCCAGCAACTCGTCGACCGTCTCCTTTATGGTGGCACGATTTACCCTGTCGTCATCGTTAAACTCAAGGATAATCTTGGTTCCACCCTTAAAGTCGATACCGGCATCAAAACCCACAAAAATCATTAAGGCAATCGAAAGTAGGGTCACTCCAAGCGCTATTGGTAGTGTGTACTTCGACAACTTAATGAAGTCGTAATTGGTATTTGTTTTGATCAATTCCATTGCTTAAGTACCCCCCAATCAGATGCCGATGCTAAGATGGTTCGGACGGAACCGATCAATGTACCAATCATAAATCAGCCTGGTGATAAACACCTGGGTTACAAAGGTAACCACGATACCTATCAAAAGGGTGACGGCAAATCCGTATACTGCGCCGCTGGAATAGTTCAACAGGATTATTCCAGTCAAGGCCGTGGTCAGGTTAGAGTCCAAGATTGCCGAAAAGGCGTTTTTATAGCCAGCTTCCATGGACGCTCGTGGTCCCTTTCCAAGCCTGATCTCTTCTCTGATGCGTTCCGAGATCAGGACGTTAGCGTCAACAGCCATACCAACGGTAAGGACGATACCGGCCATACCTGGCATTGTAAGAGCTGCGTTAAAACCAATTAAAATGGCCACCGTGAACAAAACGTTTAAGGCCAACCCTGCAACCGCAATAAGGCCGGAGCCTCGGTAGTAGACCAGCATGAACAGGAAAACCAAGGCAATGCCGACCACCAAGGAAAGAATTCCGGAGTCGATGGTGTCTTGCCCAAGCGATGGTCCAACCTCATAGTCGTGAATCTTGTGGACAGGGGCCTTGTAGGCACCGTGGGTCAAAACGGTCACCAAGGCCTGGGCCTCATTCAGGATTTCTTGGCGCGGCCTGTTGCCACCCATCGAAATCTTTGCCCGCCCGCCGCCGATTTTTTCGTTGATGATCGGAGCGGAGCTGACCTCATCGTCAAGCATGATGGCCATGTATTCGCCAGTGTTTTCTTCGGTTACCTTTTCAAACTGGCGAGCACCTGTGGCGTCGAACTCCAAGCTGACATAGGGTTCACCCTGCTGTTCAAACAAGACCATGGACCTGGTCAGGTGGTCTCCAGTAACGCCAGCCTTGGAAAACAGGTAATGGGTCCGGTAATAGCGTTCGGTGATTCGGCCACCCTCACGAACTTCCTCCAGTTCCAGACCAATCATGTGTTCGTCTGGGATGGACAAGGTCTTTATAAAAGAGTAGATGGCGTTTTTGGCAAGCGTGTCGCCGGCGCCGTGTTGGGTGCCTGCTGCTGCTCGAAGAATCCACTGGCCAGTTGAACCGTCACGGTCCAGGCTCAACAGTGCGCCCTTTTCCGGGAATCTGGACTGGAATTCGGCGAGTTTGTCGCTGTTTTTGTTAAAGAATTCAGCGGCTTCAGGGCTCCTGTTTACGATTCTAAAGGCCAGCTGAGCTGTCTGGCCGATTCTGGCCCTGACTGCCTCGACCTCTTCGCCGCGAACACCTGGCATTTGGATGTCGATATCGGTGTCGCCGTTTTTACGGACGTCCGGCTCAACAAGACCAAAGGCCTCGACACGCTTGCGGATTACATCAAGCGTCTGTTCGACAACTTCCTCGCGAATCTGAGTCACACGCTTTTTGTTCAGATTCAGGACAACCTGGTTGCCAGTTGGGATCTGTCTTACGAGGTCGGTTCTGAGATCGTCGATCAGACCGACTGTAACAACCGTGACGTCTTCCTTGTCTACAAATGTCAGGCGCAAGGTATCAAAGTCGGTTCTTTCAGCCTTGAACCTAGCCATCAAGGCTTCCCGTTCTTCGTTGGTAAGCTGCTCAGGGTCCTTACCATCTTTACGGGCAAGCTCATCGACTACGGCGTCAACTACCGAATCCCGAATTCTCAACAAGTTGTCACTGATGGCCTTTTTGTAGTCAACGGTGTAGCGCAGTTCAAGACCGCCCTGGAGGTCCAGACCCAAGCTCATACGCTTTTGGAATGGGTACCATTTGGGCAAGGTGTCTGCAGGCAGCAGCGTTGGCAGGACGTACAAAATCGCCAGTAACGTTACGCCCAAAGTCAGCAGTGGCTTCCACAGGTTCCGTTTGTTCATTCGATGCCCCCGGTGGGTGGCAGGGAGACCCCTACCATCTGGATTAACTAGGACTTAGCGTCTTCGCTTTCCTTGTAATTAGACACTACCTGTGACTTGACGATTTTAACTCTGACCTCTTTCGCCAGTTCCAGGTTAACAATGTCGTTATCAATTGAAATAATACGGCCAATAAAGCCGGAGCTGGTAATCACCTTGTCGCCAGGTTTCAGCGCACCCAAGAATTCATCTTGCTTTTTGCGCTGTTTTTGTTGGGGACGGATGATCAGTAGCCAGAAGATAAGGATCATAACCCCAAAGAAAATCAGGGTTTGAACCATTCCGCCACCTGGCTTGGCTTGCGGCTGATCGGCTGGAGCAGCTGCTGGTGCCGCAGCTGGAGCAGCCGCAGGAGCTACCGCCGGAGCCGGGGCAGCTGCTGGGGCTGGGGCCTGGACTACGGCAGGTGCCGCCGCCGCAGCTTCCGCGCCTTCAGCAGCCGCAGGGGCAGCCACTGCCGCCGGTGGTGGCGGCGCAGCAGGAGCAGCAACGCCAGCAGGTGGAGTATCCACGCCGGCACCAGCCCCAACTTGGGCCAAAAACAGCAAACCGAATAACATATTCATAAATATACCTCCGCCCGGAGAACGGACGGGGATGTTTACCAGAAAGCCACGGATTGGTCAACTCAAAATCACCGCCAACCTAACCATTAAAGCAGGTTTGTAGCAGTTCCCGACCCTACCGCCGCCCCCGCCCAGTCGCAGGCACCCCCAACAAAGGCACGCAACCCTGCCCCTGCCCACCGCCGTCGCCACAATTCCTGACCCTGCCCCTGACCCTGTTCCTGACCCTGACCCCGTCCCTGATCCCGCTACTCCAACTCCATCCGACTGGAAATGATCTTCCCCACCAAACCATAATCAAGCGCTTCTTTAGCTGACAACCAAAAATCACGTTCAGTATCAGCAGCCACTTTTTCAAAAGTATTACCCGTCTCTTGAGCAATCAGGCTGTTGATCAAGTCCTTGGTCTTCAAGATTTCATTGGCAGTTATTTCCAGGTCTGAGGCAGCACCATAAACGGACCCTTGAAATAATGGCTGGTGAATCAACAGGCGAGCATTTGGCAGCGCAAAACGCCGTTCCCTAGGCACCGCAATCAGGATAATGGTAGCGATACTAGCAGTCAGTCCTGCGCAAACAATTCTAACTGGAGACCTCAAGAACCTGATGATGTCATAGATAGCGAACCCAGAGTGGACCTCACCACCAGGCGAATTCAGAATCAAAGTAATGGGACTCTCGCTGTCTTCCGCCTCCAGCACCAACAACTGCTCAATAATCAACTTAGCAGTCTGCGATGAAACTTCCTTGGACAGCAACACAGTCCTAGATTTAAGCAACCGCTCCGCAACACCACCCTTATTATCGCCAGAACCCCTACCCTCATTAGCTTGTTCACACATGATGAATTCCGCCCCACAAAAAGCAGAGGCTGAAGTTAACGACCATAGAGTCAGGTGTCAAGGACAGTGGGTGCGAAAGTGTGAAAATGGGGGCAGGGACAGGCTCAGGCTCAGGCGCCTTGATGCATACGAGCCTTGTCGATGAACAGCCTCAGCGGTTGTGCATCCGGGGTCAGCTTTATCTCCGTTCCATAACCAATTGGCACACGATTTCTACGTCCATCCATGTAAATCGAACCATGGATCATCCTAGATCGAATTGTCACCCCAAAATCACCAACAAACCCTGTCGTCAACTCATATCGATGATCCAAAGCCCCAGCAAAAGGCTCCCGCACCAAGAACTGCAACCGCCCATCCAGCATAGACACCATCTGCCCACCAGCCGATCTAATAGCCCCAGTCGAACCAGCAGCAGTAGCAACCCAGATCCCACTGCTTTTTTGCTCCTCCTCAACACCATTGATTCCAAGCACATACCTCGAAGCAGCAGCCGGAAGTGAATTGCACACCAAAACATCATTCAACGCAGGATGCTTGTAACACTCCCCATCAATCAAGATGTTAATCCTAGAAAGCTCAACAGGTTCAACCACATCCTCAATAATTTTGGTCAGAAACTCATCCAAAGAATCAGCCGTCGCACAAGTCAAATGGCCGTAACTACTGGAAGGCGATGAATTTACAGCTAAAATGGGCGTTGAATCCACCCACCTGGCAACATCCAAAACTGTTCCATCCCCACCCAAAGCAACTATCAGATCGTATTTTTTATTCGGAATCCACCTAAGTTTTTTCGCCTCAAAAACTTTGATGCCGCGTTTTTCCAAAAGCCTACGAACACGACTACGGGCGTACACGGTCTCAAGATGGCTAGACTCCACCTGTGCAACCACAGGATCTCGCTCCTTTATCATCCTCACAAGAGCAGGATCTCCCTTGCTCTTGCAAGCCATCTCGTACAGTGTCACCTTTGAAGTCAGCAAAACACTGCGAATTATCATGCTTTGCCCCGCTTGCTAGCAGGCTTTCTTCCGCCTTTATTCTGTTTGGGGGACTCATCTGCGTATTCACTAAGCCGTTTTGCGACCTTGTCGAAAATGGACCCTAACGTCCATGTACCGTCAGCCCTTAAATCACCAGCTTGCATACCAGTCAGCAGCTCAAGCGCCTGCTCGACCCTGTCCACCGCGTAAACCGAAAATTCCCCCTTCTTGATCGATTCCAGTACTTCCGGTTCCAGCATCAAATGGCGAATATTGCTCTTCGGTAAAATAACCCCCTGAGTGCCTGTAAAACCACGCGCCTTACAGATGCGATAAAAACCCTCTACCTTTTCATTAACTCCGCCAATAGCCTGGACTTCTCCATCCTGACTGACCGATCCAGTGATTGCCAAGTCCTGGCGAATCGGAACTTGAGCCAGAGTCGAAAGGATGCCACACAGCTCCGCACAGGAGGCTGAATCCCCATCAATCGAACCGTAGGACTGCTCCACCGTTAAGCTAACTGTCACACCCAGGGCACGCTTTTGCGCAAAACGGTCACCCAAAAATCCAGACAGGATCAACACCCCCTTGTTGTAGGTACTGCCCGCCATGCTGGCTTCCCGCTCGATATTAAGCACCCCAGGAGCGCCGTGGAACGTCTTCACCGTAATTCGCAAAGGTCTGCCAAATACAACATCCCCATAGGAATACAGCGCGAGGCCATTGATAGTTCCGATTTTCGCCCCCTCAGTGTGAATCTGCAGTGTCCCATCCAGGATCTCTTCCAGTGATTTGTCTGCCATCAGGCTAATGCGTCGATTTCTTTGTTCTCTTGCCAGACTGATATGTTCGCGATCAATCAGCTTTTTGCCTGCTGACCTAGCCAGATTGTCCGCTTCGATTAGCAGGTTATTAATCTCGTTAAAACGCAAGGTAATCTGATCCGTAGAGCCAGTCAGCCGCATCCCGTACTCGATGATTGCTGCGACACCATCACGTTTAACTGGCAAAAGGTTGTCACGTTTACAGGTGGTTGCCACGAATCTGGCATATTCCATCAAGGAGTCAGGGCTTGTCCTTACCTCGGAATCAAACTCGGCTTTTACCTGAAAAACCTTATTAAACTCATCGTCTTGTTCAACCAGAGAATGATAAATCCAGTTGCTCCCAATCATTATGACCTTGACCTGGACTGGAATCGGGTCAGGCCTAATACCTGTTGTGGGTAAAAACTGATAAGCCTCGCCCATTTCCTCGATTATCAGCTTCTGATAACGCAACACACTCTTGAGCGCCTCCCAGGCAAAGGGGTAGGTCAGCACTTCTTTAGCCTGCAAGACCAGATAACCACCATTGGCCTGCAGCAACGCTCCAGCCTTAACCATCATGTGGTCGGTTGAATAAATGCCGTTTTCCACGCGCTTTTCGATCTTTCCAACCAGATTGTGATAGGCAGGAACGCTTTCTATAACTATCGGGGCCCCCTGGGTTTCCGAGTTGTCAACAAGGAGGTTGACCTGATACTCGATCATGGGATCCCTTTTCTCCCTTTCACTTCTGCGGCGTTCCGTTTCATCAGGTATGAAGTTTGGGATGTTTTCCAGAATATGTTCTGTCAAGGCCTTCAGATAACCTGGATCGTCTTTAACCGACTTATAAACGGCTCGAACCGGCTTGATAAAATGGTCGATAGTCGTTTTTCCCATGCTCCTGATGAGCTTTTGAACCTTTGCATGGATACTTAGCTCAATTTTTCTGGTGGTATCCATAAATTTGAGCACCAGCGGGTCCAACTTCTTTCGATTACAATCTATTTCAGCCCGTTGCTCGTCGCTGAGTTCCGCGTACTCTTTGCTTCCGATACTTTTGCCGTCAACTATCGGGATAGTTGCCAATCCTTCCTTGGTGCGCTTGACAGTGAAGTTAAAGCTTTGGGCCTTCGTATTAAGCTCGGTGAACGCCTTGCTTTCTCGTTCAAGCCCCTCATTTAAAATTCGTTGCATGCGCTCTTGGTGATTCGGACTATGAAATGTCTTGGGAATTTCTGTTCGCAGCTGCTCGATGAAGTGCTCCATTGCCGCTTTGAATTGTATGCCAAGACCAGGGGGAAACTGCAGCACAAGTGGCGATTGAGGCTTGCGGAAGGAGTGCACCATACAAAAGTCAGGTGGGACCTCGCCTGTTTGTGCCACCCGATTCAGCAGCCTGCGCAGAATGCTCGACTTTCCAGTGCCAGAAGCTCCTGCGATATATATGTTGTAGTTACGGTTTTTGATACTTAAACCGGTTTCAAGCGCCTCTAAAGCCCTTTCTTGCTCAATCACACCTTCCAACGGGTTAAGCTCTGCCGTGGTTTTAAACTTAAGTCGCTCGGTATCAACCCGATGGTTTAGTTCAGACATTCCCAAGCGATATTTTTTAGTTGGCGCACTCTTTTCCATTGCTATCCTCTTTCCTGTTACAGGCCGGTTTTTACAGGTACTCTCGTGTAAACTGGCCTTATAGCAGCTAAGCCCGGTGTACAGGCATGCTGCCTTTTAGAACGGGGGAACAATATCATTTTCTTATTTTAAAGACTCGGGTAAATATCGGTAAAAAGCGCCAACACTTGTTCGAGGGCCAAAGACAGGGGTGCCGCTGTCTCCTAAACCACTGTGAGATACAACGCGAATGGCGTCTTTACCCCCGCCTGTAACTGCCCACTCTCTTCCTGCCATGGTGAAACTTTCGGCTGTGGCTGCGGATACCTTGCCAAGCACCCGCCCAGTAGAGTCGTCAATAACGGTCACTGTCTTAGAATCGCCTATGTTGCTGTGGATAGTACCCTTTTCACCCAAGTCCATCGCCAAAGTCGACGCCTTGACTTTGTCGCCACCTGACGTGTCCACAAAACCTTCAGATACAAGGTGGTCAAGGATAAGGTCGATATCAGATGGCTTGGCCAGAACTTTCAGAAGCTCAACAATCCAGC
>Ga0209723_1001958_pt1 | contig 29583 bp, 17 predicted proteins | sample BiotimSIPDNA_2_FD_185750 | JGI IMG/M metagenome (GOLD analysis project Ga0209723, IMG submission 185750) | Anaerobic biogas reactor microbial communites from Washington, USA - Biogas_R2 time_0 SIP DNA (SPAdes) (version 2) | ecosystem: Engineered > Bioreactor > Anaerobic > Unclassified | place...
CTTCCAGCAAGCGGCTCCGGGTGCGGCCTGCTTTTTCAGACACAGACAGCACCGCAAACCTGGAGAGCTTTCTGACAGCGGCCCCAATGTCCAGATGGGCGGCGACTGGTGGCAGGCGGCGCGAAAATGCCGGCTCGATGACATCAAATGACAAGCGCTGCAGCCCAGCCGGACAGCTGGACATTGCACGCTCCTGCGGAAGCCCGAAGGGCTTTCCGAGACCGGGGCAACTGCGACGGCGGCAAAGCTGCCGGAGTGTTGGCCCGGTCAACAGGACGTGGGCCGCGTTCCGTTAAGCACCGCTTTCCCTTTTCCGGCCTGCTTTTCCGGGCTTCAGGTTACAAAATGACTATTGTAGTTTGAGAACAGTTTGACCCTGAAAATGTCATAGTTCGTCTGTATTTGGCTATGAGAGCGGATTATTTCTTGTTAACGGCTTCTCGGAGGGCTTTGCCTGGGGCGAACTTAACGAGTTTCTTTTCCGGCACCTGGATCGGCTTGCGGGTGTTGGGGTTGATAGCAGTTCTGGCCGGTTTCAGTTTCGTATAAAAGGAACCGAAACCGATGATCTGCAGGCGCTTTTCCTTCTTCAGGTTGCGCTCGATGATGCCCAGCAGATTGTTCAGAATGCTTCTGGCAACTCCCTGGGTGAGTTTTGATTTCTTGGCCAGGTCTCTGACGATGTCCATTTTGGTGATTAGATTCGGGTTGTTAGCGGTTTTCTTCATGAATTCGTCCTTGTTTTTTTCGCCATAGACTATTGTAGTTTGAGAACAGTCAAGTTTAAACAGACATTTCCAAAGCCGGCTGAACAGGCTTATTTGCACTGTTTTCAACAAGTCGCTGCAACGCTATGTTTTCCATGGCCATAGTCAGCATGATTTTGCTGCCAAGACCTTTTTTCATGACAATTTCCCGGATATTGTCAGACAGACTGGCAATTGCTTCAGTTTGAAGGTCTGCTTTGGATTCTTCAGAGAGGCTTTCAATGTATGCCAAGGCTCGTTTTTTGTTTTCTTCCTGTTCTTTCCGGCGTTTCTGTTCGACAGCTTCGCTTTGAGCAATTTCCTGTGCTTTCATTGCTTCCTTGGCGATAATCTGCCGGGCGGCTTCTTCGTCTTCCTGCATGGCAAGGCCGTAATCATGCTGCAAGGCCTTCAAAAGATAGGGCCGATAATTGCTTTTGGCGTTTTTGTTGGTATAGCGGATATTCCTGGCCACATAATCAGCACCGCGCATTTCGTAAAAGGCTATAACAGGCTCTAATATAGTTTTTTGTGATCGGCGCGGCTCTGGAAGAAGATTGATTAAAACAGTGATTTCAGGCTTATCTGGAACGGTGAAAGTGTCATTTTCCGGCTGATGAAAGGGCAGTAAAACTTTCTCGGCAACTGTTTTTGTGAAACATAGAATGGTTTGGCCACAGTCTATCTTTCGGGTTTCAAACAAAAATTTTGTATCAGAGCATTTGTTAATGCGAGTTATAGCGGTTTTAATCTTGGGAACGATGTGAGCGGGATAGCGTTCTTTCATGGGAATCTTTTCAGCCATTTTGACGGCACTGATTTCCCAAGTATCTCGACCATGGAATGATTTGCAAAGGATTTCATACAATCTGGTTGCAAGTGGCGAGCGTAGTTTCTTGAATTCAGCAAAGTTGATATATTTGAAGAAGCCTTTGCCAAGCATCATTTTGATAAAGGATGGAGAAAAAGTAACTTTCAGTTCCTTTGTTTTTTCATGAATAGACCAGGAATCAATAATGCCAAAGTTGATTGCGCTATATGATTCACCGTCATAAAAAGTGCCAACAAACTTTATACCAACCATTTTCCAACGTTCCAAGCTATCTTCAAGGCGGCTATACCATTGGGCATTAACAGCCAATCCACAATCCCGAAGAATTTGATAGCGTGTCAAAGAAAGTTCCTGGCCATAATTTTGCCGCTGGCTTTGCATCAAAAGGTATAACAAAAAGATCGCATCAGTCTTAACAGGCGGTTTATAGCCTGCTTTATAAACATAGCCTTCTCGATCTTTCCAAATCATGCCATGTTCGGTATTTGATGCAGCTATTTCATCTTGAAACCAAAGGGGATACTCTAGGAAATTTATATTTTGCTTAACGTTTTCGCGTTCCATTTGCCCTCCACTTTAAAAAAAACCAGTCGCAAATTATCGACAAACTCTAACACAAAACAAACCAATGATAAAGAGTGTTTCAGCAATTAGATTTTTTCAACAAAAACAACAAGAAACTATTGATGTTTGAGAACACTTTTATTGATGTTTGAAAACACAACTATTGATGTTTGAAAACACTTTTATTGATGTTTGAAAACAGTGCCACTTCCGAAAACGATGATCAGATGTTAATTACAGGCATGGTTTTTTAGTTGGATATATTTTAGATAGTACTTTAGATAAACTTACGACTAGAGGACTTAGAAAATTTGTAAACAAACCTGGCCGATCAAGTTAAAGGTTCGTTTGTCTGTTTTTTTCGTAAAAATTTATCTAAAACCACCTAAAAAAGAAGCTTTTAGATGTCAGCGCAGGCTATGATATGCAATATCAAACACTTAGAACACCAACTATTGATGTTTGAGAACACTTTTTTCCGAAAACGCTGATTCAGACAGGAATTTACAAACTTAGAACTTACATTTGAAAAATAACATCTTGAAACAGCACCAGAAAGAATCGTTTTGCCTACTCCAAGGGGGAAAGACCGAGAAGTAACTTTCAATTGAATATAGGGCACGACAGAGGGGCTAAAATCGATTTTTAGAAGACAGGTTATTTTGATGTATCGCAGTGCCCTTTTCCCGACAAAAAACATAAAAGCTGCTTCCAGACGACTTTTCTTTCAACAGGTTTACCGAATGTTTGTTATCAGATGTATCAAAACCAGCTCTGTCAAAGCAATTTGGTAAAATTTTAGTGCCCCTGGAAAGATACAATGCAAACATACAATCGCCTGACAGATTAAGAGGCAACAAAAACCGATTTTTTGCCGATAGTTTAACGAAGTTAAACTAGGTTAAATCGAGGTGAATGTTTTGGAACAGGTGAAAATCGCTCAGGTAGCGAAAACTTTGGGAGTTTCTCTTAACTCAGTTTATCGCAAGGTTAAACAAAGTGAAGAAAAGTTAAACGGACACATACTTAAAGAGAACGGCGTCACATACGTTACAGCAGAAGGGGTTGAGATTCTCAGAGGTCTTTTTGCAAAGTTAAACCCAGGTGAAACCGTTGATAATAAAGAAGATACTGCAACTAACTGTCTGAGGGAGATTATAGCGAATCAGCAAAAGACCCTCGATGCTTTGATTGCTCAACATGCAGAAGAAAGAGCGCGACAGGCTGAAGAACGGGCCCGGGCCGATGCCATCATCATGAAATTGACTCAGGATGTTGGCAAGATGCAAAAGATGCTCGAAGAAAGAAAGCCAGAGCCAGCACCACAAAAGACTTTTGCGGATGTTAAACCCGAAGTTAAACCCTGGGAACCGAAGAAAGTTCCGAGTCCTTTGGCTAATAAACCTTGGTATCAAAAACTCTGGGTCGAAATCTTCGAACCTTGGAAAATGCGTCAACAACCTTACTGATAAAACAGCCAGTTAAAAAGAAAAAATGCAAACATGTTTACATTTTTACATGTAATAGTTATATTATTAGTAACTACGTTTCACCGGGAGGTCTGTATGAAAACCTTATCATTCAAGATTGATGACGAATTGCATCAGGGTCTTAAAATTGGAGCAGCTATCGAAGGCCGGCCAATTGCAGATATAATGAAAGACCTTATAAAAAAGTGGGTCAAAGGTCGTGATCCTTTTATTCATCAACTGAAGACTATGCCAATTACCGCTGATGACGAAGAGTTAACCGATGAGGATCTGGAAGACATCGCTCTTGCCCTGAAAGAAAAGAACGAGGGAACCTGGGAAAGTTTAAAGGCAGAAATCCCGACCAAACAGAGAAAGTAACTTATGCCATTACGAGCTGATTATAAACCGCGCTTTAAAAAAGAGTTGCGTAAGCTGCCATCCAAAGACCAGGCAGAAATAAAAGAGGGAATCGAAAGCTTTGTAAACAAAACCGGTGAAAAGTTTGATGTTCTAAGGCTTCAGGATGATTTGTGGCGCTTGAGGATCGGAGTCTGGCGCATTTTCTTTACTTTTGAAGGAGATCTTCTTTCTTTTACGAATGTCAGACGCCGAACCAGCAAAACCTATTCTAAATGACATCAAATGACAAACTACCGGTGAAAGTGTTTCCCGGGAATCATCGGGAAAAGCCGTGAAATGGCTGAAAAGCACGTGAAATTTGCAGGCAGCCGGCTGATCGGGCTGGCTGCAGATTATGCGGGCCAGGGGGCCGGTTGGTGCCGCTGACAGGCGGCAGGCGGAACATTGAAATGGGGGTTTATAGAGATGGTGAGAGGCGAAACTGAGCTGTTGAAAGAGATTCTGGCGAAGCTGGCGCGGATCGAGCCGCCGATCAAAAAGTTTGCGGTGACTCCGGAAGATCCGGCGATGTCGGTTTATTTTCTCGAGCTGAAAGATGTCTGCTATATCACGACGAAGTCTGATGCCGGGCGCGAGGAAACGATGCTGGTGACCAGCGGCGGCAAGTCGTATTACACGAACCTTCGCCTGGTCGAGATCGAGGAAAAGCTGAAAGAACATCCGCATTTCATGCGCACCAGCAAGTTTTATATGATCAACCTGACGAAGATCCGTGCCCTGAAAGTTTCGTCGGCGCGGGATCTGTGGTTCGACGGCCTGGAAAAACCGGTGGTCAATGCGGTTACCAGCAGCTATCTGGCTGAATTCGAGAAGCGGCTGACATGAGCAAGGAACTGCAGAAACGCGTCGAGAGGCTGTTTCTGCCGCAACAGCCGATAATCAGCAGGAAAAACGAGCTGATACGGACCGGCGACATCGTTTTCATGCAATACCAGCGCGGCCGCGTCGAGGCAGTAACGGCTGACGGGCTGCACTATGAGCTTCCCGACAACCTCAACCATTATGAAAGCCTTTTTAAAGGCTATTTTCTGCGCGTTCATCGCTCGTATCTGGTGGCAGTGGAGCGGATCGAGGGAACTTTCGAGAGGTTTCCGGATGAGGTGGAGCGCGAGGCCGACATGCGCGGCAAGGAAGATGAATGCGAACTGGCGCTGACCGGCTCGGATGTAAGGGTTCCGGTGACGGCGACTTACGGGCGGGCCGTGAAAAAGGCGCTGGGAATCAGCAGTTTTCATAACCTGGTGCCGGAGCATCCGGCTGACAAAAAGCTGCGGCAGTATGGCCTGATCGATTTCGGCTGGCGCGAACTTTACGGGCTGAATACGGCGGACAAGCCGGCGGTCGAGGCTTTCAAAGAGCGCTGGGATATCAAGAAGTTTTCGCGTGAGCGCATGTTGAGCTATTTCCGGCAGTATGGCGTTAATGAGATCAACAAAAAGCGGGTGGTAAAGAACATTATTTACCAGATGTGGCGCTGGATTACGGCGGGGATCGAGGAGCCGAGCGACGGTAACATCAGATCGATGTGGTATCGGATAAAGGCCGTGCTGGCGCATCATGCGGATATTCTCGGGCCGGGCGACGTCAACACCTTTTACAGCACGCTGCTGGAGATGATCGAGGTGGCGGGGCTGTTTCGCTACCGGGATTTCGGGTTTATGGACATGAACGCGCCTTATTGCGAGGTTAACGATCAGCACCCGGAGATCGTTCTGGCATCGGAAAAGATCGGACATTTTCTGTTTATCAGGAACCTGGCGCGGGAATTCGGGGCTTCGTTCATCTGCACCAAGGGCGAGCCGGCGGTGATTTCGCTGGAATACTTTTCAGATGATCTGCATGAAAAGTGCAAGGGCAGGCCGTTGACGGTATTTTGCATTTCGGATATCGATCCTTCCGGCTACTCGATCGAGCGCAACCTGGTGAAGCGGCTGGAGTTGAACGGCCACAAGATCGCGCGGCTGGTCAAGCTGGTCGATACGAGTATTTTTGCCAGTGATGATATTGCGGTGGTAAGGTTTCCGGTGGTGGGTTTCGAGAAGAAGGGCGAAACGGTCAAACCGGTGCCGCCGGCGACGATGAGCCAGGTCACGAAAGCGCTGGACTGGTTCAACGAGCTGCAGGACCCGCGCCTGATCAGTGAAAAAGACAAGGGCGGCGGCTGGAAAATCGTGACGATCTGGGGCATCGAGAGTGATGCGGCAGAGCGCAAGCTTATTGAAAAGCGTTTCAAAGATGGGCTGCAGCGGCTGCTTCAGAAGAAAAAGGCAAAGAAGCCGGCGCGGCGGTGAATGCATCTGATGTCATCGGAGAGTTTTCAGTCATTTTGCTCGATATCGACTGAAACGTAGTCGCCTTCGCGGGGAACGCGCTTTTTGAACTTCTCGACGGGAACGTAGATTTCGAGATAAGTGTCTGGTTCGTCTTTTCCGGCGTCTGGATGGCGGATGAGAATAACGACGATACCGGCGGTGATGCGGTCAACCGTGCCTCTGACGCGTTTTTTCTTTTTATTCTGTTTACTCGGTTGCAAAGTGCCCATGAGATCCTCCTTTGAGCGGCCTCTACCTTTATTGTAGCAGGAATTGCCGGGGTTCGGGCCGGATTCTGTGAGGTTTTCGGGAGCGCCCCCAATGTCCAGCTGCAGCGGCGACGCGCGGCCAGGCGACGCGAAAGGCCGGCCGATGACATAGAATGACAAGCGCAGAAAGCCGGCCGGGGCAGATGGCATTGCACGCCTGCGGAAAGCCCTGCGCGCTCTGGCGCAGGGCTTTCCGAGACCTGGCCTGTGGCCAGGTCAACAGGACGTGGGGCGCGGGTTGGGATTGGGTTATTTCTTCAGGCTTTTGAAGCTGATCGCGCGCATGCCTTTCTTCTTCAATTGCATGTTAACCAGTGGTAACTGGTGTTTGAGTCCGTCGCGGATGAATTGAACAACGTATTTTTCTTTGGTTACTGCCAGGACATCGCCGGATCTGAGTGCGGCAAGGGCGAGAGTGTGCAGGTCGCGCATCTGGTTGAATGGAACCAGGACAACGGAACTGCGGAACCTTTCGTTTTCACGAAAGATCGGGAAGTTCTCGAGGCCTCGGCATTTTCCCTGGTCGCAGATGCTGGCGGTATCGACCAGGTAGCGGGCGAGTTCGCGCATGTCATCCGGTGTCATTTTCACGTTCGGGCCGGGCAGATCGTGCAGGAGCGCGTAGGGTTCCTTCGCCTGGTCGGAGAATGAAACGGTAAATTTCGGGGTCCAGGCGGCCAGGGCCGCCTTTTGTGGCTTGTGTGGACTGGCGCTGTCGAGAGGTATTTGCGGTTGTTTCGGTTGTTGGGGCTGTGAAACGGGCGCGGAAGATTGCGGGCTGGTGATCCATTTCTCGAGTTCTTCGCGGAAGAAGAGAACGCGCCGGCCAACACGGCGGGGTTTTATGCGGCCTCTGGAAACCCAGTTGCGCAGGGTTCCGGTGGTGATTTTGAGAAAGTCGGCTGCTTCCTGGTAGTTCATGGTCTGCATGTTGGATTCCTCCCTGGATCTGATTCTATTCATAATATATGTAATCTGATGTCATTTGCAATAACTTTATGTCATCGGTTCGCCGATCGGCGAACAGCCCTTTCCCGTTTAATTTCTTTTCCCCTGCGGAGCCGCCCGTCGATGCCCCGGCCAGACCGTCCCGGCTCGGCAAAGTCAAGGCGGGGACCCGGCCGGCGTAGCCGGTTGGGGTGGAGGCCTTTACTTTGTCGATCCGGGCGGTATCAAAAAGTTTCGACGGGCGGTGCAGCGGGGAAAAGAGTTACCGGAAAGGGTTTCAACTCAATTCCCCTGTGGTGAGCCCAGAGAGGGGCAGAGCCCTTTTTTATGCTTGAGGGACTTTGTGCTGCTGAGATGCTTTGCAGCTGATTCGAGGCCAGGAGGGACATTTTGGCAGATCGAGATGCTTTTAGCGAAAAAGGGCTCTGAGAGCTGATTTTGCTAAAAACCGCTATTTTGGCCGAATTTACTAATCGAGGGGCGTGTCTCTCAGACGGCTGGCGGGGAGGGTGCGGGAAAATGCCGTTTTATGACGGCTTTGCTAAAAAAGGGTGATTTGGCGGGCTGCAGGGCCGATTCGTGGTTGCTGCCGCGGCCTGGTGGGGATTTTCGGCTGTTTGCGGCGCGGGCGGAAAAAGCTGAAACGGCCCACAGAGACGCGAACGGGCTGAAAAGATACGCTGGCCCCTTCCCTGGGACGTGAGGGTTTTAGGAAATGAGAGGCGGGCTAAAATCTCCATGATGAGAAATCAGTTGCCTGACATTGTGCTTATAAAGCTCTTAAGGGAGCGGCGTGATTTCGAAAAGCAGCCCTGCCAGCTATTTCCATTTTCTAGCGAATCAGCACAATTATTACTTACATACAAGCTTTGAGAGGTTAACCTACGGCTTGATAAACTATACGCAGCTTGTTACATTCTTTTTCAGATTCAATTTTCCATGAAGTAATGATTAAGAGTTGTGACTGAAATTATAAGCACATTGTCTTTTCATGATTAATTGAGCGGGCTTTAATGCCATATCTGCTTCAAGTTACCGTTTCTGTATTACATATGTCGATAATCAACCGGAAACAGAAGTACATAACCCGAGACAGTTCTCTTGAAAGCAGTGTTGAGATACTCTTCTGTGTTCCTTAGAACGTGGTTCTCTGGGTCTATATAGTAACATGGCGCAATGTGTTTGCAGACGTCTTTTAAAATCACGTTTGGCGAGCAATTTTCGGCCATTAGACGACTCATGCGTGTGGCAACCAAAGTTGTAATAGCCGAAATGTTAGCTGGCGCCGTCTCTATGGCTTTATCCATCCATTTTTCTGCTTCGGCGAATTGTCCTTGTTTTTTATACACAATCCCGAGGCCAAGCATCGCATTTGCCGAATTTTCAGCCTTTGCAAGCTCCTCCTGGTAGTATTTTATCGCAAGAGCATAGTTGTTCTCAGGATCGATACCATTTTGGGCCAGATTCTTATGACACCGGCCGAGCATGCAAGACATTTCGGCAAGTTTCGGGAAGTCGGTAGCCAGACCTTTGAAAGATTCAATAGCAGCCTGGATCTTGTTTTGATTCAAAATTATCTTGGCCTGAGTGTAACGCCCACTCATATCTATGTAGCCTCGGTTGTTGAGGATTTTTATCGGCGTCAGCGAAGGATAAGCGACCAGTGCCAACCGGTAAGCGCCTTCGCTTTTTTCCAGGCTTCTGGCAAAGCTTTCGATCCCGTCTGTGTAAACGCAGTCTGCTTTTATTGCCCGGTCTAGGTCCCAGTTGTAGAGCGATAGAACGTCGCCGGTGAGAAATGATGATTTGCGCGACAGCACTTCGTCAACTGAAATTATCATGCTTGTATTTATTGAATCGCCCTTGAACTGGAGCCTGGCGTAATGAATCTGCGAAGAAAAAACGAAATAAACAATGGTAGGCACCTTGCAGCTTTCATTGCTGTTCAAAAAAGCGATCAGTGAACATTTTTCAAGAGCCTTGTCCTTGTTATCAGCATCTTTTTCTGCTGCAATTGTGCTCATAACCTTGTAAATTTCTTCGGCGCGCGCAGAGATGGCTTTTAATTCAGGTGAGGTGCGCAGCTCTTCGCTAAAACTCTGTAGTTCACTTAGTCTGGTGATTGCAGTAGCCGTCGATTTGCTCATCGCCGGCCATGATGGTGCAGGTATGGCTTTTGGTTGGTCACTCGATTGCTTTTGCGGTTCCGAAAGCCAATGGCTAACCTGTGATGGACTCAGCAACAATGCATTGCCTGTTGCAATAAGCATTTCTCTGCAATACTCATCGAGGTTGCCCGCATAGCGACTTATAAGCTTTTGCATGAAAATTTCAGCATTAAAGTCGGTTTGCTCACTTCTGGGATTCTCTTTCATCTCTTTGAACTGTTGGTCGAAAATCCGCTGGTAGACGTCAGGCTCAATTGTTACAAATTCTCGTAGATTGCGGATAACCTCCATTTCTTCGACAGACAGTATTTCATCAGCCATAATGTCGTTGAGAGCGGCCTGGTATATGGCCTCAACCGTAAGCTTTTCTGGTGCCTGACTAACTGTCGTCTCTGGCATAGTATCAACCAGCTTGTTAAATTCATTCAGCAGACAGATTGCATCTGGATCTTTGCAGTGCTCGGCAATGCGCACTAAGTGCGTTTTTAGTTCTTGCCGACGATCAGGGTTAAGTTCGAATACGCGGAAATTGTAACAGCTGAATACCTTTTTCAGGGCTTCACCATGCGGCAATAGTTCAGGAACATTGCTTAGAATGACGGCATACAGTCGCATCTGTGCAACAAAAAGAATGTCGCAGAGATTCAATGCGGAGTAAACTAGCATTTCAAGCGATCTTCGACAAAAAACATTGAGTAGTGCCATTTTGCCGGGCAATTTTGCCCAGCGCCCAAAGATCGGAGTGCTTATGAACGGCTCGATTAGATTAACATGCTCTGCAAAAATGGAGTCATAAGAAAAAACTGAGTCTGTTTCGTTGCAAATATACGCTGATGTCAGTATTTCCGGATATGTGAACAGGTCGTAAAGATTGTCGCAATAGGGTTGTTGATCGGCATAAAATTTGGCATGCCTAAGATACATTTCGAGAATAGCTGGATAATACGAAACACTTTTTCCTGATGGAACAAGTGATAGGCGGATGGCATCAGAAAAAGCCTCTCCGATTGCTGCTCTTATTTCAGGTGGGCGTGATTGCGTAGGATTGTATTCATTCCTGATGCTTTCGAGGTTATCTTCAATCTCTTTCGTCTGGCCTTTCCAGAGTGCGGCAAACAATTCAGGAAAAAAGTTTAACTCTGCCATAGTCTTTCCTTATATCTGATGTTCTTGTTATCGAATCTAACACAGTTACTACAACTGTAACAGTTTGGGGTTTAGGGAGCAACGGAACAGAAAACTCGGTTAAGCTCATTTTGATTTTTTGCCAGTCCTCTCCAGAAGCAGTTTCCCATCATTTCTCAGCTCGCCTTTTGGGTTCACATGTCGGTATAGGGTTTGGCGAGTTATGCCTAACTCCCGACAGAGCTTGCCAACGACAGTTTCTGGTTTCCCCATTGCGGCCATTGCCCGTCGCAATTTTGCCGGTGTCATCTTAAAAGGTGCTCCGCCTTTTCGCCCTCTTGCCCTGGCTGCTGCCAAACCAGCTCTGGTGCGTTCTGCAATAAGCTCACGCTCAAACTCTGCCAGCGCAGCAAAAATTCCAAATACCAGTTTTCCAGTTGGCGTTGTGGTATCGATGGAAGCGCCTTGACCGGCCAAAACCTTGAGTCCTATGCCGCGGTGGGTGAGATCGTGCATGGTATTAATGAGATGTCGCAGGCTACGGCCGAGCCGATCAAGTTTCCAGACCACCAAAGTATCACCTTCACGCAACGCTTTGAGCGCAGCATCCAGGCTGGGCCTGTCGTCAAGGCTGCCTGAACAAAAGTCTTCATAGATGTAAGAGTTGCCAACACCAGCGGAGACCAGAGCATCACGCTGAAGATCAGTAGTTTGAGACCCGTCTGTTTTGGAAACTCGCATATAACCAATTAACATAATGTCATCCAAACGTTCGAATATGTGACAAGGTAAAAGGAACTCTAAAAACCCTGATATTTTGTCACTTTAATAGTATTGTAAACTATGTTCCCCAAAAGGGCATAGCTGATTTTTATATGACAGCCTTGGAGGTTATGTTTTTTGCCCCCGGTTAATTATCTCACACCAACACAACGAGCCAATTATAGCCGGTATACTGCTGGTCCGACATCGGAAGAACTTGCTCGGTTCTTTCATCTGACTGACGATGACCGTGCATTAATTGAGAATAAACGGGGTGACCATAGTCGCCTGGGGTTTGCTTTTCTGCTCACATCAGTCCGTTATCTCGGTACCTTTCCGGAAGAGACCACAGCAGTTCCACTGTCAGTGCTCAAGGCACTAGCTCAGCAGCTTTCCATAATGAGCATTAAATGTTTTCGTGAATATAGGGAAACTCCTCAGCGATGGGCTCATATGGCGGAAATTCGTGATCATTACGGGTATCTAAATTTTTCAGATTCCGTTGTGGGCTTTCGTTTAACCAGGTGGCTTTTTGATCTCTGCTGGACTGGAACCGATAGACCTGGAGTCTTATTTGATCGAGTTACCGATTGGTTGTTTGCTCACAAAGTTTTATTGCCCGGAGCCAGCTTGCTGGAACGGTTTGTTTCCAAAGTGAGGCACAGAGCAGAGAATCGGTTGTGGAGTTGCCTTGTTCGAAGTCTCTCAGAAGAACAAAAGCAGCGATTGGACGCACTTTTAACAACACAAGAAGGCAGTCGCCGCAGTTCGCAGCTTGATCGACTCCGCTCAGGACCAGTAACAGTAAGCGGGCCATCACTTGTAAAATCATTAGAGCGACTTCAAGCGATCCGTAACTTGGGAATCAGCTTGCCGTCTGCAGTAAAGATTCCGCTCAGTCGTATAACGGCTCTTGCACGCTTTGCCACCACTGCGAAAGTAACGGCTATTATTCGCCTGCCTGTCGACCGCCGTTTAGCAACCTTGGTAGCTTTTATACACCGGCTGGAAGCAACTGCGCATGATGAAGCGCTGGAGATTTTTGAAATTTTACTGCAAAGCCTGTTTAAGAAAGCCAAACAGACCGATAAAAAGGCGCGGTTGCGGACTTTAAAAGATCTGGATAAGGCTGCGACAACACTGGTCTCAGCCTGTAATGTTATTCTAAATCCGGATCTTCCCGACAATACTCTGCGAACACATGTTTTTGCACTGGCTTCTCGAGAAGAGATTGCCAGCGCGGTAGAGAAAGTCCGTGCACTGGTTCGGCCGCCGGATGATGTCTATTACTGCGAATTAGCTGAACGATATCGCAGTGTTCGTCGATATTTTTTGGCAGTTTTGACGCACATCAAATTTGATGCCAACCCAGCTGGAAAAGTGATTTTGGCTGCATTAGATTGGCTTCGCGATTATGAAACTACTAAAATTACCCCTGACGCGCCCCGTGATGTTATAAGCAAGCCATGGCGCCGCTATGTGCTGACAGAAGCTGGCGAAATCAATCACCGAGCCTATACTTTTTGCGTTCTTGACAGTCTTCTGGCTGCTCTGCAGCGTAGAGATGTTTTTATAACCCCGAGTTGGAGATATGCAGATCCGCGTGCGGGATTGCTTTCTGGGCGGGAATGGGAAGCCACCCGACCGGTTATTTGTCGCACTCTCGGGTTATCTTATCAGCCCGCACCAATACTGTCTGCAATAACTGAAGAGTTAGATAACACCTATCGAGCGGTATTGAAACGACTTCCCAATAATCCGGCGGTTCGTTTTGAAACAGTGAACGGAAAATCAGATCTCATTTTGAGTCCCCTCGACAAACTAGAAGAATCGCCAACTTTGAAAGCACTTCGCAAGGCTGTGATTAACTACCTGCCGCGGGTTGATTTGCCAGAAATCCTTTTGGAAATAGAGGCTCAAACCGGGTTTTCAGAGGCATTTACTCATGTTACGGAGGCTCGATCGCGAACAGAGGATCTGAATGTCAGTCTTTGCGCTGCGCTCCTGGCAGAAGCCTGCAACACCGGCATTGAACCATTGGTTCGGAACGACACTCAGGCGCTTCGTAGAGAGCGGTTGTTATGGGTAAGTCAAAATTATATTCGTGATGAAACATTGGCCATAGCCAACGGCAGACTTGTTTCTGCCCAGAACAAAAATCCTCTGGCGCAAGCCTGGGGTGGAGGTGAGGTTGCATCAGCTGATGGTCTTCGCTTTGTGGTGCCTATTCGAACAATCCATGCACGCCCTAACCCTAAGTATTTTGGCATTGGTCGAGGAGTGACTTATTACAACCTTGTTTCCGACCAGTTTACCGGATTAAATGCCGTGGTCGTTCCTGGCACATTGCGTGATAGTTTGGTTTTACTGGCGGTGGTGCTCGATCAGCAAACAGAACTAATGCCAACGGAGATCACAACCGACACGGGAGCATACAGTGATGTTATCTTCGGGCTTTTTAGACTGCTTGGATATAAATTCAGCCCACGGTTAGCTGATATCGGCGGCACTCGGCTCTGGCGAATTGATTCCCAGGCTGACTATGGAGTTCTCAATGAAATGGCTCGACAACGAGTTAATCCTGATCTCATCGCGCAAAATTGGGATGACCTCCTGCGCTTGGCCGGATCCCTCAAGTTAGGAAGAGTGCCGGCAACCGGTATCATGCGAACGTTGCAGGTCGGTGACCGACCTACCAGATTAGCCCAGGCTTTGGCAGAGTTCGGGCGAATTGAAAAAACTCTTCACGTATTGACTTACATCGACGATGAAACCAAGCGCAGAAACACATTATTACAGTTGAATCGTGGTGAAGCTAGACATAGTCTGGCTCGACTGGTGTTTTATGCAAAGCGCGGTGAATTACGACAACGTTACCGGGAAGGTCAGGAAGACCAGTTAAGCGCATTGGGTTTGGTTGTTAATGCAATTGTGCTATGGAACACGATTTACATGAATGCTGCTCTTTCAAAACTTCGACAGGATGGTTATCCCGTTGTTGAGGATGAGGTTTCTCGATTGTCACCATTGATTTCAGAACATATCAATATTCTGGGACGCTATTCTTTTGCGGTGCCGGAGGCAATAAAGCGCGGCGAACTTCGACCATTAAGGAGTCTTGAAGGTGACGAATAATCCTTAACCGAGTTTTCTGTTCCATTGCTCCCTAAACCCCAATTTCTGAAAGAGTCAGGCTTTGTAGATTATCATTTGCCAGGACAACTTTAATTATTGATTCTTCGCAATCCCTTAAGGCATCTGATTGTAATGATAGTGAAACTTCAATTTCATTCGGTCTGGATGCAAATCTGTGAACTATTTTAAACAATTTAAATACCATACTCTCACCTTTCGATTTGTCAGGATCAAGGAGAATTTATTTTTTACGGGCAGGTTTTTTAGGGGGCTTTGTATGCGAAGAATAGAGCTGCTGATACAATTCAAAAAGGAAGGCGACGCGGTCGGCCTCGGTTTTGAATGTGGTTTTGCCATAGGCCGCATCCACTGCCCTATCTAAATTTTGGTGTGCTTTTTGAAGAGCCAAAGGCGTTGTTAGTGGGTCATACAAGCTTGCCAGACTTTCAGTTTGATAAAGAGCTCTAGAGTCAAGAACAGCCTGTGCACATGATTCAATAGTTTTTTTGTGATTTTTATTTGCATTTGGCCAAGGGAAATTATTATAAACAATATCTTTTGAGTAACGATAGTCGGATTTTAAACGACCGCAAACATAGCGAACCCACGCCATGTGCATTATTGAGGTTAATACGCCAAAATGAAACAGGCCAGCATTAGGAATTATTTGAACAAGATTGCTTGCTACAACATCACTAGACACAAAGCCTATCGGGATATACTTCCGTCTTTCAGATGAAACCCCGGGCACTAAAACATAGTCCTGACCTGGGGGCTGTGTAATTTGGCAAAATAAGGATGGGGTAGCAGCAAATTTTCTGGTTGCCGCGGCTACGCTAGAAGCTCTAGCCTGTCTTACCTTTTCAATTCTTTGCATAACTGTTGGGCATTGCTGCAATTCAGAAGGTAATGCGTCAACAAGCCATAAAACATACCTTTTTTTCGCATTAAGAAATTCTTCAGCGCCAAGATATGGTCTGATCCATTTGACGGAAATTGGCTCCGAAACCGCTAACATTTCTTTCTCTTCTGTTGATAAGATCAAATTACCACCATCTCTAGGCATGTTCCCGAAATGCATTGGGGGAACATCACAAAGAGGTTGAGTTCTGTTATGTAAAAAAACAGTAGGGGCTTCTAAAAGATACGGATTCAATAGTTTTGCTGATTTTTCTAATGGCTCCCCTTTCACTGTGTCGTAAACAAAGAGACGCTTGGTAGATGCATCCGCAAGTGAAAAACCGACAATTATACAAAAAACCGCGGCTTTGCCTTTTGCTTCATTGCTCCATTGAAAAGTTTGATGAGCAAAACTGATACAAACTTTATATTCTGACAAAAGACGTAACCAAATTAACGAAACTTGTTGGCCTTGGCATATTGAGTTTGTTGAAACAAAGCCGACCTTGACTTCTGTTTTCTGTATAAAAGCAGCTGCTTTGTAATACCATGCGGCAACATAATCTATTTCACCAGCGCCTTTGTGTTTTTCCCCGAAAACAGCAATCAAATCTTGTCTTTGCTCAGCATTCATCATCATTGCACCGATAAATGGCGGATTTCCCAAAATATAGCTCAACTCAGATTTAGAAACGCAGCTCGCCCAATCAATTTTTAAAGCATTTGCACAAACAATAGTGCCGCTGGATCTTAAGGGTATGCGGGCAAAATACAAACCGAATTCTTCAGAAACCTGCATATTCATCTGATGATCAACCAGCCACAAAGCTACCTGAGCGATCTGGGCCGGGAATTCTTCTATTTCGATGCCGTAAAACTGGTCAACGTCTAGTTTAATAAGAGCTTGAACATCAAGTATCTGTTGGCGCTTGTCATGTAAAGCTCTGATTATCTGAAGCTCTAGCAAGCGCAGTTCTCGATAAGCGATAACCAAGAAATTGCCGCAACCACATGCCGGATCTAGAAACTTCAAAGATCGCAGTTTCTGATGAAATTCAGTCAGCCTGTTCTTATTGCTTTTGCTCTTGTTGAATTCTTCCCAGAGTTCATCGAGAAACAGAGGCTTAATAAGCTTGAGAATGTTCTTTTCGCTGGTATAATGAGCGCCAAGATTGCGGCGGGCGGTTTTGTCCATGATCGACTGGAACAATGAGCCGAAGATAGCCGGAGAAATCCGGCTCCAGTCGAGGGCACAGCAATCAAGCAAAGTCTGGCGCATTTTCCGGTCAAAACTGGCGGTTGGAAGCAGTTCTTCGAATAACTTACCGTTAACATAAGGAAACGCGCCCAACTGTTCATCAAGGTTTTTAAGGCGTTTGTTTTCTGGCGTGTTCAATATCTGGAATATAGTACTTAAGTGGTGAGCCAGATCTGAACCGTCTTCACATGTTCGTTCTTCGATATAATCCTGAAAAATGCGGCGCTCAAAAATGCCGGTATCTTCAGCAAACAGACAAAACAACAGGCGCACCAGGTAAAGTTCAAGCTGATGACCATCGTAGCCGATTTCCTTCAGCTGGTCGTGAAGCCGGCCCATACTTTCGGCGGCTTTGATATTGACCGGATCTTCTTCGCTAATTTTATGTTTCTGATAGCCGGCAACAAAGCCGAACAGATGGACGTTTTTGTGAAGATCCTTCAGGTTGAACTCATGCTGCTCTTTTTCGTCAAGGTCGTAGAGCCGGAATCTGGCAAAGTCAGAGACCAGGATATATTTTGGCAGGTCGCGTTCTTCGATGCCGGGAAAGTAATCAAGGGCCTGGGTGTAAGCACGATCGAGATTTTTACCGCGTGATTTATGTTCGACCAGGAGAATACCTTTCCAAAAAAGGTCTATGAAACCTTGCTTTGAGCCCAGCTTTTTAACGGGCTCTTCAAATGAAGCCACACGCTTACGGGTAATCCCAAAGACATTGAAAAAGCCATCCCAGAATGATTTTGCTTCGGCATCTTCGGACGTTTCGTTTTCCCAGGTTTTCGAAAAGGCTATTGCGCGGCTTTTAATCTCGTTCCAGCTTAGTGGCATAATTGTTACTTCCGAGTGTTGTGTGAATCAGCGGTGTAGCTAGTTAAGTCGAATTGTGACAGTTTTGATCAGTTCACCTTTAACTGTGTCAAAAATATACAGGTAAGTGCCAATCTGGCCACCCCCCTCAATATATAGCAAATCGTTATACATATAAGGCTTGTCCGGCACTTGAAAACCACCTAAATCGCCAATTGGACCCATATCAGTAAAAACGCCTGTTGTAAGAGCTATTTTGCCGCAGCGCTCTGTTTGTTCATCCCACCAGCAAAGAATTAAATCAGATTTTGTGTTCATACCTGCAATAAAAACGTTAGACGACAAAGTCGATTGAACGGGAATAGAGCGTTTTTCCTGGCCTGTGGCCAAATCAATAAAAACCAAACTATAACCCTGCTCTTCGTTGAAACTGATTGTCAGTATTTGATCACCGTAACGAATAGTATTATGCGTCAAAAAGTCATCAGTAGGGGCGGAAAACGCCAGCTGTTGAGTGCCTATGTCTTTTATGCTACCGATAACTGGCGAAATTTTGCCCAAGTAAACAAGACCTAGCTGCGCAGAATCAGCAAATAGATCAAACTGGCCTTCAGGAACGCCTGAAATAGTAAAAGAACCATCTGCAGCAGAAAAAGATGAATATGAAGTGCCAGCAAAGAAAATTCTGGTACCGACAGAGGAAAAACCTTCGGGGAGACCAAGTTTACCCTTAATATCACCGGTCGGAGAAATTGAAATTTCAAGATCTGTCAGTAAAGACTGGCTTTCGTTAACAACGACGTCTTTAACACCTTGTAAAAAGCGGCCTGACTGAGCAATAAGGCGGTAGTTCCCTGGTATTACATTTAAAAATGTAAACATACCCTTTTCATCGGTAATTGTTTCATAACTCGGAGTATCAACTGTTTCCTGTAAAATAGAAGCTTTTACAGACAATGAAGCGGTGCTGGCTTTTAACAGGAAAACTGGAATTGAAGCGACAACCGAACCCTGTAACTGACCAGAAACAACTGCGCCAGTCTGTGTTGCAACTGGCTGGAAATCACTACCGCCGCCCCCGCAGCCAGATATAAAGCTACAAAATACGACAAGAAAAAGAAGGGTAATAACGCTTTGAATCCTCATTTTAGCTCCTGAACATTGTTTTTTATGCTGACCAAGTATGGCCAGAGATTGTTTTCATAGATTAAAACAAACTGCTGGATATAACAACTTGTCTTTTTTTGGCCTGCGGGGAGCCCCCTTTAGGGGGCGGCGGGCAGGAAGCGCCGGGGAGTTACCGGTTGCCTGGATCGAAGAAGAGTTAAAGCCTGCGTTCAATGTCCACGGCTCAGGGCGGGAGCTGACCAGGCAAAGTCTGGTCAGCTTGGATGACATTAAATGACATGGAGCCTTGAGCCGTGGGCATTGCCGCGACCTGCGGAAAGCCCGAAGGGCTTTCCGGGAGGCAGACAGGTGCGAGGCGGCGAAGCTGCCGAAGCCCTGGCTGACTCGACAGGACGCGTGAGCAGGCTTTGGGGATTGTGTAGGGCGTGCGCCGCCTAAGCGGCGCCGGGGTTGAGTTTTGACGAGCGCAAGTTTGCATAATGCTTCATTATGTAAAGCCGGCCCTGCCGGGCTCCCGGCAGGCAGAGGCCGTAGGGGCGCGCTGTAAAGGGCTAGCAACTGTCTTGAAAGTCAATGATTTTTTGATGATTTGCTTGTCATTTATTGTCATCGGGAATAGAAAATAGCGTTGCAAATGATTGAGGGAGCTGGTAAAAGGGGGGCCGGATTGGATCAGAACAGGTGCCCGGATAATTTCAGAATGGGGTGCCGGTATGGTCGGAGTCTGCATCGTTAGGGCAGAAAGCTGCGAATACGCGCAGACCAGCCCGCAAGTTTCCGCATGAACTTGTTATGCGGAAGCCGAGTGAGCGCCCGGCCGTTTGCGGCTCGGGATGCGAGAGAGTGCCGGAGGCGAAGGGGCTGGCAGGGTGATGTCCGCCTAATGGGCCCTATTAGGCGGCAAGCGGCATTAGCAAAAAGCGTGACAGTTGGGAGGGCCGGGGAGGGGCCCAACTGGCGCGGTTTTTGCGCCGCGGTTACCCTGCGGTTTTCAGCCTCTTCGCCGGAGCTTGCGGGCGGTGGGCGAAGGCAACCAGGCCATCCAATTCTTAGAGGCGTGCACACAGGAGCAGTCTCTGCAGCTGGGGCACGCCACCGTTCGGAGGCAACCAGGGCTCTGACTGGTTGCCGGTCTTTCTTCCAGCAAGCGGCTCCGGGTGCGGCCTGCTTTTTCAGACACAGACAGCACCGCAAACCTGGAGAGCTTTCTGACAGCGGCCCCAATGTCCAGATGGGCGGCGACTGGTGGCGGGCGGCGCGAAAAGGCCGGCCCGATGACATCAAATGACAAGCGCCGCAGCCCGGCCGGACAGCTGGACATTGCACGCTCCTGCGGAAGCCCGAAGGGCTTTCCGAGACCGGGGCAACTGCGACGGCGGCAAAGCTGCCGGAGTGTTGGCCCGGTCAACAGGACGTGGGCCGCGTTCCGTTAAGCACCGCTTTCCCTTTTCCGGCCTGCTTTTCCGGGCTTCAGGTTACAAAATGACTATTGTAGTTTGAGAACAGTTTGACCCTGAAAATGTCATAGTTCGTCTGTATTTGGCTATGAGAGCGGATTATTTCTTGTTAACGGCTTCTCGGAGGGCTTTGCCTGGGGCGAACTTAACGAGTTTCTTTTCCGGCACCTGGATCGGCTTGCGGGTGTTGGGGTTGATAGCAGTTCTGGCCGGTTTCAGTTTCGTATAAAAGGAACCGAAACCGATGATCTGCAGGCGCTTTTCCTTCTTCAGGTTGCGCTCGATGATGCCCAGCAGATTGTTCAGAATGCTTCTGGCAACTCCCTGGGTGAGTTTTGATTTCTTGGCCAGGTCTCTGACGATGTCCATTTTGGTGATTAGATTCGGGTTGTTAGCGGTTTTCTTCATGAATTCGTCCTTGTTTTTTTCGCCATAGACTATTGTAGTTTGAGAACAGTCAAGTTTAAACAGACATTTCCAAAGCCGGCTGAACAGGCTTATTTGCACTGTTTTCAACAAGTCGCTGCAACGCTATGTTTTCCATGGCCATAGTCAGCATGATTTTGCTGCCAAGACCTTTTTTCATGACAATTTCCCGGATATTGTCAGACAGACTGGCAATTGCTTCAGTTTGAAGGTCTGCTTTGGATTCTTCAGAGAGGCTTTCAATGTATGCCAAGGCTCGTTTTTTGTTTTCTTCCTGTTCTTTCCGGCGTTTCTGTTCGACAGCTTCGCTTTGAGCAATTTCCTGTGCTTTCATTGCTTCCTTGGCGATAATCTGCCGGGCGGCTTCTTCGTCTTCCTGCATGGCAAGGCCGTAATCATGCTGCAAGGCCTTCAAAAGATAGGGCCGATAATTGCTTTTGGCGTTTTTGTTGGTATAGCGGATATTCCTGGCCACATAATCAGCACCGCGCATTTCGTAAAAGGCTATAACAGGCTCTAATATAGTTTTTTGTGATCGGCGCGGCTCTGGAAGAAGATTGATTAAAACAGTGATTTCAGGCTTATCTGGAACGGTGAAAGTGTCATTTTCCGGCTGATGAAAGGGCAGTAAAACTTTCTCGGCAACTGTTTTTGTGAAACATAGAATGGTTTGGCCACAGTCTATCTTTCGGGTTTCAAACAAAAATTTTGTATCAGAGCATTTGTTAATGCGAGTTATAGCGGTTTTAATCTTGGGAACGATGTGAGCGGGATAGCGTTCTTTCATGGGAATCTTTTCAGCCATTTTGACGGCACTGATTTCCCAAGTATCTCGACCATGGAATGATTTGCAAAGGATTTCATACAATCTGGTTGCAAGTGGCGAGCGTAGTTTCTTGAATTCAGCAAAGTTGATATATTTGAAGAAGCCTTTGCCAAGCATCATTTTGATAAAGGATGGAGAAAAAGTAACTTTCAGTTCCTTTGTTTTTTCATGAATAGACCAGGAATCAATAATGCCAAAGTTGATTGCGCTATATGATTCACCGTCATAAAAAGTGCCAACAAACTTTATACCAACCATTTTCCAACGTTCCAAGCTATCTTCAAGGCGGCTATACCATTGGGCATTAACAGCCAATCCACAATCCCGAAGAATTTGATAGCGTGTCAAAGAAAGTTCCTGGCCATAATTTTGCCGCTGGCTTTGCATCAAAAGGTATAACAAAAAGATCGCATCAGTCTTAACAGGCGGTTTATAGCCTGCTTTATAAACATAGCCTTCTCGATCTTTCCAAATCATGCCATGTTCGGTATTTGATGCAGCTATTTCATCTTGAAACCAAAGGGGATACTCTAGGAAATTTATATTTTGCTTAACGTTTTCGCGTTCCATTTGCCCTCCACTTTAAAAAAAACCAGTCGCAAATTATCGACAAACTCTAACACAAAACAAACCAATGATAAAGAGTGTTTCAGCAATTAGATTTTTTCAACAAAAACAACAAGAAACTATTGATGTTTGAGAACACTTTTATTGATGTTTGAAAACACAACTATTGATGTTTGAAAACACTTTTATTGATGTTTGAAAACAGTGCCACTTCCGAAAACGATGATCAGATGTTAATTACAGGCATGGTTTTTTAGTTGGATATATTTTAGATAGTACTTTAGATAAACTTACGACTAGAGGACTTAGAAAATTTGTAAACAAACCTGGCCGATCAAGTTAAAGGTTCGTTTGTCTGTTTTTTTCGTAAAAATTTATCTAAAACCACCTAAAAAAGAAGCTTTTAGATGTCAGCGCAGGCTATGATATGCAATATCAAACACTTAGAACACCAACTATTGATGTTTGAGAACACTTTTTTCCGAAAACGCTGATTCAGACAGGAATTTACAAACTTAGAACTTACATTTGAAAAATAACATCTTGAAACAGCACCAGAAAGAATCGTTTTGCCTACTCCAAGGGGGAAAGACCGAGAAGTAACTTTCAATTGAATATAGGGCACGACAGAGGGGCTAAAATCGATTTTTAGAAGACAGGTTATTTTGATGTATCGCAGTGCCCTTTTCCCGACAAAAAACATAAAAGCTGCTTCCAGACGACTTTTCTTTCAACAGGTTTACCGAATGTTTGTTATCAGATGTATCAAAACCAGCTCTGTCAAAGCAATTTGGTAAAATTTTAGTGCCCCTGGAAAGATACAATGCAAACATACAATCGCCTGACAGATTAAGAGGCAACAAAAACCGATTTTTTGCCGATAGTTTAACGAAGTTAAACTAGGTTAAATCGAGGTGAATGTTTTGGAACAGGTGAAAATCGCTCAGGTAGCGAAAACTTTGGGAGTTTCTCTTAACTCAGTTTATCGCAAGGTTAAACAAAGTGAAGAAAAGTTAAACGGACACATACTTAAAGAGAACGGCGTCACATACGTTACAGCAGAAGGGGTTGAGATTCTCAGAGGTCTTTTTGCAAAGTTAAACCCAGGTGAAACCGTTGATAATAAAGAAGATACTGCAACTAACTGTCTGAGGGAGATTATAGCGAATCAGCAAAAGACCCTCGATGCTTTGATTGCTCAACATGCAGAAGAAAGAGCGCGACAGGCTGAAGAACGGGCCCGGGCCGATGCCATCATCATGAAATTGACTCAGGATGTTGGCAAGATGCAAAAGATGCTCGAAGAAAGAAAGCCAGAGCCAGCACCACAAAAGACTTTTGCGGATGTTAAACCCGAAGTTAAACCCTGGGAACCGAAGAAAGTTCCGAGTCCTTTGGCTAATAAACCTTGGTATCAAAAACTCTGGGTCGAAATCTTCGAACCTTGGAAAATGCGTCAACAACCTTACTGATAAAACAGCCAGTTAAAAAGAAAAAATGCAAACATGTTTACATTTTTACATGTAATAGTTATATTATTAGTAACTACGTTTCACCGGGAGGTCTGTATGAAAACCTTATCATTCAAGATTGATGACGAATTGCATCAGGGTCTTAAAATTGGAGCAGCTATCGAAGGCCGGCCAATTGCAGATATAATGAAAGACCTTATAAAAAAGTGGGTCAAAGGTCGTGATCCTTTTATTCATCAACTGAAGACTATGCCAATTACCGCTGATGACGAAGAGTTAACCGATGAGGATCTGGAAGACATCGCTCTTGCCCTGAAAGAAAAGAACGAGGGAACCTGGGAAAGTTTAAAGGCAGAAATCCCGACCAAACAGAGAAAGTAACTTATGCCATTACGAGCTGATTATAAACCGCGCTTTAAAAAAGAGTTGCGTAAGCTGCCATCCAAAGACCAGGCAGAAATAAAAGAGGGAATCGAAAGCTTTGTAAACAAAACCGGTGAAAAGTTTGATGTTCTAAGGCTTCAGGATGATTTGTGGCGCTTGAGGATCGGAGTCTGGCGCATTTTCTTTACTTTTGAAGGAGATCTTCTTTCTTTTACGAATGTCAGACGCCGAACCAGCAAAACCTATTCTAAATGACATCAAATGACAAACTACCGGTGAAAGTGTTTCCCGGGAATCATCGGGAAAAGCCGTGAAATGGCTGAAAAGCACGTGAAATTTGCAGGCAGCCGGCTGATCGGGCTGGCTGCAGATTATGCGGGCCAGGGGGCCGGTTGGTGCCGCTGACAGGCGGCAGGCGGAACATTGAAATGGGGGTTTATAGAGATGGTGAGAGGCGAAACTGAGCTGTTGAAAGAGATTCTGGCGAAGCTGGCGCGGATCGAGCCGCCGATCAAAAAGTTTGCGGTGACTCCGGAAGATCCGGCGATGTCGGTTTATTTTCTCGAGCTGAAAGATGTCTGCTATATCACGACGAAGTCTGATGCCGGGCGCGAGGAAACGATGCTGGTGACCAGCGGCGGCAAGTCGTATTACACGAACCTTCGCCTGGTCGAGATCGAGGAAAAGCTGAAAGAACATCCGCATTTCATGCGCACCAGCAAGTTTTATATGATCAACCTGACGAAGATCCGTGCCCTGAAAGTTTCGTCGGCGCGGGATCTGTGGTTCGACGGCCTGGAAAAACCGGTGGTCAATGCGGTTACCAGCAGCTATCTGGCTGAATTCGAGAAGCGGCTGACATGAGCAAGGAACTGCAGAAACGCGTCGAGAGGCTGTTTCTGCCGCAACAGCCGATAATCAGCAGGAAAAACGAGCTGATACGGACCGGCGACATCGTTTTCATGCAATACCAGCGCGGCCGCGTCGAGGCAGTAACGGCTGACGGGCTGCACTATGAGCTTCCCGACAACCTCAACCATTATGAAAGCCTTTTTAAAGGCTATTTTCTGCGCGTTCATCGCTCGTATCTGGTGGCAGTGGAGCGGATCGAGGGAACTTTCGAGAGGTTTCCGGATGAGGTGGAGCGCGAGGCCGACATGCGCGGCAAGGAAGATGAATGCGAACTGGCGCTGACCGGCTCGGATGTAAGGGTTCCGGTGACGGCGACTTACGGGCGGGCCGTGAAAAAGGCGCTGGGAATCAGCAGTTTTCATAACCTGGTGCCGGAGCATCCGGCTGACAAAAAGCTGCGGCAGTATGGCCTGATCGATTTCGGCTGGCGCGAACTTTACGGGCTGAATACGGCGGACAAGCCGGCGGTCGAGGCTTTCAAAGAGCGCTGGGATATCAAGAAGTTTTCGCGTGAGCGCATGTTGAGCTATTTCCGGCAGTATGGCGTTAATGAGATCAACAAAAAGCGGGTGGTAAAGAACATTATTTACCAGATGTGGCGCTGGATTACGGCGGGGATCGAGGAGCCGAGCGACGGTAACATCAGATCGATGTGGTATCGGATAAAGGCCGTGCTGGCGCATCATGCGGATATTCTCGGGCCGGGCGACGTCAACACCTTTTACAGCACGCTGCTGGAGATGATCGAGGTGGCGGGGCTGTTTCGCTACCGGGATTTCGGGTTTATGGACATGAACGCGCCTTATTGCGAGGTTAACGATCAGCACCCGGAGATCGTTCTGGCATCGGAAAAGATCGGACATTTTCTGTTTATCAGGAACCTGGCGCGGGAATTCGGGGCTTCGTTCATCTGCACCAAGGGCGAGCCGGCGGTGATTTCGCTGGAATACTTTTCAGATGATCTGCATGAAAAGTGCAAGGGCAGGCCGTTGACGGTATTTTGCATTTCGGATATCGATCCTTCCGGCTACTCGATCGAGCGCAACCTGGTGAAGCGGCTGGAGTTGAACGGCCACAAGATCGCGCGGCTGGTCAAGCTGGTCGATACGAGTATTTTTGCCAGTGATGATATTGCGGTGGTAAGGTTTCCGGTGGTGGGTTTCGAGAAGAAGGGCGAAACGGTCAAACCGGTGCCGCCGGCGACGATGAGCCAGGTCACGAAAGCGCTGGACTGGTTCAACGAGCTGCAGGACCCGCGCCTGATCAGTGAAAAAGACAAGGGCGGCGGCTGGAAAATCGTGACGATCTGGGGCATCGAGAGTGATGCGGCAGAGCGCAAGCTTATTGAAAAGCGTTTCAAAGATGGGCTGCAGCGGCTGCTTCAGAAGAAAAAGGCAAAGAAGCCGGCGCGGCGGTGAATGCATCTGATGTCATCGGAGAGTTTTCAGTCATTTTGCTCGATATCGACTGAAACGTAGTCGCCTTCGCGGGGAACGCGCTTTTTGAACTTCTCGACGGGAACGTAGATTTCGAGATAAGTGTCTGGTTCGTCTTTTCCGGCGTCTGGATGGCGGATGAGAATAACGACGATACCGGCGGTGATGCGGTCAACCGTGCCTCTGACGCGTTTTTTCTTTTTATTCTGTTTACTCGGTTGCAAAGTGCCCATGAGATCCTCCTTTGAGCGGCCTCTACCTTTATTGTAGCAGGAATTGCCGGGGTTCGGGCCGGATTCTGTGAGGTTTTCGGGAGCGCCCCCAATGTCCAGCTGCAGCGGCGACGCGCGGCCAGGCGACGCGAAAGGCCGGCCGATGACATAGAATGACAAGCGCAGAAAGCCGGCCGGGGCAGATGGCATTGCACGCCTGCGGAAAGCCCTGCGCGCTCTGGCGCAGGGCTTTCCGAGACCTGGCCTGTGGCCAGGTCAACAGGACGTGGGGCGCGGGTTGGGATTGGGTTATTTCTTCAGGCTTTTGAAGCTGATCGCGCGCATGCCTTTCTTCTTCAATTGCATGTTAACCAGTGGTAACTGGTGTTTGAGTCCGTCGCGGATGAATTGAACAACGTATTTTTCTTTGGTTACTGCCAGGACATCGCCGGATCTGAGTGCGGCAAGGGCGAGAGTGTGCAGGTCGCGCATCTGGTTGAATGGAACCAGGACAACGGAACTGCGGAACCTTTCGTTTTCACGAAAGATCGGGAAGTTCTCGAGGCCTCGGCATTTTCCCTGGTCGCAGATGCTGGCGGTATCGACCAGGTAGCGGGCGAGTTCGCGCATGTCATCCGGTGTCATTTTCACGTTCGGGCCGGGCAGATCGTGCAGGAGCGCGTAGGGTTCCTTCGCCTGGTCGGAGAATGAAACGGTAAATTTCGGGGTCCAGGCGGCCAGGGCCGCCTTTTGTGGCTTGTGTGGACTGGCGCTGTCGAGAGGTATTTGCGGTTGTTTCGGTTGTTGGGGCTGTGAAACGGGCGCGGAAGATTGCGGGCTGGTGATCCATTTCTCGAGTTCTTCGCGGAAGAAGAGAACGCGCCGGCCAACACGGCGGGGTTTTATGCGGCCTCTGGAAACCCAGTTGCGCAGGGTTCCGGTGGTGATTTTGAGAAAGTCGGCTGCTTCCTGGTAGTTCATGGTCTGCATGTTGGATTCCTCCCTGGATCTGATTCTATTCATAATATATGTAATCTGATGTCATTTGCAATAACTTTATGTCATCGGTTCGCCGATCGGCGAACAGCCCTTTCCCGTTTAATTTCTTTTCCCCTGCGGAGCCGCCCGTCGATGCCCCGGCCAGACCGTCCCGGCTCGGCAAAGTCAAGGCGGGGACCCGGCCGGCGTAGCCGGTTGGGGTGGAGGCCTTTACTTTGTCGATCCGGGCGGTATCAAAAAGTTTCGACGGGCGGTGCAGCGGGGAAAAGAGTTACCGGAAAGGGTTTTCAACTCAATTCCCCTGTGGTGAGCCCGGGGGCGTGGCTTCTCTTTTAACAGGAACATATTGAGCTAATATTCGATCAAATTGTTTGTATATTACTTCCAGATGATGTTATCTGTAAAAGCAGATAAAACACACAAATGGTTTAGTTGTTTAAAATTCGGGGGTTTCACTAATTGGATTTTCTTAAGATTAGGGGGGAGTTGCAATGATTTTTAAAAAAGGCATATTGTTATCGCTTATACTTACTATCACTCTTTGCTTGGGGAGTCAGCTAGAAGCGCAAGAAGTGAATTTTGCAGAAAAAACTGCGACTATGACCGTGTTAAATTGTTTAATTAACGATAATTTGGATCTAGCTGCTGAAACTTTGAATGCGCCAGGTTTAAACAAAGCCTTGGTGGCTCAGATTGTACTAGCGCTATCTTCACAAAGCGGTTTTAGCGGCATCTCTGCAGATGGGTTCGAACTTCTTTTCAAATCAGGAGCTGTGACCGATTGGAAAGACGATGATGGCTCGGATTTGTCTCTTTTAGTAGTGGCTGCAAGCGTTTTAGATGATCCAAAAGTCATGAAAGTAATTTGCCAACATGCTTCTAACATCAATACAAGATTCTGCGGGAGTACAGCTCTTCTTGCAGCCGTTGCTAGAAGTAATCCAAACCCTGAAGTTATAAAAGTTCTTTTAGAAGCCGGCGCGGACCCTAATATGAAAGACGTCAAAGGGCGAACGGCATTGGATTATATGGCTAATATGGGAGAATACAAATCGCTTGTGTTGGCAAGTGATAAAAAACCTAATGAATTGTTAAACACAAAAGACTCTCAATCTAATACGCTATCAGCAGTTGATACAAACCACCACAGTAATACGCCGCCAACAAGTAATAGCAAAACAGTTGCATTGATGGGATTCGAAACAGATCGTGTTTTGGTTGGCATAGAAAATGAACTTAGGCATCAATTTGAAACTCACCTTTCTACTATACCAGGTGTCAGCATTATCACTAGTCATTACTACGATAGGAATACGGGTGCCTTCAACATCTATGTCAGCATGAAAACTTCCTTTAAGGATAAGGATAGAGGTTTGTTTCGAAAACCTAAAAGAAAATACCACGTTCAATTGGATGCTAGGGTGGTTGATACTTCAAATGGGAATAAGACAGAACTTTTAACTGCAACAGGAGAAGCAGAGCAAAAAGTCGAGGAAATATTTCCAAATGACGATTATAATTACAGACAATCTAAGTTGGCTAATAATAATGAAAGTGACAAAGTTGGTTACAGAGAAGCAGCTAATGCAGCCATGCAAAATTTTTGCAATCATCTCCAAGCCAAAAAAGTCTTTTAAAAAGTTTATTAACATTAAGTTGCTACCGGACCAGAGGACGAATGGTGATTGACGGGCAAGTGACATACAGCCCGTTGGCGGAAAAAGTCGCCAAAACGGCATTTTTATAGATGTTTTTGAAAAATGGGCTCTTGGGCGTGCTGTGGGGCTGGGTAGTGTGTTTTTTAAGTCACTGGCGGGTAAATATGCCGGTTTTGGGCGCAAAGCAGAAAAGCTGAAACGGCCCTGGGGGACGCGAACGGGCTGAAAAGATACGCTGGCCCCTTCCCTGAGACATAAGAGTTTTAGGGAATGAGAGACAGGCTAAAATCTCCATGATGAGAAATCAGTTGCCTGACATTGTGCTTATAAAGCTCTTAAGGGAGCGGCGTGATTTCGAAAAGCAGCCCTGCCAGCTATTTCCATTTTC
>Ga0209723_1001963_pt1 | contig 29539 bp, 31 predicted proteins | sample BiotimSIPDNA_2_FD_185750 | JGI IMG/M metagenome (GOLD analysis project Ga0209723, IMG submission 185750) | Anaerobic biogas reactor microbial communites from Washington, USA - Biogas_R2 time_0 SIP DNA (SPAdes) (version 2) | ecosystem: Engineered > Bioreactor > Anaerobic > Unclassified | place...
CCGTCCCAGGGGCCCCACGCGGTAGGAGCCGTGAGGGAAGCCGAGCGGCCGGTAGAAGGGGAATTTCAGGTAGCTCCACTCCTCCACGTGCTCGCCGATGTGGGTGCAGTACTCCGTGTCCTCGAATTCGTCGGTGATGCGCCCCCTTGGGCTCTTGAGCCGTATTCTGCCGTCGTAGAGCTCAAGGTTCCCGTCCTTTACAAGGCCGAGATAGGAGGTCTCGAGGGTGGCGAACCGGGCTGCGAGCTCCGCATTCTCCGCCAGGTAGTTCTTCACAAGGTCGAGGGCTTTCCTGAGATTTTCCTTGTGGCCGGGCAGGTCCGCGAGCATGGAGTCTTTTTCCTCCATCCGGAGGCTGCGGTTGACTCCGCCCGGGATGCTGTGCCACGGATGGACCTTCTTACCTCCGAGGGTCTTGATGACCTCCTGTCCGAATTTTCTCATGCCGATGCCCGCAACCGCCAGGTCAGGGTATTCCCTGGCGAGCCCGGCCACGTTCCGCACGGCGGGGTCGGCATCGAAGCCGAAGAGCAGGTCCGGGCTGGAAAGGTGGAAGAAGGAGAGGGCGTGGGACTGGATGAACTGTCCCATGTGCATGACCTCCCGGAGCTTTGCGGCCGTGGGGGTGAGGGTGACACCGAGGACGGCGTCGCAGGCCTTGGCCGATGCGAGATGGTGGCTCACCGGGCATATGCCGCAGATCCGGGGCGTGATCACGGGCATTTCCCGGAAATCGCGCCCCTTCGAGAAAACCTCGAATCCCCGGTACTGGGTCACGTGGAAGCGCACCCTGTCAACAGCGCCGCCGTCGGTCAAATCTACGGTGATCTTTCCGTGCCCCTCGATACGGGTTATGGGGTTCACTACTATTGTGTTTTTCGTTTTGTTCTCCATGACTCCATTCCTCCGCTAGTCGTAGCGCATGATATCCGTGGGGACGGTGGGTATGCGCCCCTCGAGGATCTCGCTGAAGACATAATAAATAGTATCTGCGTCGGGAGGGCATCCGGGGACGTAGACGTCCACCTTCACCGCCCTGTCCACGGGGATCGCCTGGGGCAGAAGCGCGGGAAGATCCTGCCGGGGAATAACGCCTTCAGGGTTCACAGTGCTGACGGTGTCCACGTATCCTTCCTTCAGCACCTGTTCCGCAGGCATAAAATTCCGCATGCAGTTGATCCCTCCGAAGACGGCGCAGTCACCCCATGCGATGAGGATCTTGCACCGCTCCCGCAGCTCCTTCGCGAGATGAAGCTCCTCCTCGTTGCCGAGGGCGCCTTCGATGACCCCCACCTCGACCTCCGGGAATATCTTGATGTCTGTGATGGGTGTGGCTGTGAGCTCCACCTTTCCAAGAAGATCCACTATCCGTTCATCGATGTCGAGAAAGGACATATGGCAGCCGGCGCAGGCTTCAAGCCATACGGACGCAATTTTCGGCTTCGCCATGGTCATCGCACCTCCTTCACCGGGACGACAGCGGCCGCCGATGACGGGGCCTTCGCCTCGTAAACGTTTTCACACGGGGCCGCAGAAGCCGGCTGCAGTTCACGGCCGAGCTTGCCGGCAAGTTCGTTCATTATGACTGACAATCCCTTCAGGTTGCCCTTGGGAGGCACGATCATGTTCATCCTCCTCCGCTCTCCCTCCAGGGTACAGTAGTGCCCGCTTCTTTCGAACCATGCGGGGGCTGGAAGAAGCACGTCCGCCATGTTCACGAGCGGATGGACCATGAAGGGAGTGTGCACCACCACGAACCGGGCGCGGGTCATAGCCTCCAGGGACCGCTTGTCCTCGTCAACCATGCCGGTGGAGAGGACGTAGAGGAAGTCCAGCTCGCTTTCGCTGAGCCAGTCGCTCCCGCCGATGACCGTATTGAGGGCTCCGAGGCAGTTTCCTCCACGAAGCATGGGAACAACTCCGAGACCGTCGTCGAAGAAGGCCCTCGAGGCGACCGCCAGGTTCAGCGCCTCGGTGACGAGGTCAGGGTTCTCCGCCAGGGCTGAGCCGATGACGAACACCGGCTTCTTCGCCTCCCGGAGGATCCGGGCGGTCTCCTGCATTTCGGGCGAGGCATTTTCTTCCCCGCCCTCTACGAGGGTCCGGAGCGAAAGAAGGAGCTTCTTCATTTCCTTCGGCGAGGCGGCACGGTGATCTCCGTCGGTGAGACCTTCGAAGGGGTTTCTGCCGCACGAGACATTGATGAGCTTCGCCCGCTCGATGATGGCGGAGACCCGGATGTAGCTCGCCGCCACGGGGGCCTCCTCCTGGGGGTCCGCACCGAGTACGATGATGGCGTCACTTCCGAGGATGTTGTGTGCACCGGTGAAGGGGCGGACTCCCTGGTCGGCGAAGGGTTTGAATCCGTTCACGAAGCCCCTGAGCAGGTTGCCGAAGAAACCGTCCACCTTGTCCATCTTCATGGTGTCGCGGAAGAAGGATGAGACGACCGATAGCTCTTCGTCCGTGGAGAGCTCCGAAAGCAGTGCTCCTGCCCTGCCGGCTTCAGCGGAGGGGCCCATCTTCGATGCGATGAGTTCAAGCGCCTCTTCCCAGTCCGCCTCCCGGAAGGAGGAACCTGTACGGATCATGGGAACTGTCAGGCGATCACGCTCCGTTGATTTGGGCAGACCCCACCGGCCCTTGTGGCACAACTGTCCGCCGTCGGGGCTGGCCGCCGAGAGACCTTCCACCCTGGCCACGCTTCCCGTGCGGACATATGCCTTGATCCTGCATCCCATGGAGCAAAGGGGGCATATGCTCTCCACCTGGTCGTCGCAGTCGGTACGCCGTCCCCGGTAGACAAAGTCCCGGAGGGTGATGGTCCCCGTGGGGCAGACCTGGGCACAGGCGCCGCACGATACGCAGGTGTCGCTCTCGCCGAGCTCCTTTCCGAGGTCGGCCGTGATGTTCGTTGCCCAGCCCCGCTTTTCCAGGTCGAGGGTGTGTGCACCCACCTTCTCCGCACAGACCCGAATGCAGCGCAGGCAGAGGATGCACCGGTTGTGATCCATCTGGATGTTGGGGTCGGATGCGTCGTTGTGGAAGGGCTCGTAGAGGAAGGGATAGCGGACCCTGTCCATTCCGTGTTCTATGGCCAGCCGCTGCAGTTCGCAGTCGCCGGTCTGGGAGCAGAACATGCAGAAATGGTTCCTCCCCGCGAAGAGAAGCTCCAGGATCTGCAGCCTGTACTGTTTCAGTTTTTCCGTCTTCGTATGAACCTTCATCCCGTTCTCGGCCGGCGTGGTGCATGCGGTGAGGAGCTTGGGATTCCCCTCGACCTCAACGACGCACATGCGGCATGATCCGATGGGAGTGAGCCCCTCCATCCAGCAGAGAGTAGGTATGTAGATGTCATGCTTCCCGGCGGCCTGGAGGATCGTTTCCCCCTTCGCCGCCCTGCATTCGATTCCGTCTATGACGAGCGTGATATCACTCATGTCTGTCCTCCTCAAGAGCTACTTCTTCTCGATGGCGCCGAATGGGCACTTTTCGAAGCACGTGCCGCAGCGGATACACCGGTCGGTATCGATGCGGTACCCGGTGTTCCGGTCTCCCGGAATGCATTTGACCGGGCAGTTTTTCGCGCAGATGCCGCACTTTTTGCAGAGTTCCGGGATAATGCGGTACTCGAGAAGAGCGGCGCAGGCCCCGGCGGGGCACTTGTGATCGCGGATGTGGGCCTCGTACTCGTCCCTGAAGTAGCGGAGCGTCGTAAGCACGGGGTTCGGGGCCGTCTGCCCCAGACCGCAGAGGGACATCTCCTTGACCATGTTCGCAAGTCCCTCGAGGGTATCGAGATCCTCCATGGTCCCTTTGCCCTCGGTGATCTTCTCCAGGAGAAGGAGCATGTGTTTCGTGCCCTCCCGGCAGGGAACACACTTGCCGCAGGACTCTTTCTGGGTGAACTCGAGAAAGAACTTGGCCACGTCCACCATGCAGGTGGTCTCGTCCATGACCACGAGGCCTCCGGAGCCCATTATGGCACCAAGGGCCGTAAGGCTCTCGTAGCTCACCGGGGTGTCCAGGTGTTCCTCCGTGAGGCAGCCGCCGCTTGGGCCGCCGATCTGGACTGCCTTGAATTTTTTGTCATCCAGGATCCCTCCGCCGATCTCGAAGATGATCTCCCGAAGGGTGATGCCCATGGGAACCTCCACAAGACCCGTGTGCTTCACCTTTCCCGTGAGGGCGAACACCTTCGTCCCCTTGGATTTTTCGGTGCCGAGGGAGGCATACCAGGCTCCCCCGTGACTGATGATCTGGGGAACATTGGCCCACGTCTCCACGTTGTTGATATTCGTGGGGCATCCCCAGAGCCCGGAGTTGGCCGGAAACGGCGGTCGGGGACGGGGCATGCCCCGTCTCCCCTCGATGGACGCCATAAGGGCAGTCTCCTCGCCGCATACGAATGCCCCTGCGCCCTCCTTCACGTGAAGGGTGAAGGAGAAGCCGCTGTCCATGATGTTCTCCCCCAGGAGACCGTACTCCTCAGCCTGGGCCATGGCAGTCTTCAGACGCTGGATGGCAAGGGGATACTCTGCCCGGCAATAAATGTACCCTTCGTCGGCTCCCATGGCGAAGGCGCCAAGGGACATCCCCTCGATGATGCTGTGGGGATCGCCCTCCAGGAGAGAACGGTCCATGAACGCACCGGGGTCTCCCTCGTCAGCGTTGCAGATGACGTATTTCTTGTCTCCCTTCGCCGAAGCGCAGAAGCTCCACTTGAGGCCCGTGGAGAATCCGCCGCCCCCGCGGCCCCGGAGGCCGGACGCCTTTACCTCGTCGATGACCTGCTCCGGCTTCATTGAGAGGAGGGCCTTTCCGAGGGCCTCATAGCCCCCCCGGACGATGTATTCGTCTATGTTGTCGGGGTTTATGTACCCGCAGTTCTTCAGGGCTATACGGTGCTGCTTTCCGTAGAAGGGGATCTCTTTGTAATGCGGGATGACAGGAACATCTTCTCCAGCGGAGTACATGAGTCTCTGGACGGGACGTCCCTTGTAGATATGCTCTTCGACCAGTTCCGCGACGTCCGTTTTCTGCACCCTGCAGTAGAACGTTCCCTCCGGGTACACCACCACGATGGGCCCCATTTCGCACATTCCGTGGCACCCGGTGGGAACGACGAGGACCTCGTCAGCGAGCCCTTTTTCAGTGATCGCCTTTTTGAAAGCCTCCGTGACTTCACCCGCTCCGCTGGAGGTGCACCCCGTGCCGCCGCAGATCAGGATATGGGAACGATAAATAGGCATGTCTCCTCCTCCCTCCGCTAGTCAGCCCGGCCGATGGCCAGCTTGTCCACGACCCGCCCGTTCACTACGTGCTCGGCAATGATCAGGGATACGTCCTCAGGCTTCACCCGTCCATAGGTCACCCTCTGACCTCCCCGGATCACGTCGAGAAGGGGCTCGTCCTGGCACATGCCGATGCAGCCCGTGGTCTGGACTGCCACCCCGTCGATGTTCCGGCGTGAAAGCTCTGCCATCACCTCTGTCAGGATCTCCCGGGCGCCGGCAGCGATGCCGCAGGTCCCCATGCCGACGATAATCACCGTCTCTCCTCCAGAACGTGCCGAGGTGAGATCCCTGGACGACTCCCGAATCTTCTTCAGGTCCTCAAGACTTTTGATCTTCATGTGTGTCATGATGTTCTTCCTCCGCTTCCTACTCGAACTTGTCGAGGATGCCCTTCACCATGTCGGGAGTGAGGCGGCCGAAGGTCCGGGTATCGATCATCATCACCGGGGCGAGTCCGCAGGCGCCCAGGCAGGCCACCGGTTCGATGGTGAACCGAAGGTCCTCGGTTGTCTGGTTTTCCTCCACCCCGGTTATCTCCTTTACGCTGTCCAGGATCTTCAGACTGCCCCGGACATGGCACGCCGTTCCCCTGCAGACGCGTACCACGTGTCTTCCCCTGGGTTTCAGGTGAAACTGGGCGTAGAATGTAGCCACTCCGTAAATCTCCGACGACGGGATCTTCAGGTCCCTGGATATGGTCTCCAGTGCCTCCATGGGCAGGTACCCCAGCTGCTCCTGGACCGCCTGGAGGATCGGGATGAGTCCGCCCTTCCCGTTCCGCCAGGGATCGACTATTTTCCTGGTCTTTTCTCGAACTTCTTCAGCGCTGAAAGCCATGATCCCCCTCCTTTTCTAATGCCGCCTTTCAATCTTATTGTGCATGCAATCACAAACATGAAAGATAATACCATATCATAGTTCAATGGGCAATAAAAGCGCAATTTGTATACCTCATACAGGAAGGGGGGTGATATAATTTCTACCGGTTCCTGTTGCCCGAGAAGAAAAATACGAAGGAGATGCCTCCATGGCAAAAACCAGGTTTGTGAAGATCGAAGATGCCGTCGGCATGTCCCTGGCGCATGACATGACACAGATCGTCCCGGCGACAGGGTACAAGGGGGCAAGGTACAGAAAGGGGCAGATCCTGGCCCCGGATGACCTGCCCGTGCTCCGCTCCATGGGCAAGGAACGGATCTCTATCCTTGAACTGGAGGAGGGAGATGTCCACGAGGACGATGCTGCCGCAAGGCTTGCCTTCCGCCTTGCAGGGGAAGGGATAGCTGCCGGGCTCCCCGTCGAGGGGAAGGTTTCCCTAAATGCCGTATGGAACGGGCTGCTAGCCTACGACGAGGAAATACTCCACACCATCAACAGCGATCCGGGATGGGCCGCTGCCGCTCTGCCGGACCGGGTCCCTGTGAAAAAGGGAGAACTGGTCGCAGGGATCCGGATCATTCCCCTGGTCATGAGGGAAGAACAGGTGCTGAGAGGAGAAAATGCGGCAGGCCCCATGGCTGTTTTGCCGTTTGTTCCGCTGAAAACCTGCCTGGTGACCACTGGGAAGGAACTGGCTGAGGGACGGGTCAGAGACGTTTTCGCGGGAAAACTGAAAAAAAAGCTTTCGGTATACGGTTCAGCACTTATGGACCATGTTATCGTGGGCGACGGGGAGGCGGAGATTGCCGGTGCCATCTCCGGCTTTCTGGAGAGAGGTGCGGAACTCGTTATTGCCACTGGCGGCATGAGCGTGGACCCGGATGACCGAACGGGAGAAGCCATTGCGTCGATCGCCGGCGAGGTGCGCTTCAGAGGTGTTCCCGTGATGCCGGGAGCGCACCTCATGCTCGCGCTGAAGGATGGGGCGAGGATCGTGGGTGCTCCGGCATGCGTTGCCCACGATGAATGGACGAGCCTGGACCTTCTGCTCAACCGTCTTTTCGCCGGGCTGATCCCCTCGGAGGCTGAAGTCCGGCGCTGGGGTGCTGGCGGGCTGTGCCGCAGATGCAGGGAATGCAGTTATCCAAACTGTGCCTTCGCGGCGAGGTAAAACGGAAAGAAGCCGCCCGCTTCCTTCCGGAGAAAGCGGGCGGCTTCTTTCCAGCTTCCCGACTTGCGGAAGAGCTCTCCGGATCAGGGTTTCTTTTCCTCCGTATCCTGCGGACAGCCGCAGGGATGGTCTGTCCTCATCCTGAGAGCGTCATACACTCCCCTGGTAAGGGAAACGTCTGTCCCGAGACGCTCCCCCTCACGAACAACAAACCCGAGGAAGGTCTCGATCTCTGTCCGCCTTCCCTTCTCGCAGTCGAGCTGCATGGAGGACTTGGTATCCGGGGGGAAGGCCACTCCTTTTGCCAGGGACAGTTCCACGATATCGGCGGGAAGCCCTACCCCCTTCAGCTCCGAAAGGGCACGGATCTCCCTCATCATCCCCTCGAGCATGGGCTGGCTGTCCTCACCGGCGAGGACTTCGCCGAAGGTACGGCTGAAAAGGGACGTGACGCCGGCAAAGGGAGCCATGAAGATGAACTTGGTCCACACGACCTCGTTGACGTTCTCCACGAGGGATGCATCAATACCGCTCTTCCTGAAAAGCTCCTCCACCGGACGAAGGCCTTCCGCCGCTCCCGAAACGGGGCCGAAGAACATTTTCCGGTTTCCGCCCGTCTGGCGGACTTTTCCCGGGGCGTCGATGCGGGTTGAAATGTAGACGCAGCCGTTGAGCATCCTGCATGGAGGAAGGACCTCCCGAAGGATGTCAGGGCTGTTCACTCCGTTCAGAAGGGGCAGCACCAGGGTATCCGCTCCTATTGCCGGAGCGGCCTGAAGTGCCGCTTTTTTCAGGTCGTAGCCCTTGACTGCGAAAACAGCGAGATCAACGGTCCCGAATTCCCGGGGGTCGTCAGACGCAAGAAACGGCCTGGCAACGAACTCTTCATCCACGGCAGTCACATGGAGGCCGTTCTCCCGGATAGCCCTGAGGTGCTCGCCCCTGGCGAGGAACAGGACCTCATGCTCTTTCCCCCCCTCCCACGCCTTCGCCGTTTTTCCGCCGTAGTAGCCGCCCACGCCTCCAAGACCGACAAATAATATTTTCATCATCATTGCCAAGGAGACCCTTTCCTCAACCCGTGAAGCGGGTAGGTGGGGGAGGAATTGGCAGGTCTTTCCTCTACACCGCTATTACGCTGTATTCGTACCCATTGTTTCGTTCCAGTATTTTGCAGGTATCCCATTTGACATTAACCCTCTCTTTTTTGCCGTCTGGCGTATTTTTCCCTGTGGACAGTGCGAACCACCCAGATTCCCGTACAGCCACCCGCCCTGTCCACGTTCCTTTGTACTTTCCTTTCGGAACCGCCGTCCGGACGATATCACCGGTGGCGAATCCGAAAAAGCGCTTACCCCGAGGGAGGTATGCTCTCGGGAATCCGTATTTGTCCGTCAGTGTTCGTGAGTATCGTCCCCGTCCTGTACAGCGAACATGGAGGACGCTGTCTGTTAAAACTTTTGCTGAAGAGACTGTCCCGACACACAGAGCATCGAGCACATGACTCTTCGGCAGCCCGAGGCGGGTGCGGTTGTACTTGGTGAGTCCGCCGCTCCCCGTCTCCACCGGCAAGCCAAACGCACGCATCTCGCCAAAGAGTGCGTTGCGGGTCGAGTTGACCGCAGCGGCGGAGGACAGCGGAGCTTTCACGTGCGCCCGTATCCGTCCAAGAAGCGCCGGTTTGTCATGCAGAAACTCTTTAACAGGACGCGCTCCCTTGGCCCGATTGCACCTCTCGCACGCCAGCGTCAGGTTCGACACCCTGTCCGAACCGCCTCTCGCTCTCGGTACGATGTGCTCCACCTGCAGCGGAACGTTCCCGGCATTGCAATAGGCGCACTTGCGACACCACTTTTCCAGCAGGTATTCCCGCACCTCGTATCCCTCAAGCTCTCCCTGCTGGTACTCCTTTCCCGAAACCTCCGGGTCCAACATCTTCTGCGTATCGAACTTGACCGATTCGACGCTGAATCCGGAGACAGGCGCTATGCGTGTAAGCCGCCGCATCCACGAGACGGTCGTGTCGATCCGGTGCCGCAGGCTCGGCGGAAACCGGCCTTCCGGTCTTCGCCTGTTGTCGAATCTCGGGGCACGATAGCGGGTGTTCGCGCTCCGCCGTCTCCGGCGGTAGCCCGCCCGCTTCGTCATGTTGTCTCGTATAGCGTTCCCCCTGTGTTCCAGTTCGATTCCGGCAATCAGACGGGGTCCACCTTGCCTGTCCTCCCGGACAATGGCTATTCCGGTGAACCGGGCGCCCGGGTCGACCTTGACACGGACAGGTTTGATAACGCTCTCTTCCGCCGTCCGGTCCTTGAGACGGATGGTGAAAGGGAAACGCTTGTGGACGACCGCCCGCCCCGAGCCGAGCAGATGCCTCGCCCTTGACGGGCGGCACGGTGTCAGCGGCTTCTTGTGCTTGTCCAGTACGAACACATACATGACAATACCTCCAAACAGGTGGAACCCGTAAAGGTTCCGTAAATCCGTTGACGGATAAAAGCATCCGTCTCCGTAACGTTCCGCACATAGTGCGGAATCTCCCCTCGCGGCTGTTGCACATCGGCGTTGCGCCCAAACCCGTTTCGTACCACCCGTTGGTTTGTCTGCTGCTTGGGCTTCCAGAGCGTAGAGTTGAGGAAGCGCTCTACGGTGGGTCTTGAACCTGTGTGCAACGTCTGCCTGGTCCTGGAGACCAGGCCCGCTGGTCAATCTGGGCTTTTTCAAGCCCCCACCTCAAACCGAGGCGTTAACATCGGTTAGGTGGCGGGTAATTGACCCTGGACGTTCTCTCCCCTTCCTGCTGATTGGAAATCACCGTACTCTTGTCAGAAGACGCTTCTCTCCCTCTTCTGAAAGTCCGAGGGACGGCAGGAGTTCCCGCAGCGCGGTTTCTGATCCGAGGCCGGCAAGGTAACCGTTCACCTTCGCCGCCGCCGGGGAATCGATGAAACCCTGCAGATCTCCGTACATCCCGTTAAAATCCCTCATGAGAATATAGTCCTGCCTGAGGTAATATTTTTGGTGATACCCTTCGGCAGGATAAAACTTCGCGCCCGGCTCGATTGCGGTGAATACCCTGCCGCCGAGTACAGACCTGACTTCTGCCGCGGACTTCTCCGCATCTCTCCGCTGGTCCTCGTCCTCCGGGAATATCACTGCCCTGTACTGGGTGGACCATGACCTCGCCGCAGGATTGTGGCTTTTCCAGAAGACTTCGAGAAGTTCCCCGTACGTAATTTTTGCCGGGTCATATTCGATCCGGATAGTCTCGGAATGGTCTCCGATATCATCGTAGGTGGGGTCAGGGGTGGTCCCCCCGGCATATCCCACCCGGGTGCGCACTACGCCGTCCAGAAGCCCGAACCGGGCATCAGGTCCCCAGAATCACCCCAGGGCAAAGGTCGCCGTTTTCAGGCCGCCGGGTACATTCCTGTCGAGGGCGGGAATCTCCGCCGCGAACGCCTTTCCTGAGAAAAACACAAGGGATGCAACCAGAACCGCTTCCAAAAGTTTCAAGTACTCCACCTCCCGTTTCTTTTTACCGGTTTTATTTTACACTAACGGCCCCTTCTTTTCTCGGAAAAAAGTTTTCCATGCCCCGGAGCCCTCCGCCTGATACAATGACCTCCAGATTCCTATTCGCGAAGGAGGCATGTTGGGACATCATGAAAGAAAACGCCGTCGACTTTTATTTCTTCAGCGGAACCGGAAACACCCTGCTTGCGGCAAGAGCGGTAGCGGAAGAACTGCGGAAGGGTGGAAAGACCGTCCGGATCCGAAGGATCGAAAAGGGATTTGTCCCTCTTCCGGAAGGTACAGCGCTGGGAATTGCTGTTCCTGCGGCAATGTTCTCAACATATCCCTTCGTGTGGGAGTTTCTCGAGGCTCTTCCGGACGGAGACGAGCGGGGGGCATTCCTGGTATCCACCATGGGTGGAGCCTCCGGAGCACTGCGCCCGGCGGTGAAACGTCTGCTTGAGCAAAAAAACTACAGCCCGCTGGGGGCACGTGATTTTGTCATGCCCTCGAATTACGCCAACACCTCCATTCCGGAGGAGGAAAACCGGGAAAAGACGGAATCCATGAAAATGGAAGCCGCGAAGTTCGCCGCAGGGCTCCTCGAAGGGGAAGCGGGATGGAAGAGAGGAACGGTCCTGTGGCCCCTTCTGTACAGCCTTTCGCGAAAAGCATTCCCCTGGCGCCTTATGCACAGGAAGTTCCCCCTTGACGTGGACAGATCCCGGTGCATCCAGTGCGGAAAATGCGCGCGTCTCTGCCCCGTGAAGAACATCCGCATGGCGGAATTCCCCGAATTTCAGGACCACTGCGTTTCGTGCCAGCGGTGCATGGCTTTCTGTCCCCCCGAGGCTATAAACGTCCGGGGGAAAAACTACAGCCAGTACCGTTCCGTTGAGTATTACGACCTTATATCGGAGAATCTCTGAAGGATGGTGAAAGTCATGGCGCCACGCAAGCTGAAGCTCTACATGGAAAAGCCCATGGGCTCGGCGTGCTGAAGCAATTTCCTGTACGGGAAAGAGGAAATGAGATCCTTCCCCCAGGCAGCCGCCCGTGAGGCGGCAGGACCGCTGCTGGTGAAAATAGAAGAGACCTACGGAAACACCCTGGAGGTCAACGTATACGATCCCCGCTGCTGCTTGTGGTTCTTCGATCTCGTCCGGTTCAATATCCGGGCGGAGCCCACGTGGATATTGGACGGCAGGCTTCTCTGGCGGGGCATCCCTACCTGGGAGGAATTGATGGAAAAAATCGACGGAATACAAAAATCCTGAACAGGGAGAGAGGATCCGGAAAATCTTCCCTGTTCGGGATTTCCTGGTGCGGACAGAATTTCAGGGCAAAGAGAACGGCGACGTGCTTCAGGGAATGACCCTGCACTCCTGGTACAGGACCTTCCACTCTCCCTGGGCATCCCTCATTTCCACGTAGGCGGAATCTCCCTTGACCCACCAGAGAAGTTCCATGTCGTCGGTGTATCTCGCCCCCGAGGCCGAGACCGCCTGTGGAAGGGTGTACTCCCTTCCGTCGGGGAACAGGATCTTGACGAAACGGAGGCTTTCATCGGAGAGGCTGTAGTACCTGGCCGTTACCCGGTCCTCACCACAGCCGTATAGGACGGGCTCACCCCCGACGACGGAGAGGCCGGGTCCTGGATCCCCGCAGGCGGGAAGCAGAAGCAATGCCAGGAGAAAAACACCCGAAAGAAGGGCCGCACTTTTTTTTCTTGCACTCATGCCGGAATCCCCCTTTTTTTCAATGATCTTTTTGGTCCCGGAAACGTTCGTATGATAGTTCTTTTTACCTTCGCCATCAACAGGCACCTGCAAATATCCGGGGAAAAAAGTCCTCCCCGCGAACAGGGAGGGCCTGTTTTTTCATCCGTTCCTACTTCGAAAGGGTCTCGATTATCTGACCCAGGTAGCCCGCAACGACGACCGAGCCTATGGTGACGGTGGTAAATCCGCCCACGAGCATCTTGGGAAGGAGGTGGCTCATACAGTACTCCTTCTCCTTTGTATCGGCGCAGCCGGCATTTGTGACCTCGTCGGTGATGATGAAGGTCGCCGGGAAACCGAAGAGGCAGGTCACCGCTATGGCTGTTGCCATTGCCCACGAATAGCCGAAAAGTTTCGACGTGAAGAACGTGGATATGACGATCCCCACAAGGGCCACTCCGAAACAGACAACCAGCGGGAAGACAAGTGAGCGCACAAGTTCGGGGGTCGCCTTGGGAAGGCTCACCCAGATGAAGATAAGGCAGAAGAACATGGCGTATCCCATGGCGTTGGCCTTGTCAAGCACCTTGTGCTCCAGGAAGCCGGTCTCGTAGAACAAGACGCCCATGACAAGGGTCATGACGAACTTGTGAAGCTGGAGGTACGGCAAGCCGGCGGAAATCACCATGGCGTTATATTCCTGGGCTGCAAAAAGGGCGACCCAGCTGACGACAGCGACCTTCGCGAGAAGGACAAAGGGAGTCTGCATCGCCCTGGGCAGTGCCGGGAAAAGACGGATGCTTGGAACCTCCGGGTCGCTCTTTGCGGCAGATGCAGGCTTAGCCTCTTCAGCCTCTCCGCTGCGGAACTTTGCGAGAAGACGCTTTGTCTCCGACTTCAGGCAAAGGGAAGCGATAGGCAGGCCGACAAAGTTCTGAAGCACCAGGAGCAGTGTAGCGAAGACGGCGAGATGCTCCAGGCCGACTTTCTTGGCAGCCTCGGACACAATAATGGTCGCCACTATCCCGCCCGAGATGGGACCGGCGGAAGTGAGGGCCATTTCACGGCCGAGAATGGGGCCGGCAATAAAGAAGAGCCCTATGGAAAGGGCTACAAGGCCGACAAATGCGATGATGACCGTTTTCCACTCCTGCTTGATGTCCTTCAGCTTCATGAGCGTTCCCATGTGGACAAGAATGATCGGAAGGCTCACTGCGGCGAACGCCATAGTTCCTGTTGCCTGGAAGATGTTCTCGGGAAATCCGTACCAGAATCCGAAAAGGAAAACGAAACCTGTAACAAAGATCATTGAGAAGACGGCCTTCGTCTTGTAGGACACTATGTCGCCGATGGCGTAGCAGATCATGACGAGCATCAGCATGCCGGTAGCGACATCAGCCGAGTTGGTCAGTCCGAAGTGTTGTAAGAAGTTCATTGTATTCCTCCTGTTTTCCGAAAAAAGTTTACATCCAAGAAAAAAAGCACTCTCAGCGTCTCCGGATATCCCTCCGGCATCTCAGCTCTTCATTCCTTTTCCGGGATCACCTCCAGCTCTATTTTCCCCTTCAGTGAATTGCTCACCGGACAGACCTGCTCGACTCTCCGGAAAAATTGTTCGAGTCTCTCTTTGGGGGCAAATGATTTTACCTGCACTTTTATGCGGATGGTGCCGAAACCTCCGGCTGCACTGTAGTCCCCACTGATCACGAGACGAAGATCCCGCAGGTGGAGATCTTCCCGGGGAGCCCTCGCGAGGGCGACCATGGTGATGCATCCTCCGAGAGCCGCGAGGACCACTTCCATGGGTTTCAGGGTGTTTTCCAGTCCCCCGCTCCGTTTTGACTGCGCCATTGCCATGCTGTGCTCTCCTGAAAAAGCGCACACTGCCAGATCTTCAGGTCTGACTGTCGTGGAAACCGTTATTGACCCCATGGTGCATATCCTCTTTTCTGCAGAAATGACGAAACCGGGAAAAAACGACGATGAGCAATTCTAACATAGTTCATAGACAGCGCAATACCTGAAATTTCAAAAAAAAGGACCGCCTCCCGGCGGCCCTGTTCTCCTGTTTTCCAGAAATATTTCTACTCCCAGTTGGTAATATCTTTCCCGGCCCCGTCGCCGCCCTCCTCACCGTCCGCACCTGGCGAGAAGAGATCATATTCGCCGTGGTCTCCGGGCTGCCGGTACACAAAGGGACTTCCCCACGGATCCGAGGGGAGTTTCCGGAGATAGCCGCCTTCCCTGTACTTCCTTGGTTCGGGAGGAATGGACGGCTTGACGACAAGTGCCTCAAGCCCCTGGGCGGTGGTCGGGTACATGCTGCTGTCCAGCCTGTACATTTCAAGGGCCTGTTCTATCTCCCTGATCTGTACAGAAGCAGCAGTCCTCTTGGCTTCCTCTCCCCTTCCCACGACCCTCGGGACAACAAGGGCCGCCAGCAGGCCGAGTATGACCACAACGACCAGCACCTCAACAAGGGTGAAGCCTCTTCTTTTCCGCATCGATTTCTTCATGTGAACCTCCGTTTCCGCAAGCCCCGGAATTACCCGGCGAGACTTGACAAATCAAATATGGGAAGCAGGATCGCAATGACGACAAACCCCACGGCCAGGCCAAGAACAAGGACGAGGAGCGGTTCGGCAAGGGTCGCCGCCTTCTCCATCCCATCCCTCGCCTCCTCCCAGTTCATCTCCGCGATCTGGGCAACAGCGCCGGGCAGGTCACCTCCGAGCTCTCCTATCCGAATAATATACACCGTTTCCTCGGAAAAAAGCCCCTGTTTCTCGAGGGCAGTGTCAAACCGGAAGCCCTCCCTGACGAGCCGGGCACACTCGATCCACCGCTCCGGTCTCGGGTCCATGGACGCAGCCATCCCGAGAGCCTGAACGAGGGGGATACCTGCTGAGAGCAGGGTCTTCAGGTGTGACATCACGAGAGAAAGGGTGATGTTCTCCCTGATCCGGCGGAAAAAAGGAAGAGATATCCTTTTTCCCTTCTTTCGCAGAATAAAGAAAAGCAGGGCTCCGGCCGCCAGAAACACGATTCCCCATTTCCTGAACACCGAGGCCGTCCCCAGGAGGATCCGCGTCGGCAGGGGGAGCTGCTGTCCCATTTCCGTGAAAAGGGATGAAAGCACGGGAACAACATACACCAGGAGAAAGGTCACCACACCCATTCCGATAAAAGTCATTGCAAGGGGGTAGGTGAGAGCGGACCGTATTTTCCTGCGCTGCCTGTCCTGGAGAGTGTAGAGGCCTGAGGCCTGTTCGAGCACTCCGGGGAGAGCGGAGGTCTTCTCACCGGATTCTACGATCCTGAGAAGGTCTTCACGGAAGACCCCCGTCTCCTCCATTGCCGCGGAGAGGCGCTTGCCTCCCTGGACTCCCTCGTGGAGGTGAAGACAGGCCGACGCGACTTTTCTGTCGGTAGAGTGTCTGCTGAGAAACTTCAGTGCCTCCACAAGGGGAACACCCCTCTTGAGGTACGAAGAGAGCCCCCTGCAGAAAAGGGCATGATAGGAAAGGGAGAAAGGACTTCCCCTCCGTGCCCGCTCAGGGGAACCCTCCACGATGTCCACGGCAACAAGTCCTTTTTCGGCGAGGATCTCGCCGGCACGGACCGAAGAGGGGGCATCCACTACACCCTTTCGGAGCTTACCTGAGCCGTCGTAGGCGGAGTACCTGTACGCTGGCACGGATCACCGCTCCCCCGAAGGCCCGAACTCACCGGCCGACACGACCCGAAGCAACTCTTCCGGGGAGGTCCGTCCCTGCCTGAGCGCGTCAAGACCAAGTTCCCACAAGGTGCGAAAACCCTTTTTCCTGGCCAGCTCCCGGATCTTCGCCAGAGACATGCCCGAACCTACCGCTTCACGGAGTTCGTCGTCGAGCACGAACTGTTCGTAGAGCCCCACACGGCCACGGAATCCGGTACCCATACAGTGCACACACCCCTTTCCCCGAAAAACCGAAGATACCCCTTCCTTCTGGAAAAGAGCGGGGGCTTTCTCTTCCGCGGCACACTCAGGGCAGAGGGTCCGGACAAGCCGTTGGGCCACCGCCCCCAGGAGGGAGCCTGCTGCCAGGTACGGCTCGATCCCCATATCGATAAGACGGATCACGGCTGAAACCGAGTCGTTGGTGTGGAGCGTGGAGAGGACCAGGTGTCCCGTAAGTGAAGCCTGGACGCCTATGTGGGCGGTCTCGTAGTCACGCATCTCCCCGATCATGACAATATCAGGGTCCTGACGGAGTATGGACCGGAGGGCCGACGGGAAAGTCACTCCCGCCTTCTCGTTCACCTGTATCTGTCCAATGCCGTTCAGGTCGTATTCTATGGGATCCTCAACAGTGATTATGTTCACGGCGGGCCTGGCCAGGGCCTGGAGTATGGCGTAAAGGGTCGTGGTCTTTCCCGACCCAGTGGGCCCGGTGAAGAGAAGGAGCCCGTGGGGATTCTCGATGAGCCGCTCCATTGTCTGCCGCGACGGGGCATCCATGCCGAGCTGTTCCAGGGAGAGCAGTCCGGACCCCTTGTCGAGCAGCCTGAGGGCAAGACGCTCTCCATGCTGCACGGGGATGGAGCTTACGCGAATATCCACCGCATGGTTCCCCACCGTGATCCCGATCCGTCCGTCCTGGGGGGCCAGGCGCTCGGCAATATCCATCCGGGCCATGACCTTCACCCTGCTGGTGAGCGGCGCCTGGAGGTTGCGGGGAAGGCGGAGGCGATCGTGAAGAACGCCGTCGACCCGAAATCGTATGAGGACCTCTCCCTCGCACGGCTCCACGTGAATATCGGTGGCCCTGAGCTTCAGCGCCTCCCGGATGAGACCGTTCACCAGCTTAATTACCGGCACGTCTACAGAGTCGCTCTGGACGTCCTCCCGGAGGAGCCCGTCGCTGTCGTCGATACCGGCGACGGCAGTCAGCGTATCGTCGCCGATGCCTCCCCTCATGTCGTAGAGCCGGTTCATGAGATTTTCGAGGTCCTCCCGCCTGTGCAGCTCCCACGCTGCTTCCAGGCCAAAGGACGCTGCGAACACCTGGGCTGCGGGAAAGGATCCGGGGGAGGCCAGGCCCATCACAAGCCTGCCGCCCTCCTCGCGGAGCGGAAGGATGCCGGCGTTCTTGAGGGCGTCAAGGCTCACCCTGCCCCGAATGAGCGGGGCTATGGCCTCAACGTCGGGGAGTTCTCTTCCGGCCACGTCATTTCCTCCTTCCGTCACTTTGACTGCTTCTTCACCGCTTCGCGGTATTCCTTCTCGAGCCTCTTCCAGAGCTTCTCCTCGGGAGCGCTCATCCCGTGATCCCCCGATACGATCTCGGCGGTGATCTGCTCAGCCTCGCCGGGAGTCTCCAGGATGTAGGGGGTGAGAAAGATCATGAGCTCTATCTTCTCCCGCTGTTTCACCACGCGGGTAAACAGGCCTCCGAGGAGAGGAATGTACGAAAGCCCCGGCACCCTGCTTCTGAGGCTCTTTTCCACTTCTTTTATGAGCCCTCCCAGGATGACGGTGTTGCCGGAGCTCACCATGACGCTTGTCTTGATCTTCCGCTTGCCCGTCACGGGGGTTTCTGCGGTCATGGCAGTCAGGACATCCTCGATCACCTGCTCGACCTCAAGGGCCACGAGATTGCCGCTCCGTATGGAGGGAGTGACGTTGAGGATGAGCCCCGTGTCCTTGTACTCGTAGCTGCTCTGCACCGCGTTGGGATTGGACATGTCCGAGAGTTTCCCCTTGAGCTGGGGGATCACCTGTCCCACCTGGAGCTCGCTGGGGAGATTGTCGGTACACATGATCCTGGGCATGGAGAGCACGTTCACAGCGTCGAACTTCTTGAGCAGGTCAAGATAGGCGTAGACAAGCCCCATGCCCTTGTAGTTCGTCCTCGTTCCATAGGTGCCGTCATCCCTCCGGTATTCCTCCTCCGTCCTGGAGAGATTCTGGAACCAGTCGATGATCGTCCCGGGCACCCCTGCACCGCCCATATTCAGCTGCCCTGCGATCACGGCGTCCCCCGTGACGGACCCGCCCCAGGTGGCCCAGTCGATCCCGGCGTTGTCAAGCTTCGTAAGGTTCACCTCGGCGATGAGCCCCCGAAGGAGCACCTGCCGTGGCAGGGTATCGATCTTCTGGATGATCTCCACCAGCGACTGGAAGTGATGGGGAGGTGCGGCGAAGATGAGGCTGTTCGACGGCACGTCAGGCACTACAGTGGTGGGGATCTTCCCCTCGGCGGTAGTAGCCTGGGAAGCCTGGGCCGATAGGATCTTGGAGAGCTGTTCGGCCACGACCTTCGCATCGGCGTTCTCCAGCTTGTAGACGTGGAAATCACCGGACTTGGGGGTCACGTCCAGGTCCGCGATGAGTTTCAGCGCCCGGTTGATGTGGCGCTCCTCCCCTGCCAGAACGATCTGCCTGCCTGCCGTGTCGGGGAGCACGGAGAGCCCGAAGACCGGACTTCCGGGGACCTTGGCGAGGTTGGCGAGATGGGCGGCGATGAGTTCGGGGGAAGCTTTCGATATCTTCACCGTCTTTGACCTGAAGATCTTGTCGGCACGGTCGAGGGTCCGGATGAGATCCACGGCCCGGTTCACGTCGGTGGCCCTGCCGGTGAGGAGGATGTCGTTGCCCCTTCCCACGGGAAGTACAGTGACCGAACGTCCCGATGCCTGGCTCACGGCGGCGGCGATGAAGTCTGCAGTGACATAGTTCAGGGGGACGACCTGGGAGACGGTCTGCTCCCCTTCCCCGGGACCGATGCGCCCGCTGCGGATATCAGGCTCGGCGGAGCTTCCTGCCTGGAGAGGAAGCACCTTGCTGAACCCGGAGGCCTTCTGAAGGGTGTACCCGTTCATCTCAAGAACTGAGATGAAGACCTGGCGTGCCTCCTTCAGGGGAAAGGGTTTCGGCGAGATGACCGATATGGAACCTTTCACTCCCGGCGTGAGGACCAGGTTTTCATTGAGCAGTTCCGCCATGAAGCGGATGAACTTGACCATGTCCACGTCCTGGAAGTTGAACTGGACGTTCCCGGATGCCCTCATGCGTTTGGCTGATTCGATAAGGGCGAATTCGTCGTCCTGATCCTGGGTCTGTGCCATTGCACCCGCTGCAGCGGCAGCGAACAGTACAAGAAGAAATAATAAAACCGCTCTTTTTTTCCGGGTCATTGCTGTTTCCCCCCTGCAAACATTCCGTCCGGAACGTACAGGACGATCTGCTCCCGCCCGTCTCCGGAGCCCCTGGCCGCCTTTTCTCCCGGCAACAGGACAATTTTCCTGCAGGAATAGCCCTGAGGCAAGCCGTCCTGGCCCGGGAAATCAAACCTGCCCGATTCCCATGAAACAGCATCTTCCCTTCCGCGGTCCTCCAGTTCTCCCGAAACAGCGCGGAGCCACATGCCCCTCAGGAGGGTAAGCCGTTCCCGGCCCTCACGTACTTCCCCAAGAGCCCGCGAAGACAGGGCTGCAAGCCGCATGCTTCCCGCGGCCACAAGACCGAGGATCGCCACTGCGACCAGTGTTTCCGCCAGGGTAAATGCTCCTCTCGTTCGTATACTCATTCTCTCTCACCTGATGTTGTATTTCAGAGATACTGGCTGCCCGCCCCTTATCACCTGAACGTCGAAGGCCGATCCGCCCATTATGGAGTTGATCACGTTCACCACGTCGCCCATGTTCCTGATCTCCAGGCCGTTGACGTTTTGGATCACATCCCCCTTCTGCACACCCACCGATTCGAGAAAACTGTTCCTGTCCATCCACTGCACCTCCACCCCGAGTGCCTTGTCGCCCTCAAACTTGGGACGAAGGCGAAATTTCTTCATCTCGTCCAGGGGATTCATGAGGAGGTTGTCCACCGCCTCTCTCGGGATCGATCCCTGCTGTCCGGGGCGCGCAGGAAGAACTCCTGTGCCCTGGTTTCTGACAGCTTCACGGGGAGGACGCGGCCCCGCCGCTGAAGGGCCGGGCTGTTCCTGCCCACTGTACCGGAGCAGGACATTGACCACGGAGTCTCCTTTCCTGAGGACCACCCTGGATTCACCGACCTCAAGGAGATCGTGGCCTTTTACCTTCTGCCCCACAAGGAATACCATCTGCCTGCCGGACTCGGCAACCCAGGCGGATATTCCGGGGATCGTACCCACGATGCGGATCCCTTCGAGCTCGTAGAGTTCCTCCACGGTGATCTCCCTTTCCGGTTCCACGGGAGGGACATTTCCGGCAGATGCGGCAGGGGCGTTGAAGGGATCCCCCGCTGCAAAATCGGACAGTGTGGACGTATTCCTCTTCTCTGCTGAAAACTGCCGGGGGGAACGGAATGTGTTCACCATTTCCCTGGCATCTCCCGCCTGCCTGAGAAACAGGGTCTCACCGGCCATCCCTGCCGCCCAGCAGCCGGCCATAGCCGACAGAAGCATCACTCCGAAAACAGGAAGTATTTTTCCCGCCATGCGCGTTCCTGTGTCAATCCGTGTCATTGCGGCCGGCTGCCCCCCTTTTCAGGACCCATGTCTCCGGTCCTTCCTTCCTGAGGGGAAGGATCGACCGGAAATATTCAAGAAGCGCCGACCGTTCCCCCCTGATGACAAGATCGCTCTCCAGTATTTTGAAAGAAGCCGGGGAAAGCACGATCGTACCGGAGATCTCGAGGTCTCCGCCGGTCCGTACCCCTGTCATCTCCAGCCGCCCGTTCCTGAATACAGTTCGGGCTTCCGCGGACGACAGGTAGAGCGGAGCCTGCCCTGGAACGGGAAGGTTCACCGAGACGCGGTCAAGCTTCACTGCGGCCGCAGGTGCCATCTTCAGAACGCTCTCTATGACTGAAGGTGTGATATCGGCTCTTCCCGCCTCTCCTGACAGGAGCGGCGATGACATCCGGGCATTCGACAGGACGAACGTCGGGGGGAACCTTCCTTCAGCGGATACTCCGGAGGAATCGAGCCGGAAGCCCTGGCCGGATGCGGAGAGGACGGCATTGTTCCAGGCCGTTTCCGCCAGATCGCTGAAAGGAAAGAACAGCCAGAAAGAGAGGCAGAAGGCAGCAATGGAGACAAGGAGCAGAAGAATAGCCCTTCCGCAGCGCATGATCATCGCCTCCCCAGAAGGAGAACCGCGATAAGACTGCGGGGCGGAGAACCGGCGGCCGCGGACGTGTTCCTGATCGCACGGATATCGGCGGAGAAAGAAAAAATGCCCCTACGTTCAGTCTCCTGCAGAAATTTCGCGAGAACCTCCGAGGAGAGTCCTTCCATGGTCACCGAGACGGCGTTTCCTCCTGCCCTTCCGGTGGTGGTGCTGAGGCTCTGCATGTTCGACCTGAGACCGAGAGATGCCACCGCGTTGGTTATGGCAGTCAGGAGATCTTCCTCGGGACCTGCAGCAGCATCCCCTGTCCCATTTCCTGAAAGCCGCCTGAGGGATGCGTATTCGCCGAGGACGGCCGTGAGTTCGTCGAACCGTTTTTTCTGAAGGATCCGACGCTGACGAAGATCATTGGCATCGCTCCAGAGGGAAAACCCGATCCCCCACACGAGAAGCGCGGCAAGGGCCAGGAAAAGGGATCTCCGTTCGGCTCCCGGTCCTCCTTCATCCCTGGAGAACAAAGAGGAAAAACCGGACAGTTTCATTCTCCGCGCCTCCTCAGTGACAGGGAGAACCTCAGTCCCCCGCCTGGAACCTGTTGAATATCCCCGAGCGTCGCCTGGAATCCGCCCGAGTCGAGGGATATCCTGAGGGCTTGTATGGACTCCATGGATGGCGCCGTCCCGGTCAGATCCGCCCCTTCACCCGCATACCTCATCTGCTCAAGGACAGGGAGCCCGTCTTTTCCTTTTTTTTCGCCGCTCCATGCGCTGCCCAGGTGGGCGAGGAACCCCGTTAGGGTACCCCCGTCATCCCCGTCTCCCTTCAGTGCCGCGAGTCTGCCCCTCGCCTGGGAAAGAGGGTCGACGATCCGTTCGGTTCCTCCGGCGGTCTCACGGTAGATCGCAGCTCCTTCCGAGACAAGAAGGTCCATTGATGACCGGATCCGGAGAAAAAGTGTGTATTGAAAGAGACAAAAGACGGCACCGAAGAGTGCAGCGGCGGCTGAAAACCTCCAAAGCGCCCGTGCCGTCCGCTCTCTTGCCCGGGCCGCATCGAGGGCAGGACGGGAGAGGTCGATCTCGAGGTATTCAGGGAACCGGGCGACCGTTTCCCGGGCTGCTTTCAACAGTTCTTCACGCCCGGTGATCACCCGGGGTTCGGCTGCGAGCGCCTCTTTTTCACCGGCGAGGCAGTATTCCCTGCAGAGCCGGATCTCGTCATCGGTGTTCCATTGAGCCGAGACCCCGCTGCGGCACAGGAGGGGAACACCGTCCTCAAAAACGGCCGACGCACCGACCTGCCCGTCCCGGTAGACCGCTATCCCGCTGCCGTTTACAGCTGACGCCAGTGCAAGGGGCAGGGGCCAGCTGTGGTGGTCCGCCGGGGATCCGTGCTCCCGGCCGCCGGGTATTTCGGCGGATGCTATGCAGAATGCCGCCCCGACGGACGGACCATTACCTGTTTTTTTTACCCATGGAACGATCTCGACGTTCTCTTCGCCTGAAAGAAGGGGAAGAAACCTGAGCGACAGGGCGTTTGATATGTCTTTCATGGAACGGAACGGAAAGGAGAACGGGTGGGCGGAAACAGTACCGAAAGGGTACAGCACAAGGTCTCCCCTGGAAGGAAAGCTTTTTTCGCGGAGCTCCCCTCCCGGATAGTTTTCTGTTTCCTCCCCGTCTTTAAGGTCACGGAGACCGTCCGGGGTCATGAGCAGAAAGGCTGAAATCTGACGGCTCTTTATTGCGGCTCCCCCCATGCGATAGTTTCCGGTACTGATGCTTTCACTGCAAGTATAACCTGAAGCGGCACCTTTTCGCCATCGGCAAATACGGCAGAAAAGGATACCCTGAAACGGGTGCTCGTGAATGAAAGGACGTTCATCAGCCTTGACCGCGAGGAGGCGGGGAAGGATGGCACCGCGGCAAGGTCATCCATGGATGTGAAGGGCCTCCGTTTCCGTGTCTCCGCGAGATCGGCGGCAATCCGCCTGTCGAGGCCGTCAAGGAGGGCGAGCACTTCCGGCGGTGCCGAATTGACGTTTATCTTCCCTTCGGTCCATACGGACACCAGGGGACGGATCCCCTGCCTTCCCGCTCCGCCGGAGAGGACTTCCTCCGTCACTCCAGGTACGAGCAGCAGTTCTTCCACAGAAAGGAGGGGCCTGTTGAGAAACCATTCCCGTTCCCCTCCGCCGAGACGCGGCTCATCGTCAGGATCAAGAAAATCAAGCACAACCGCCCCGAGATGCTCCGCCCCGGCTTCCTGCCAGAGCCTTCGCCATGGGCCTTCCATTTCAGTCCGTATCGTCCTGCCGTCGGGGAGCAGGATGTCGTTCAGGGGTATTCCGTCGTCGAGAGGGAAAATCTCCATTTCCACAATGACGCCGGCATCGGGGAAAACGATCTTCCGAAAGGCGAACTCTTCGTCTCCGGGGGAGTGGGAATCTCCCGGGTGAAGGGCAATGAGGCCTCCAGCGGCGGGAAGAAGGGCCTCACAGACCATGCGTGCAGTAAAGATCCTCTGCTGCCTGTCGAAGTTCCGGACGGACCTGCGTGCAAAGAGGGCGTACATGGTGGACGCGGTAAGAAGAAACAGGGACACGAGAAGGACAGAGAGCAGCACAAGCCCTTTCCTTTTTCCCTGAAACACCTTATTCGGGAGGAAGCCATTCTTCACGGGAAAACTCCTCCTCTCCCTTTTTGACGGTGATTCGAATTCCTCTCGGCCGGCTTCCTGCGAACTCGTCGCTCCATTCGGCGGTGCCGTGGTCAAGGACGGCGATCCTGAGAGAAACCGCACCGGAAATGACGGGATATCCCTCCTCAGGGTCGAGGGCATCCCAGTCCACTGTTGATGGGGATGCGAGGGGAAGGATCCACCGGTACATGCCGGGGGCGCTCCTTTTTGACACGCCCGGACGATGGATCATCCACGCGCGGACTCCGGTGAGACCACCCCAGTCACTCCAGAATGCCAGTCTGTCATCTGCCAGTCCTCCGAGGACATCATGCCTGACGGACACAACGGCAGGGCCCTCGGGGAAATTACGGGGAGACCTGCGGAGCTCCGCCGCCAGCCGGCTCATGCGATAATCCGCCTCCTGCTCCCCCGCGATTTCACCCCGGACTTCTTCCAGCCTCCTGACAAGAGACACCGACGGTGCAAACGCCAGTGAAGCGATAAGGCCGAAGAGCGCGAGGACAACCATGACCTCCGCCAGGGTGAAACCCGGTCTCCTGATGCGGTGCGTTCCGTCCGTCAGTCCGGGAACCATGAGAGAACGTATTTTTTCAGGAAACCCACGGGATGGTAGGACATCTTCGCCACCCGCATCCCCTCATCGCCCAGGTCCTCTTCGCGGTTTACCGTGGTGTAGGAGGAGGCGGTGTTCTGAAGAAACATCCTGTTTATTGCCTGGTATGCCCCGTTGAAGGACGAGAGAGCTTTTTCGAAGTGGATCATCACCGTATCTTGCGAAATGGCCTCGGCAATGGTGTAGGCGGCAGGCTTTCCATCCACCTCGAGCATGCCTCCGAGAAGGCCGGGGATATTGCGCCACTCCCGGACCATCTCCCCGATCGCTTCGTTTTCCCTGAGCAGGGCCGCCGGCTCGTCTCTCTCAGCCAGCCAGAGTCGCTGGGCCTCGAGGATGGCATCACCGTCCTCTCCCGAGAGGGAGCGGTACCGGAACGGGTAATTCTTGACAAACTGCCGGATATGGCTTCTTTTTCTGGAAAATCTGTTTCCTTTCAGTGCGATCAGCTCTTTCACCGAGTGAAGATACTCCCATTGTGAACGCACCTCCCTCGCAGCTATCCTGTCCCTGAAGAGGCCGGTGAGAATCTTTACAAGGCCGTCCGGGGCGTATGAAAACTCCTGGGGGCAGGAAAAATGCCGGGGCAGGACTGAAGCCCAGTCAACGGTCTCCCACTGCCCGACCGGGGACCATAGCGTTCCGGAACCTGTCCGGATCCAGCACAGGCCGTCTGAAAACGCCCAGGAAAAACCGAAGACCGTGCGCCAGGCCCACAGGCTTCCGAAGGAATAGTAGGCGGACTGCCGGGAGCACTGTGAATAGAGCCCGAGATATTCGTCCGCCTTCTCGATGGAGAGAGGTTCGAACGCAAGAGCCATGGAAACCATCTGCCTTTCTGTTCCCGTCAAGAGCCGGGGGAACAGCATCATTCTACCAGAACAGCAGGTAAAAGAGAGCAAAAAGCCCCTCCCCGGAAGAGGAGGGGCCGGATAATCCCCTGTCTACCCGATACCGAGCAGCCGGCCTCCCTGGTAGACGATCACTGCCCCCATGTAGCCGACGAGGGTGGTGTAGGCGACGAGGAACAATGTCCATTTCCAGCTCCCGGTCTCCCGTCTGAAGGCCGCCACAACCGCGACGCAGGGTACATAGAGGAGGGTCATGACAAGGAATGCATAGGCCGACAGGGGTGTGAAAAGACCGGGAAGCGCGGCGGCGAGTCCGGCCTCCCCGCCCCCGAGGAGTGCACCGAAAGTTCCCACGACCACCTCTTTCGCGAAGAACCCGAAGAAAAGGGCTACGGCGGCCTGCCAGAATCCGAAGCCTGCGGGAACGAAAAGAGGTGCGAGCATCTCGCCGATACGGCCGACAAGGCTCTCCCGGGAACCGTACTCTACGCCCCACGGGAAACTGGCAAGAGCCCAAACACCTATGACCGCGAGGAGGATAAACGTCCCGGCCTTTCGGAGAAACTGCCATCCTCTCTCCCAGGCGTGTCGGAGCACCATGCCTGCCGAGGGGATGTGGTAGGGAGGCAATTCCATTACAAGCTGGGATGATTTTCCCCTGAACAGCGTGCTGCCGAAAATCTTTGCAGAGATCACGGCAACCACAATTCCGAGCACATAGAGCGAAAAGACAGCCGTCCCTGCCCGATCGCCGAAAAACACTCCCGAAAAGAGGACGAACACGGGCAGGCGTGCGGAACAGCTCATGAAGGGCAGAATGAGCAGGGTGATCATCCTGTCGCGCCTGCTTTCAAGTATCCGTGTCCCCATGATGGAGGGAACGTTGCACCCGAACCCCATGAGCATGGGGATGAAGCTTTTTCCGTGGAGCCCCATGAGGTGCATGAGCCGGTCCATGACGAACGCCCCCCTGGCCATGTACCCCGAATCCTCGAGAAGAGCGATGAAGGCGAAGAGGATAAAGATGTGGGGAAAGAACACCACCACGGACCCGGCTCCCCCGATGACGCCGTCCTGGACGAATGACGCGAGGATATCGGAAGCGCCTGCGGCACCCAGAATACCGGCAGCCCGTTCCCCGAGGATCTCAACAAGGCTTTCGAGGATCTCGACCAGCGGGTCCCCGATCATGTACGTGAGCCGGAAGACAGCCCAGGCCACCAGGAAGAAAAGAGGCAGGCCGAGTGTTCTCGAGGTCACCACGCGGTCGATTCGGTCCGAAAGGGACAGGCGTGTCTTGAGGGAAAGATCCCGGGAGACGGCTTCGGCAGTCACGCCGGATACGAATCCCCACCTGCGCTCAATAACGGCCGTCTGTAGGTCATATCCCAGGGATTCCTCCACCCGGGCTCCCTTCCCGGCGACGATCTCCTCCATGTTCCGGGCCACGCCCGCTTTTTCGGCGGCCGCCCGTATTCCGGGATCTCCCTCCACAAACTTGACGGCAGCCGTACGGAAAGGAAGTCCCGGAACGAGTTCCGGCTTTTCCGCAATGCAGGCCTCCAGTTCCTCGAGCAGGGGCGAAAGGCGCTCGCCATAGGGAAGAGCAAAGGAAGATCTCCGGGCGGAACCGCTCCCGAGTTCTGAGAAAACCGTGTTTTTGAGGTCTCCGATCCCTTCCTTCCGCCTGGCGACCGTCGGGACCACGGGAACTCCCAGAAGGGCCGAAAGCTTCTCCACATCGATGGTTATCCCTTTTTCCGCGGCGGCATCCATCATGTTGAGAGCGATGACCAGGGGTGTGCCGGTCTCGAGCATCTGGACCGCAAGATAGAGGCTCCGCTCGAGATTCGACGCATCAGCCACGACAACGGCAAGGTCAGGGCGGCTGCGGAGCAGGAAGTCGGCGGCGATCTCTTCGTCGAGTGACGCGGCGCCAAGACTGTAGGTACCGGGGAGGTCCACGAGCTTCACATCACTGCCGGAAGCCCTGAAATACCCTTCTTTTCTCTCCACCGTGACTCCCGGCCAGTTGCCTACGTGCTGGTTCGATCCAGTAAGGGCGTTGAATATGCTTGTCTTTCCCGTATTGGGGTTTCCGGCAAGGGCAACTGTAAAACCCATTACCGGCACCCCCCGGGGCACCCCGCGCACCCGGCGGGACGGATGATCACTGCATCTGCCTCGTCCACGCGCAGGCTCAACTCGTAGCCGCGGAACCATACGGAAACCGGATCATTGAGGGGCGCCTTGCGCTCCACCCGAAGCTGCGTGCCCGGAACAAGACCCATTTCAAGGATGCGCCTCTTGAGACTTCCGTCTCCTTCTATACGTGCGACCACGCCCCCTTCCCCCACGGAAAGAGCACTGAGCGCCTTTTCTTTTCCGCTTTCGAAGCATCCGGACAATACTCCCATGTTTCTTCCCCCATTCTTATGTTCGTCTTATCTAACTTTATTTACCGTCAAAAAAAAGAACCTGCAGGTTCTTTTTCCTGTATTTTTTCAGCAGGCGCCGTCCACAAAAACCTTCAGGGCCATTCCCTGCCCCAGGGCAAACCGGGCATCCCCCACCCTGAGCAGGATAGGACCGCCGCCGTTCTGGACCACGTTGATCCTGGCACCCGGGACGATCCCGAGCTCAGAAAGTCTCCTGGAGGCCTCTCCTCCTCCGGCCACCTTTGCCACCGTCACTTCGCTTCCTTCAGGCATAACTGCTATGGGACACATTTTCCTCTCCTCCTCGATCCGCTTCCGTCATTTCTCCAAAGCGCTGACCCACACCGACGAAGCTTCCGTCCTGGTAAGCCCGGCCTCTCCACCGCATACATCAACGAAAAGTAGTTCCGTACCCGCACCGTCCTTCTTTCTGCAGACCACGGCTCCAGGAACGAACCCCATGTCAAAAAGCTTCCGGCGGAGAGGGATAGACGCGGTGACCCTTGAAACCATCCCCTCTTCGTCCGCCGGCATCATGGAAAGGGGGCGGGGCATTTTTCGTTCGTCGCCCATGACAGTCAGGAGCTCTTCGACCCAGGGCATACCATCTTTTTTTGCTCTTGCCAGGTAATCTACGAAACCCAGTATACGCCCGTCGGATTTCTCATCCATCTCGTGCTCCAGAACACAGGCCATTGACATGGCCCGGCCGGGATCGAAACCGAGAATGTCGTGGAAGAGAAACGTCAGGTGTTCGTGGCGCCTGTAAATCTTGAGGGCTCTCTGCCGCCCTTCGTCCGTGAGCCTGAGTGCCCCGTACCGCTCGTGACAAACCATTGAATCGGCTACCAGCCGCCTCACAGCAGCAACGACAGTAGCCTTGGCAACTCCCAGGGATTTGGCAAGGTCTGTCACGGTGGCCTCTCGGCCTGATATCTCCATGGCGAAAATGCTCTCCATGTAATCTTCGATACGGGAAGATACCGGCATTTATGGTTTTCCTCCTTAAAAGTGACACCATGCTCACTTTTTGTTAGATAGATATTACTTCGCTCTTTCCTTCCTGTCAAGCCCCCTTTCGCTTCCCGAAGCGCAGAACCGCAAAAGGGAAAAAAGGCCGGACCAGAAGGTCCGGCTCAATCGCTCTTTCCGTATTTCCCCCGGATCTTTGTTGTTGTCTTTAAACAGCTGGGGAGAAAAAATCAGGATTTTTCCGCAGCACCGCGATACAGGCTTTCACTGCTTCGGGACTGT
>Ga0209723_1001964_pt1 | contig 29525 bp, 22 predicted proteins | sample BiotimSIPDNA_2_FD_185750 | JGI IMG/M metagenome (GOLD analysis project Ga0209723, IMG submission 185750) | Anaerobic biogas reactor microbial communites from Washington, USA - Biogas_R2 time_0 SIP DNA (SPAdes) (version 2) | ecosystem: Engineered > Bioreactor > Anaerobic > Unclassified | place...
GCCGGCACCGCCGTTCGCGTCGAAAGTGATGAGATAACTGTTGACGGTCCACTGCGCCGTATAGGTGGCATTCTGTGCGGGCACCGTCGCCGGCACTTCGGGCGACCAGCCGGCAAATGTATAACCTTCCCTGGTTACATCGGGCGCAGTGAGCGCTTCGCCGTAGTTCATTGTTTCGCTTGTGCCGCCCGTTCCGCCACCGGCGTCAAAGGTAATCAAGTAGTTGTTAATGGTCCATTGTGCGGTATATGTCGTGTTCTGCGCGGGCACCGTCGCCGGCAGCTCGGGTGACCAGCCGGCAAACGTGTAGCCCTCTCTTGTAACGACCGGCGCATTCATCGCGGAACCCGCCTGCAGCAGATAGACATCCCCGCCCGTGCCGCCGTTCGCGTCAAAGGTGATGGTATAGGCGTCGATTGCCCACTGCGCGACATATGTCGCGTTAAAGCCGGGAACTGTAGCGGGAACAACGGGCAGCCAGCCCGCAAATTGATAACCGGATTTCGTCACCGCAGGCGGTGTCAGCGGGGCCCCGTATGTCATCGTCGAGATGGTGCCGCCCGTACCTCCGTTAGCATCGAACGTTATTGTGTAGCTGAGCACGGCCCATTCCGCCGTATAGGTGGTGTCTGCTGCGGGTACCATGGCGGGCACATAGGGATTCCATCCGATAAACATATGCCCTTCCTTCGTAACAGTAGGCGCGTTTAAAGCCTGGCCGTACCGGAGGTACTGGCTCCAACCGCCGTCCCCTCCGGCGGCGTTGAAGGTGATCAAATACTCATTCGCTTCCCACGACGCGTACAGCACAGCTCCTTCGGTTACCATTGTGTAAGTGCCGTTATTCGGGTACGCGATAATCCCCGCGTTCGCGTTAGCCTGAGATGTCGCCCAACCTTTGAATGAATAGCCGGTTCTTCCGAATGTCACGGAATTCAGAGTGGCCGATGTGCCAAAAACAAAGGTTTGGGCAGGCATTGTTCCGTTGCCTCCATTAGCGTTGAAGGTCACGGAATAGTTGTTAACGCGCCACACGGCAAAAAACGTAACGATGCCATTCGGTGTGGCGGTCAGGTTGGTGACTTGTTGGCCGGATGTGTAGGTCGGCATGGTTGCCGACTGTGACAATGACCAGCCAAGAAAGTTGTGGCCCAACTTTGTGAAACCGTTGATGCTCAAATAGGAGGCGACATCGTAAGTATGGGACGAATTCGGGGTGCTGCCGCCCGTGCTGCCGTTACCGTTATAGGTAACCGTGTAGGTGTTCGGCACCCATTTTGCGTAAACAATCAGGTCGGCCGTGATATTGACCGTATCTGTTCCGAGTATTTTGGTTCCGGTTCCGTCAAATCCCGTGTACCAGCCGTCAAAAGTATAGCCGGTTTTCGTAGGCACCGGCCACCCCCCGGCGCCTTCGGCGTAAGTTGTTCCATAGGTAACCGTCTTGGAATTTGGCGACACAAGAGCCCCATAACCCGGGTTAAAAACAACGCTGTATGTTTTAACCGTCCATTTGGCGTAAAGAGTGACATTGCTGTCGGGCATCGGGCCGAAATTGCCGCCGTCCGAATACGCGACCGAACCGCCCGCGGAGGTCGCCCAACCGGCGAATGTGTAGCCGGTCCGGGTAAATCCGCAGGAAGGCAGTTCGTCGGAAGTGCCCCAAACCAGGTATTTTGTAGGCGTGGAACCCGCGTTTGAACCGTTGCCATTAAAAGTAATCGAACGGTTGTGCGTGACGGAAAACCAGGTTCCTTCCCAAATCCCGAATTCGTTGTTGTGGTCAACCATGTGGTCCAAGTCTCTGATCACTATGGTTTGCTCGGTGCCGCCGGCGGGCGTGTAATACACATTAAAGTCATCCACACCCCAACCGTCGGAGCCTGTCTTTGCGAAGGTTATTCTGGTCAAAGTCACCGGCGGTGAAAAGTCGAAATATGTATTGCCGGTGTTGCCGCCGTTCTCGGTACCATTCAAATCACCGGATTGGAACAGCAAGGTGTCGCCGGCCCAGAACTTGCAATATACATCGCTGTCCGATCCCTGGTCGAGGCCGTTGTCGGTGTTGTTGTTGCGCGTCTTGACATAAACGCGCCAGGACCCGCCCGTCAGGGCACCAGTCTTCAAGCCAACCAAGCCAATACTAATAATCGAAAAGACCATGGCTGCCGCTAAAAGCAAACTAAAACCTCGCCGCCTCGTGTACTTCATATCCGTTACCTCCGTTCTATAAAAACCAATATACGATAGATGTACCCTTTATTGTTAAAGTCGAGTTGATTCTTCCTGAATATTAATATTGAATTTCGAACAACCTAATTCATACTCCTACTGCCAAATTCTTACTCAACAATGAATTTCCTATGATATATTTCATATGTTAGATTTTCTCATGATTATTATATTGGAAAATAATAGAAAAGTCAATAACCGGCTATGGCGATGATGGCGCAAAAACGGAGGTGTCGATTTAACCGTTGCTGTCTTTTAAAACCCAAAACTCGCTGAGCATCACACCGGCTATCGGCTCCCCAATTTCCAAGTCGATGCAGCCGTTTTTAAACAGCCGGGCGGGCAACTTGTAAGTCGCGGTTTCAAAACCCGGCGCTAAAAGTTCCGAATCGAAAGCCTCGTTTTTCTCGCCGCCGAACTGCGGCCCGTCGTAAACGGTAACACCGTTTACGGTAACGCTGTGATGAATCAGAACGGGATACTTTTGAGAACTGAATGTGACGCGCAGCAGATAGTCGGCTCCGGGAGTGAAGCCCCCCAGGCGGCAGTTAAATGTGTAATGGTCATAGAGTTTGAGCATCGACATCGGAATGCCGCCGTTGTTGACATTCGGCCTGTCTCCCTGGTAGTTGATATAGAACTCCCCTTTTTGCTTAACTCCCAAAGCATCGAAGCCATGCTCGGCTAAAGAGAAGTAGTACTCATCGGAAGCCACTTTGTTGCGGTTGAGCACCCTGCCGATAAAACCGGCGCGTTCGGTTTCGGGCAATTGAAGAGCCGCCTCTGCTTTCTTCAACAGCCATTGCCGGTCTGTCACGGGCAGGTCGATTGTTTCAAGCGTGGCCCCCCTTTCCCAGGATTTGGCAAAATAATGCTCAACATCAAGCTGCAGCCCGATTTGGTTGAACAGCGTTTCGGCCAGGGCGGATATCTCTTCACGCAGCGCCGTGTACTCATCGTCGAAACCGGTCGACAGCGTATCCACGGCGTCCTCAATAAAGCCTTTTTTCAATTCCGTTTTGGCTTTTTCAATTAAATCCAGTTCGAACAGGCGGCGACGGCGGACGAGCGCGTCGCATTGAGCGCGAAACAGGCACTGGACAAAACGCCAGTTTTCCATCAGCCGGGGGTATGCCCCGCGTAATTTCCGCCAAACGCCGAGTGTGCTTTCAATATGAGGGTTTTCGGCAGGGTCACCTTCCCAGTTCCTTTCGAGGCCGAGGATGCCGTCAACCACCGTTTCGGCCGGTACACCGTAAAAAAATACCCTCGCGTAATCGAGCAGAGTTTCGCGCAGCGGCACTTCCGGAAAGAAGTCCATATCGCTCCAAACCATCTTGTTGATGTCGTCGCTTACGCCTTCCGAATAACTGACGCTGCCTATGATATAACGGCGGGTAAGCCGATGGATCAGACGGTATTCCACCGGGCGCGGATTGACGCTTTCGCGGCTCAGGGTGGAAGCTAACGCGTAATGCCAGTCGTCGCGGTTGAAATGAACCGGATACTCGCAGCGGACATTGTGCGTAATATCCGGGTACAGCCTGATCGGGTATTCCGCCGGCAGCCTTCTGCGAAGTTCGTCGAGCGGAAACGCCCTGTTCGGGCCGGTGATCACCCCGTCGATTTCGGGGGGCAGTTTTTCCATCTCTTCTATGAACTCCTCGCCCCAATCGGGGAACACCCGGGGTTTTTGGGCGGACGGCCACATTTGAGCGTTTGGGTGAATTTCCTTGAGCACTTTCGCGATTTCCGCGCAGCGCCGAACAAACTCGCCGGCCGGCAGTTCGCCGGGGTCGCCGCCGGGCGGAAACACCGCGTCTATCCGCGGGGTTTTCTCAAAAACCTTCCGTCTGTTTTCCACCGCTTCGGACAGGCTTTCTTCTTCATTCGGGTACCAGACCGAAACATCCATGTCCAGAGAGTCGGCCAGTTCCGACGCTTTATAAAAAAGTTCGTCCGGCGGGTATTTCATTAAGCAGTTGCTCCCGGTGTTTGTGCCGGACCCGGGTATGTGCTCACAGGTATTACAGCCGAAAAACATCATGTCCCGGTAATACCGGTAATAATCGTCAAGGCTCCAGGCGTCATAGGTGTTCGGCGTCGTCCTGTAGCCGAGCTGATGGCCGCGAATTTGCATCGCCGGCGAATAAGCGCCGGTTATGTCTTTCACGGGATAAAATATTCCGTTCTCAAACACGGCCTTCCGTAAAAAATAAGAAAACCCGAAAATCATGCCCCGCAGACCGCAAGCCGTAATTTTGAGTTCCGAACCCTGAAAATCAAGCATATATGTATCTTTGTTTTCCACTTCTATGTCTTCACATTGAATAAATTCAACCGCAAGACAGCCATCGCCCTTTTTTTCCGCCGGTTCCCTGCCGGTTCGCAGCGACATTTCCTCACGGAACAAACCGGCGGCTTTTCGGCCGGCCTCGCTTTCCGCCATAATCTTAAAATCGGTAAACATCCTGATCATATCGCGCATCCTTTCGCCGGTTGCTTATTGGGTTTTCGGTATGATATCGACCGCCACAATCTCCGGCGGGTTGAAGAGCCTCGGCAGTTTTGATGAGTTGGCCAAGCCCCTGCTTACTATCAGTGTCATATCCTCAAACGGGTAGGCACCTCCGGAATAATCGGGGAACCAGCCCTGCCCGGGAGCAAAAAAGCCGTTGACAAGAAAAGGGATTCGCCACTGGCCGCCATGCGTATGGCCGGAAAGAACCAGGTCATAACTGAATTTTCGATAAACATCCGCATATTCGGGGCGGTGGGATAACAAAACCGAAAAGTTCCGGGCGTTTTCGGGAATGGCCGCCATCAACTGCCGCTCGAGTTCGGAAGATCCGTCGTCCGCGTCATCGATTCCGCAGATATTCAGCCACTGCCCGTTGACCGTGAATTCCCGGCACGCGCCCTCAAGCAGGATAGCGCCGTTTGACCGAAAGAGTTCTTTCTTCTCCTGCGGCTTGCCGCTCAAATACTCATGATTGCCCGAAACATAAAACACGGGGTATTTGCCGGCGATCGCTTTCAAAAGCATGACCGCGCCGTCGTCTTTTTCTTTTTGGTCAGCCAAATCACCGGCAATCGCGATGAGATCCGGGTTGAGTTTTTCGATTTTTCTTAACAGCCTTTTTTGGTTCTCACCGTATTTTTTCGCGTGCAAGTCGGCCAGAAGCACGATACGAACCGGCGCGCCGACCTTTTCCGTTTCGATTTCGTATTTCCTGACTCTTAAGCCGGTATTGAACGCGCCCGCTAAAAACACAACGGCGGCAAGCGCCGCCGTGACCGCGGCGGTTCGCTTTTTAGCCGCCTTCATTTTTCCGAAAACCGTTCGAACATCTTTCAATATCTCACCGCCGTTTTATCGTTGGTTTGCCTGTATTACTATAGCATATCGGAGAACTGTTTTCCATAGAGAAGGACAAATTTTCGGAACTGTATGGAGAGGCGATACGAATTGTGGTATAATCGCGCGGAAGGCCAAGTCCGCTGATTTCAGCACTCTATGGAGGATTTTCATGGACGATTACACAAGATTCGCCACATTCAATTCCCCCGGGCATTTGCCCGTCAGCATATCGTTTTTGCCGGCGACATGGCTCAAGCACGGTCGGGATCTGGAGGAAATTGTCCTTGCCCACGGCGTCCTGTTCCCCCGCTATCAAAAAGGCGATTATAAAAATGTAAAACCGCAAGGCCTTTACGCGTACGGCCGGAAATTCGATGTTTGGGGCTGCGAATGGGATAACATCTCGGAGGGTTACGACTCCATTTGCGTCGGGCATCCGTTAAAGACGAGAGAAGATATCCGGAATTTGGAAATACCCGAGGAAGACGCCGGAACACCTCATGGCTTCATGTTCCTTCAGCTGACCTATTTGCGCGGGTATGAGGAGTGCATGATCGATTTCGCCGAAGAACCCGAAGAGCTCGCTATATTGATTGAAAAGGTTCTTGAATACAACATGAGGCAAATCCGGCGGAAGCTCGCCGGCATGGGCAAGAAGGATTTGCATATCGGTTTCGGCGACGATCTGGGGATGCAAAACGGCCTGCCGACCGGACCGGCCAAATGGCGAAAATACCTCAAGCCCTGCTTTATGAAAATGTATTCCCTCTGCAAAGAGAACGGAAAAATCGTCTACATGCACTCGGACGGCTGCATACATGAAATCATACCGGACTTAAGGGACTGCGGCGTTGACATCATCAACCCGCAATACCGCGCGAACGGACTGGAAAATTTAAAAAACGCGACACGCGGCGAAGGCCGTTACAGAATAGCCGTTAACCTCGACTTGGACCGCCAGATGTTCCCGTTTGCCAAGCCGGAGGAAATCGAGAACCATATTATGGATTGCGTCGAATGGCTCGGCCTGCGCGAGGGCGGGCTCGCGCTTTCGGCGGAATGCGCGGCGGATGTGCCGCTTGAGAATATCGAGGCAATATGCGGCGCTCTGGAAACCGCCAGAGATTATTATCGGAAAACCGTGTTCTAATGATGATCGGAGGCTGCCTTTATGATGACAGGGTTTGAGAGAATGAGCCGGAACCTTCAGCGCAAACCGGCGGACCGCATCGGCTTATACGAGCATTTTTGGGGAGATACGCACAAAGTTTGGTTGCAGCAGGGAAACATTACGGAAGATATGAGTTTGGATGAATATTTCGGCTTTGACCTAAAAGAATGCTGGCCTTTCAACTTCACCGCCGACCTCGATTTTCAACCAAAAAGAATCCGCGAGGACGAGGACACTTACACGACGCTTGACGGGAACGGCGCGGTGCTGCGCAGGCACAAAAAGCACGACACGACGCCGGAGCACATCGACTTCACCGTCAAGGACAGCAAGGCTTACTATGAACTTATCCAACCGAAGATCAAACCGGCGGACAGGCGCATCGACTATAAGGGTTACCGTTACGCGAAGAAAGAGGCCGTGAAAAGCCAACGGTTCTTTTTCTGGGCCGGTGTCAATGTGTTTGAACTGATGCACCCGGTTTGCGGCCATGAACATCTGCTCGCGGGGATGGCGCTCGAGCCGGAATGGATTGCCGAAATGGCGATGGACTACGCGAAGGCGACGGTCGCCATGCAGGAAATGCTGTTTGCCAAGGAGGGAAAACCGGACGGTATCTGGTACTATGAAGACATGGGTTTTAAAGAAAGGCCTTTCATGTCGCCGGCCATGTACCGGGAACTTATACAGCCCGCTCACAAATATACCATTGATTTCGCCAAAAGCATCGGGCTGCCCGTCGTCATGCATTCGTGCGGCTTTATTGAGCCGCTGCTGCCCGGTATGATTGAGGCAGGCATCGACTGCCTGCAGGTCATCGAGGTCAAGGCCGGCATGGACTTGCTTCGCATTTATAAAAACTACGGCGACCGGCTGTCGCTTATGGGCGGAATCGATGTGCGCGCGCTGTATTCCAACGATAAAAAAGTTATCGACGCGGAACTCGAGGCAAAAATACCCGTTGTCAAGCAAGGCTTTGGGTTTACGCTGCACAGCGACCATTCCATTCCGGACACGGTCAACTTCGAAACCTACGAGTATTTTGTCCGCAAAGGGCTTGAACTCGGGGCCTATTAAAACACAAAAACCATAGACGAAGCCGGAGAATTGCCGCAATTTCCCGGCTCATTTTTCGCTTCAGCAGATGAACGTTTTAATTGACAGCAGGCACTTGATGCTGTATCCTTTTTATCATATATGTTTAATCATTGCGGGAAACCCGTGACGAAGGGATGGGGATCGATGGGCCTCATAAAAAAGGCGGCAGACCTGAAAACAAATATTCTATTACACTGGAACCAGCCTCCCAAAGACCGGTACATGACTTATAAGGAAATTGTATCATTCAGCGGCGGCGGTATCGGTGTTTACGGTGTTATCTATGTCGTCAGCACGATGATTCTGTCGACCGGCAATGTGCTCATCGGCAACACCATCGGCGTCGACCCGACAACCATGTATATACTCTTTGTGCTCGGTGTTCTGTCAAGTTTTCCGTTAACAGCCCTCAGGGCGAATATTATTGATAACACAAGAAGCAAAAAGGGTAAATACAGGCCGTTTATCATCAAAATGGGTATACCGTGCGTTATTTTGTCAATTGCCTTTGTTTGGATGCCTTATGACAAAATGCAGCCGATGGTGAAGTACGGGGTAATCCTTCTTTTTAATATCGCGTTCCAGTTCTTCTTTAATTTTTTCAGGGATTCTTATGAGAATTTGATTTATGTTTTATCACCAAACTCGCAAGAACGAACGGATGTCGTCGCGATAAAAGCCGTTGTATACTCACTGGCGCCTTCCATAATCACCCCCATGATGCCGTTGCTGGCGGGCTGGCTGACCAATGGCGACCTCAATGATATTCGTCTTTACAGGTATGCCTATCCGCCGATTGCGGTTATCGGTATGTTTGTCAGCGGAATTGTTTACTTTAACACGAGAGAGAAAATAGTCCAGGCGAAAACCCATATGATTCAAATTAAATTTTCAGATGCCATAAGGGCTGTAGCGAAGAACAAGTATTTTTGGATTCTCGCCTTCGCGGGCTGGCTCGGTTTCCTGGAAGGCGCTCAGAGTCAGATTCTTTATTGGCTGTATCAGTACGGCGAAAAATGCTCGCCGGCGCAATATTCCCTCATTACGCTGCTTAACGGCAACGCTTCCCTGTGGGGAATGTTGTTTGCTCCGTTCGCCATTAAAAAGTACGGAAAGAAAAAAGTGCTGATCGTTACGAACATCTGCAATATCTTTTTTATCGCCGCCCTATACCCGTTTATCGACAGCATCTGGCTGGTTTTGATTTTCCTATACCTCAACGGTATCGTCGGCTCATTCGCCCATGTCCTCGACCCGAGCATACAGGCGGATATACGCGACTACCAGCAGTATGTCACGGGCGAGAGAATCGACGGCATGTTCGCGGCCGTCGGGCTCATTGGCAGCCTGATCACGCTCGGAACAAGTTCCGTTCTGCCCGCCATCTATAAAGCATACGGCATTTTTGAAGGCAACGGGTTCAGAGACAAATACGGCAACCCGAACCCTTGGGAAGTTCTCCGGCAGCAGGATACTTATGACCGTTTAATACACGTCTTGATTCTCGCCTCCGTCTGCGGCGCGATGTTTAACGTGATCCCTTACTTTTTCTACGACCTGAATGAAACCAAGCAACGGGGGATTGTCAATGTTCTGAAAATACGCGCTCTATTTGAAGATTACGGAAACAACGCGCTTTCGGACGAAGACCTGGTTGAGGCAATCACGATTATAAAAGAGGCCCGCGAACACGCCGGCGCGGAAATGGCAGCCATCGGCCCGGACGGCATTATAACCGGTAAAAAGAGCCGAAACCGCGCTGTGCGGAAAGAGGAACAGAGAAAACGCAAGATTGCCACAGAACACAACCGAACGATTGAAATATCCCGGATGGTCATCGAGGAGATGAATCGATTTGAGACGGAACATATGCAAAACCGCGTCAAACTCGCCAATGAAATCTTTACGGCCGGCCTGGCCGGATTGACCGAAGCGGACAAGTTCCTTTTAGCCTGGGCGAAATCGATGCCCAAAACAACGAAAGAAGAAAAGGCCATCCGGCGCGAAGCCATGGAACTCGCCCGCGACCGGCTGAAAAGCAAGCGGTTAATTCACAAACACTACCCGAACGGGTTAACCGAATTTGACCACTCTATATTTGACCGGCTTTTCAAACTTGAGGACGCGGCGGAAGCGGAACTCGAAGCGGCATACCAACGGTTGTTTGACGCGCAAAACGCGAAGGAAAAAGCATTAATTAAAAAAAATAAAGCCGAAATCGCCGGCATCAAGGCCGAGCGGGGGCGTATCCGCAAAGATATCGATAAAGCAACCAACGACAGCTCCCTTTATAACCGGGCAGCCAAGCCTTACCTCGACGCCAAGAAACTGCTGATACAGGAGAAAAACTACCGGCGCTTTGACGAAATCGCGGCCCGATTTGACGAGGCCAAGGCCCGTTCCGAGGAGGCGCGGCGGCTGGCGACGCTTGAAGCCGACTCGGCCAAAGCCGAAAAGAAAGCCGAAGCCGAACGGCTGAAGATGCTGAAAGAAATCGAAAAGAGGAATAAGAAAGAGGCCAAAAAATACTGATCGTCTATTGGTTAGAATTCTCACAGCCCGACTTGTTTAAAAATTTTAAAAAACACTTGCATTCGTCGTGTTGAATGTGTATAATAGCAAGGCACCCCAAAAAGCGGGCGCCAATATCGCGGAGTAGAGCAGTTCGGTAGCTCGTCGGGCTCATAACCCGGAGGTCACAGGTTCAAATCCTGTCTCCGCAACCACACTTTTTAGTGAACAACCACCAAAGCATAACGCGTTGGTGGTTGTTTCTTTGTTTGTTGTGACGGATAAACTGGTAATTTCTATAAAATTGAGCCGCAAAAACCTTTGCCCGGATGTTTGTTTGATGTTTGTTTGGGCAAGAGGATATAAAGGGGTGTGATAAACCGCTTGAAGTTATCAGAGTTTATAGAAGATAACGTAAGCAACTTGTGTACGGTTTTGAAAAGCCCGGAGGTCACAGGTTTTTAGCTTGCCAGACCCGTCGCCTGGTCAATCGTAATAATCCAATTGATATGGGCTGTAATAACATCCGCATCGATTGCGTCGACACGCCCGTCACCGTTGACATCGGCGGCTTTGATAAACGCCGCGTCCTCCTTTTCGTCCCACTCAATCATCCAGTTTTGGACAAGGACGCAGTCATCTGAGTCAACAGCGCTGATAATCCCGTCACCGTTGACATCGCCGTAGAGGACGATGGTGAAGGTTGCAACCACCCCGCTCGTGGCGTTTGCCTTTGCCGATTCGATGATACTGTAAACCGTGGCGCTGGACTTGGCCCCTTTGGGGGGCGCGCTGAACAGCCAGTTTTTACGGCCCACCGTAAACGGCCCCGCGTCCGTATCGGGTATCGCTTCCTTGAACCGGCGCCTCAAATGCGCCCAGCAGCCGCAGCGTTCCGCTTTTACGCCGTTGTATCCGTCATACCAGTCGGCCACAAGATATCCGTGGTACCCTTCCAGGAACTTTCCGGTATTGGTCCCGGCTCTCGTCTGCGCGTAATCATACATATTGGGCTTCAAGGAGAATAATAGATCAGAGATAGAGCTCATCGGATAGAATGACTCAAAGTGTGAGTTTCTCCTTGGTATAGCTTGCCTTCACTGGATTGATTTTATTGAACATGCATACGTTTTTCGACAAAATCTATAAAGACATTCGCTTGGTTTTCCAAGAACGGATAGCTTGCTTTAAGCGTCAGCCTGCCATCTATATCAAGCTGCTGCATCGCGTTTGGTATAGTAAGCCGCGGAGAATTCATAATATCCATGTTCAAAAAACTGATAAGTGTAACTAAATGATCTTGGGCAATCCCCGTTCCGGACATACCGGGAGAAATTCCGCTTATCGCGGCTGGCTTTCCGGCAAGAACCTGCGGTTCCGCATCACTGATCGGGCGGGATAACCAGTCGATGAGGTTTTTCAGTACACCAGAAAAAAAGTGATTATATTCGGGTGTAAAGAACCATACACCATCTGCAGATTTTACTTTCTCACGAACTCTCTTTACAGCATTAGGTGCGGGATATTCAATGTCCTGATTCATTAAGGGAATATCATGATACTCGAGCAATTCAAAATCGACTCGATCCCCAACGAGTTCCTTTGCGGTTAACGCTAGTTGACGGTTGTAGGATTCTTTTCGCAGAGAGCCAACAATGGCTACTATCTTTGTTTTTTTCAATATGATGGTCTCCTTTTCTTCGGTTTGTATTTATCAATAAGATATAGTCTTCTGTATAAAAGTGCCCTTTTTCAAATCATCAAAAGCCTTATTCAATTCTTCCTTTGTGTTCATTACGATAGGGCCACCCCAAACTACCGGTTCGTCCAAAAGTATCGAACTCATAAACAGTACTTGGGCTTTTTTATCTGTAGCCTTTATCTCTACTTGGTCACCTGAGGTAAGTTTTACCGCAGTCTTTTCCTTAACCGGTTCACCTCCGATATATGCGTCCCCTAAAAGGGTAAATACCATGACAGAGCGCTCACTTCCTGTATTCAAAACAATTGATGAATTTGAGTTGAGGTGTAAATCGTAATAGTTAAGCGGAAGATATTTGCTCATATATCCTTTTCTCCCCTCGAATTCACCCGCCAAAAGTCTTAGTTTACCCCAGTCAAACTCTATTTCCTCAATTTCTGAATTTTTGATGCTGTGATAAGCGGGAGGAGCCATTTTGTCCTTTGCGGGAAGATTCAGCCAGAGCTGCACACCAAGCATCCGCTCGGCAGCCGGCAATTTTTCTTCATGCATAATACCTGAACCCGCTGTCATCCATTGAACCTCTCCATCACCAATGGTATCCTCATTCCCTAAGCTATCTTTGTGAGTCATGTACCCACGATATACATAACTGATTGTCTCTATACCTCTGTGCGGATGCATGGGAAATCCCGCTGTATAATCCTCGGGATTTGTGCTGTCAAAGGAATCAAGCATTAAAATCGGATCGTATTCCTGAACAGTTTGGTTTCCCAAAACTCTGACCAAACTCACTCCGGCTCCGTCCTTCGTTCTATAACCTCTAACCTGTTGTTTGATTATTCTTTCCATCAGTTTATCCTCCTTGTAGGTGTTTCGATATATTTGCGGCACTCCGCTTGAAAAGGTTAAATACTTAAAAACTTCCAAAAAAACATCTAACCCGACCACTCGCCAAGCTATGACATCTAACCTGGCCACTTGACAATCAAATACTGCCTTTACGGACTTATTCACACGAAGCGAAAAAATCAAGTCTTCGTTCAATGGGTTTTATACCCATGTGTGCTGAAAACCTTGTACAATAAAGTTTCTGTATCAATCCGGCTTCTCTTTAGCGGTATATGTTATTTTCTGCATACGGCGCAAACGATAGGACTTTCATCCGTTAGATTTGCTCCAGTAACGTCGCCATATAGAATAACTGAAGCGAAACCCGCATTCAGCAGAGCCTTTTTAAATTCTTGTGGTTCAAATCCGTGATTCCAAATGTTATATGTTGCACAATCATCAGCTGTAATAATTGTATATTGCTCCAAGTAGTTCTTATTTGGGTAGGATACGTTACGCTTAATGTTTATATAAGAATCTGCCCGCCAGAATCCACCATTTTCATATTCAACCGTCAATGAATCAGTGAATTCTTTGTATTGATTTGATGTGAAAACATCCACAACAAATAATCCGCCATGTTTTAAGCCACGATATATTTTTTTGAGTAAGACCATCCGATTTTCAGGCGAAAGTACACCAAAATCACAGTAGATAAGGATAGCTAAATCGTATACCTTGTCATAGTCAATCGTCAGATAGTCTTGATAGATGAATTCATTCTTTTCGCCTCCATAATTCTCTCTTGCATAAGCAATCGAGCGTTGCGAGAAATCAATTCCCGTGATACTAAACCCCTTATCAGCAAAACGCTTGGCATACAGTCCCGGACCACAACCTAAATCTAGAATTTTTCCGTCTTGTTTCCCAAGTAAAGAAACAATCCATTCTACTGAGCGATCTATGAATTCATGCGCCCTGGAGGCACTTTCTACATCAGGGTTTAAATGTAGCCCCAACATTGATTTTGAAATATATTCATCATCCCAGAACGGAATACCGGTTGTCTCATATGCAGTCGGTTTATTTCCGATTGTTTCAACTATTTTTTTGTACGGCACAGTGAGGTCAATGTTCACTATTTTTTTATCCAAATATTCCAACCACCTTTCCTGCAGAATAATATAAGAGTATTACTTGCTATTTGCCCCTTTTGAGCATATATATGGTACCGCAATCTATTCCGACAATTCAACCTGCCACGCATCAATTTCAGCCACTCAATCTGCTGGAGTAACCGATTTAGATGTCGTCGATATGTTCCCTCAAACGCAAAAACACACTTTAGGTCGAGAAGTCAATTTAGATTTGGAAATAAATAGACGCTATTCTACATCGAATTACTTGGCTTGCACTGATTGCCCTGTGCATATGATATCATATTTTCATAGCAAAGAATAGCCGGAACAAAGACTCTCTGTGTGGAACTCACATGCAGAGAGTCTTGTCATATATCCCCGGGTATCACATCGTCAATACACAACTCCCATTTCGGCTTTGCCAGATCGTTGACCTGCCAGTAGATTTCGCGCTGGTCGAGTAAATGGCCCACCGGCATCAGCCATACTTCTTGTTCCGATCTGCCAAGCTGTGTAACCCCGCAGAAAACCAGCCGGGCAAAGAGCTCTTCGTCACTTACCCGGCCGGCGCGTTTTTTTCATTGTCCTCGCTTTCGACATGCCGCTTCATCCCTTTGGCTATCGCCGATTCCAGCAGCGGCACGAAGTCCTGAAACTGTCACGGCGAGGATAAAAGTTCAACCTCGGCTTCTGTGAGCAGAGGTTGTTTTTCATTGTTCTGCAGATTGTCAATCAGGATGGCTGTAAGCGAATTTGTAATGATCAACTCAAGCTCGATACAAAGATTTACCTTATCAAGAACGGATATCCACCGCAGTACAGCCCGGAAGTGCCCTATCCTGCACATGAGTAAAAGCAATTCCATCTTATCTTAATGTCTAAAACAATACAACTGTACTTTTCAAAATGTCCTTGACTTGTGGTACACATCAACACCCCGAGATTAATCGTTTTTTATGTTTGGAAGGTGAGACAGTCCCCGTATGGTGTTGTGTCAAACCCCCGTCCCCTGACACTCTACATGTTTTCCACGAATTGAATCTTCAGCCCGTCGGGGTCACGGATGTAAAAGAACCGGACATGTTCATTGGGCTGTATGGGCCCCGAATCGATGGCCAATCCCCTTTCGTTGATAAACGCCATCTTTTCTTCGAGGTTTTTGACTTGGAAGCCGAGGGAAATTCCTTCCGGCCGGGCTTCCGGCTTGTGGCCTTTGACACAAATCAGCTCGACTTTCGTTGCCCCCTCGCCTAAAAACGCAATGTCGGTCTCGGGCCCGGGCGAAAACCGGCGGCCAACTGTCAGGCCGACGACGCCGGTGTAAAACGCGAGGGATTTTTCCAAGTCGCCGACATGAATGGTGCACCAACAAAAGGACATTTGCTCACTTCCCCGTTTCATTGTTATCGGCGACAAACGCCAGGATGGCGTCGCAGAAGAACTCCGCGCAGCCCTCGCCGATAGCGTCATAATACGCTTTAAAGTGCCTGTCGTCAACATACAGACGGGCGACGCCCGCGTGCGCCTCGGGCGTATAGTCGTCCCAATAAAACATCAGCCACTGTTTGTGAAGTTCGCAGGCCTTCCTCGATTCTTCCGAAGCCGGGTCACCGCTTTGAAAAGCCGTTTTAATCGCCTCATCAAGCTCTATTGACAATTTTTCGACGGCGGCAAACTGCGCGGGCGTCAAACTCATGATTTTCCTATACGCTTTTTCGATGCTTTCTTCGTTGTGTTTTTCCCTGATATCGGACCCGTATTGCCTCTCGTTTTCATCGACAAGCCTTTTTTTGAATTCCTCAAACCCATCGATTCCGCTCATGGGCACACCTCTTTTCGCCGAAATTGCAATCTCATCTATATACGCGACCAAAAGATTCAACTTGTCCCTTTTTTTAACCAGATTTTTGTAATGTCTTGTTAAAATTGCCTTGCTGTGAAAAACAGACCCCTCCAGAATTGCTTTGATGTCTTTCAAACTGAGTTCTAAGGAACGGTAAAACACGATCGTTCTTAATTTATCCAGTTCCTCATTTCCGTACATCCGATATCCGGAACCGTTGAAACGGCTTGGTTTAAGCAAGCCGATTTGGTCGTAATACCGGATGGCGCGCGTGCTGACGCCCGTTTGTTCGGCCAGTTGCTTAATCGTCAAACTCAATAACCTGCCTCCTTTAAATCCGATTTTACAGGTTAACGTAACGTTAATGTCAATAGTATGGTAAAAAAGTTTAAAAACATGGCTGGACATTTTATGCAATTCTCACGAACAGCCGCGGATAAGCATAGTATGTACCGAGGTGAAAGCCATGGACGCGAAATTCGCCGCCCTGATACCGGTTGTCTGCGCGGTTGTGGAAGCGATGGCCAGGCTCGGGCTGAAAAGAAAAATCGCGCATTTGCTGTCTCTGCCGCTCGGGTTGGCGCTGTGTTTTCTCGTCATGCGGGACAAGACCGTCGCGGAACGAATCCTGTACGGCCTGGTCATCGGCCTCGGCTCGATTGGCACCTGTGAAACCTGCTGCAACGGGACGAGGGCTCTGTTCGGAAGAAAAAAAACTTCGGGCCGCGCGAAAAAGAAAAAGCCTAAAAACGACGCCAAAAGCTGATATCTTTATTTTTAACGGCACAAAAAGAGGGCTTCCCGCACAGTGGGAAACCCTCTTGTTAGTCGATTTATCTTACCAGACGAAGCTGACCGCGTTGCCGTCGACGGTATACCGGACCGGGTTGCCCGCTTTGGCGTCAATCGCCGCGGTGAACGCGTCCCTCATCACCTCGTCGGGGAAAACAATGGTTCCCTCAAGCGTCAGCATCCAGGGCGGAACCAGTCGGCTGAGCTTGAAACCGGTCTGCCACCAGCTGTTTTGAGATTCTCTGGTGAACAAGATATCCTCCCCTATCCGCAGCTTCATGGATATCGGCATAAGGTATTCGTCACCGGAGCAGTCATAAAACTCCTCGGCTCTGTCCTGCGGTTTGTTGTAAACACCGATTTCACCGCCCATGGTGATGATATAGCGGCCCTTCCAAAGCTGAATCATCCAGTCCCTGCCATCATAGGGAAACTTAATCCGGACCGTTTGGTAATCATAACCAATCAGCGGAGAGAGCATATCATAAAGCGCGCAAAAGCCGAAATCACGCAGCCAGGAGTTTTTCGCGGCGTAAATCGTATGCTGGCCGACATCGTAGTCAAAGCCGATGGCAAACACACCCCGCTCGTCCCTGCCGTAAATAATATTTTTTGTTTCATCATAATAAACGCCGGAGTAGGATATTTTGTGTTCGCCGGCGTCGTTGTCATATTCAGCGACGAATTCCCGAATCCCATCGCCGGCATCAACGGTATACATGACGAAGTTGTTAATGCCTTGATCGTATATACTGAGAAAGTGCCCGGCGGCATCTATAAAACTGCCGTCTCCCGTAAGGCCGGTAACAGCGTGGTCCGGCGTCGCGGCGCCGGGATTTTGAACGCCGGGAAAAGGTTGTGAAATAACAGCCGCGGTATCGAGTAGTTTTTCAACGGCCGGCGACGCGGGTATGTCTTTTTCAACCGTGTATTTGACCGGAGAAGGGTTTTCGGCGGCGGTTTGAGACCGCGTCACCGCGACCGGCTCGCGGCACACCGCCGCGGCACACGGATTCGAGCGGCCGGAGCCGGCAGTCTATGAGAACAACGCTGAAAAAGCCGCGCACAACGCCGCCAAAGATGCTGTCAGTATTCGTTTGCCTTTCATCGGAAAAGTACCCCCAAAAACGCGCGGAGCCTTCGCCCCTGTTATTTTATGAACCCGAGTCACCACTCGAGGAAGTTCACTTCCCGCGCTTCGGCCGACCCGTCGGGAATGAGATATGTCTTAATCTCCTGCGGTTTAAATTCGGCGCGGAAAGCCACATTTAAAACAGGTATTTCCACTTTGACCGCGGTTTGCCTGCCCGCCGTTTCATAAAGGCGCAGTATGGTGCCGTTGCCGTCCTCCGCTTGTTTCACGGCTTCGGCCACGCAGTTATCGGCGGATATTTTGATGCCCTCATATCGTGTTCCCAGCGGGCCTTCATGATGGGTTTCACGAATGAGATCGAGAGGCTGGTTGAGCAGGGCCGCGCGTTTGACGACCGGGGCAAAATCCGCGGTATCGTGGGGAACCAGAACATAGTTGAAGAATTGCTCCCCCTGGTCCTGGAACTGCATGCGGTCATCCCGAAAGCCGTAATGGTCGGCAAAGCCGCAGCCACGGGCCACCGCCATGCGCATATCGCTGCCCTTAACGTCAAAGCTGTATTTGCAGTCGTTAAGCAGCGCCAGGCCGGCGCCGCTGTCATCCGAAATGTCAATCCAGCGGTGGGCAGGCTCTTCCGCGCCGTCGGCGGGTTTGGTGATGAAACCATACGGCATGGAATAGGTTACTTTTGAGTTGCTTTGGGACACAGGGAAAGAAAGCTTAACAATTTTCAACTGCTCCGCGAAGGTCAGGAAGCAGCGTACTTCGAGTTCTTTTGTTCCCGCGTACAGGGTAAAATTCTGAACCAGTTTCGAGTTGTTGTAAGTGCTTATTACGCGGATAGCGGCGCGAACCGGGCCTTCCTCAATAACGGTAAGAACGGCGTCGGTGAACGCGCCGATTTCCTCACGGAATTCAAAAACATTGTGCGACCAGGTGTCCGGCTGATCATCCCGGATTACGATCGGCTTGGCGAAAGGCGCTTGCGCCAGTTCTTTCTTCGCTTCTTTGTCGTAATAGCTTTTTATCCAGCCGGTATGTTTGTCAAACTCGATCCGGACCAGTTCGTTTTCGAGCGTATCCTCATCGGCGGAGACTTTGGAGGGCGCCGGTTTGTCAATTTCGTTTTTACGGTATACATAGTGGGTCGCCCAACCGAAGGCGGGAACATCCGCCATAATCAGGGTTTCGTATTTGTCGCTGCCGTTTGTCTTTTCCGCGCGGACAATCTGGAACGGCACCGGCCGGCCCTTGTCGTCGCAGACGCTTTTAGACACATACGGGATATACGCCGGTGCTTTGACGGGGAAGGAATGGGGGTTGAACACCACCGAAGGCTCGCCCTCGCCGTTATCGGCGAACAGGGCATCCCCATCTTCCTTGCCGGGCATGGCGAACAGCGCTTTTGTATTGACGCGCCAAGAGATTTTCTGCATCGCGAAATTGCCCGCTTCCCACGCGGTGTCGCAGGCAAAACCGAAGGAATTATAGGCCTCCTCATAGGCGCTGCGGATGGAGCAGCCGGCAAGGATATCATGAAATTGGTTAAACAAGACCTTTTCCCACGCGTAAGCGAACTTGGCGGTGTTGAGTTTGGAACCGGTGATTTTATGGGACAGCCAATCGTATTTTTCGGCGGTGACCAGAATATTTTCGGTTTTCCGGTTTTTTTGCTTGACGGTGCTGTTGGCCGCGTAGCAACCGCTGGCATGATGCTGCAAGTCCCCCTGAACGATCGGGATAGCGGATGCTTCCACCGTGCCGCGGACATACTCAAAGTAATCGGAAGGGCCGGCAAAGCAGACGGCTCCGCCGCTTTCGCCGACGACTTTTTCTAGGGCGCTGATGTGGCGGACGGTCGGGCCGCCGCCGTGGTTGCCGACGCCGTAAAAGCTCATCAGAGGGATACCCAGTTTCTCGGCCGATTTTCGCATTTCAAGCGCTTTTGCCTCGTGCTTGGTCAACCCTTCATATTCCGGATACCTGGCGGCCGAGAACGAATCATCGCCGTAACCCATGGTAAGCCGGAATGTCAGGGCTTTGCTGCCGTCCGGCGATTCCCAGTTGAAAAGACCGGTGGGCAAACGAGGGTTTTCGTTTCTGTCGGGCCGCATAAACACATAACAATCCATACCGCCGTGTTTGAGCAACTGGGGCAGCATGCCGTTATGGCCGAAAGAGTCGACATTGTAGCCGAATTTCGCGATTTGGCCGAACTTCGCCTTATAAAACCGCTGCGAATACAGCATGTGCCGGGCGAACGCCTCGCCAGAAGGAATGTTGCAGTCCGGCTGGACCCAGAGGCCGCCCGCGATAACCCAGCGGCCTTCGGCGACGCGCCGTTTGATTTCCTCAAACATCTCGGGTTCGCTTTCCTCTATCCATTTGTAGTAGGAAGCGGACGAGGCGGTGAACACATAGTTGGGAAATTCATTCATCCGGTCAAGGGCGGAGCGGAACGTCGACTTGATTTCGGCATACCCTTCCGTTTTGCGCCAAAGCCAGACGGGGTCCAGGTGGGCGTTCCCTATCAGAAACACTTTCTTCTTCATACGGTTTTACCCCTTCCTATTAACTGCTATAAAAAGTCGTGAAGCGGATGCCGGTCTTGTTTTTATTTTTGTTCCGCGCGAATGCGAACGACATCGCGGTAACTGATATATTTGACGCCCTTGCTTTCGAGGTACTGCCTGGTGGCGGGGTCGGCAAACAACTTGTGCTCCCAAACGCGGCAGCGCCACAGCGCCGTGATCCCCTTGAGTTCGTCGGATTCGAGCGACGGGTGGATGAATGTTTCCGAAATGCCCTCCGGGATGTTTGAAAGTCGGTCATAGATGAATTCGCGGTAGGTTTCGTAATCGGCCATCGTCTCCTTCGACCACTGCGGGAACAGCAGATTGTCAATGAGAGGAACATGGTTTTCATCCGCGCTGCGCGCATAACCGTCAATGAGCATCTGCGCCATATCGACGGGAATATTGTCCGGGAAATCCTCGGGGACATCCTCGGGGCGGAACCGGCGGAACATACGGAAGGCATAGCCCAGATCACCGCAAACCTCAAAGGTTTTTGGCATCACCTCATAATTGCCGTTGAGGCCGTACAGGGAGCCCATGTGGTTATCCAGATGGGAAGGTTTCAGGCCCAGTTTCACAGCCCTGGTTACCTGAGCGCGAATCTCATGTTCCACCTCATCGATATCGCAGTGCTCTTCGAACTCGTCGTTTTCGGGGTAGAAAAAACCGTATTCATCGACCAGCGAAGCGTTGTTGCTTAAACTGACGGGGCCCCACTTATATCTCCCCCACTCGCTTGTGAATGTCAGATGAACGCCGACGGGATACTGCGGGTGCTCCGCCGCCCACTTGCAGGCTTCTGTAGCCCAGCCGCAGGGCATCATAACGGTTGACGACGAGATGCCGCCTTTTTCAAACAGGTCAAAGGTCGCCAGGTTCGCTGAACGGCACATACCGAAATCGTCCGCGTTGATAATTAAATACTTTTCGCCCATGTCCATAACTCTCCTTCTGATTTTTAATTGTTCACATAATCCCGTAGTCTCTTGCCCAGTCGTACCAAACACGCAGAGCCTTCAGGCGCTGGTCGTTCAGTTTGTGATTGCCTCTGGTAACCCAGTTCATCGGAATACCCTGCAAACTGACCAGATATTTTGCCGTGGCGCAAAAACCGCCGTCGATGGCGTTATCCAGCAGGCAGATATGCTCGTGGGTTTTCTTCGCTTCCTCTATTCTGCCGTTCGTGAACTCATCCCACATCTTTACGAACAGGCGGGTACCGCAGGTAGTCGTTGTCGCGCAGACGCCCCTCGCGCCCGCCAGGTACGCTTCGTACAGATACGGAATATTTGCCTGAAGAACGGATGACTCGCCCTGGACCGCGATTTTTTCTTTGATGGCCGGCATGGTGCAGGTGGTGTCTTTAATGGAGACAAACCGGCCAGTCTGTACCAGTTTTCCGTAAGTTTCCGCTTCCATCAAATGCGGTGAAAAACCGGGGCACTCATACAGCACAATCGGCAATTCGGTATAGGTTGACAACTCGGCGAGGTAGGTAAACATACGGTTTTGGTCATTGCCGTACCCCTTGGTGACAAACACCAGCCCCGAAACACCCGTGGCCTCCATTCGCTTCACCTCTTCGACCTGCGCGAGCCACGAGGGTTCCAGATTGGCGGTGGCGACCACCGGAACGCTTCCCGCTCTGCCGACGACCGTTTTCGCGATTCGCAAACGCTCCTCAAAATTGAGGCTGGTCATTTCCGCCGAACCGCAGACGGCGAACAGGTGCTGGGGTTTCTGGGAGGCCTGCCACTCGGCGTACCGCTCCAACGCGGGGAAATCAATGGATCTGTCCTCATGAAACGGAGTCAGAACAAGGGTATAAACTCCGTTGAACTGCTTCATATCGTTCTTTTTATACATGGCATTCTTTCCTTTCACAGCTTTTAATACTTATATTCAGTCTTCGGTTTCTCTAATAAGCCCGTAATAGCGCGCGAACCAGTAGGGCAGCAGGAAAAACGACCCGTCCTCCGCGGAGGTGCCGCTGCCCGTATCGAGCCGGAAATGGTTGCTGTCGTCCCGCCCCACACGGCGCTCGTCGGCCGGCAGCGGCGCGAGCAGCTGGGGCGGCTCTCCAAAGGCCTCCTGCTCGGTGTCGAACACCAGTTTTTTGCGGGTGCTGTTGGTGATTTTATATTCGATCAAACTCAATGGCACTTCGCGGAGCGTCTGTACCGCCGCCTCGATATCGCAGTACCGGCCGGTAAAAGCGCCGTAAACGAAGTTCCACAGCGGGGTGCGCTCGATTTTTTCATATTGCCAGTGGTGTTCCATGCCCATGAGCACAATGGCGCGCAGGGTTTCGTCCGGCTCGAGGCGCAACAGGGTGATGGCGCTTAAAAAGCCGAGGTTGTCGTCAATATGGCAACCGTGCCCGTCGCAGATCTTGTGTTGAATCGTGTTCAAAGCATAGTGATGTTTTTGAATCAAATTTCTGTATTCGTCGTCATATATTTTTTTGCCGGACATATGATGAGCGGTTTTCAGGAACGACAGGAGCTCCAGGGAATTGATGCCCTTTTCCTCCGCCCATTTGTTATCATGGTTCAGGGAGGCGGGCGCCCAGTTTGCCCAGGTGGTGGGCAAGCCGTCTTTATCCACCAGCTTGTAATCGTTGCGTATCATGTGGTCGGCCATGCCGCAGACAGCCGCTTCGATTTCTTTTTTCTCGGCGTCGTCGGCGCACAGGTCATAGTAGAGGGAGAAGGCCAGGAAGTGGCCGACCATTTCGTCGCTGGATGTCTCGCACTTCCATTCGCAGGAACCGTCGGCGGTGAGGTCCCATTCCCGGTTCCCGTTGCCGAAGCCCTCTTCGCCGGGCTTGCGGATTGCCCGGGCGGTAAAGCCCGGTATGCCGGAAATCTTTGTTAAATAAAGCATCGCCCGAATCGACCTCCGGGCATTCTCCAACGCGTCCTTCTTGCCGGTGACCGCGTAGCGAAAGGTTTCCGCGGCGGCGTAGCAGCCTGTCCACAGGCCGTCGTTATCGGAAATATGGACGCTGCCGGTCGTCAGGTCCTCGTTGACGATGCCGCCGCGGCCGCAGACATAACCGTGCCGGACATGGTGGGCCTCCGTTGTTTTTTGATAAAGGTCCGCCTTGGCGCTCAAGGTGGTCATGGAAGTGGTAATCCGGCTCATTCCCTTTTCCGTCCCCGCCCAGATCGTATCGCCGTCATCCGTAACGGCTACCACCGTCACATCCGCGGCGGGCACCCAGCGTTCGGCGCCGAGATATTTCAACGCCCCTTTGACAAGGCAGATGACGCCGTTATCGGAGGCAAGGAATTTGCCGCCGCTTTTTGTGATTTGAATGGCGTTGATTTTTTCCGCCGGCAGGGTTGCGATTTCATCGGGGCCGATCCAATAGTCCATGTTGTCGTAAACATAAAGGCCGTCGCTCGCGCCGACCCAAAGGTGGCCCCAGCTGTCAAACGCGATATCGTTCAGCGTGCTTTTGGGCATATCCGAGAACCGGGGAACAATCCCCTTCCATCGCGGGCGTTTGCACCCGAAGGCGAGAATCCCCTCTCCGGTCAACACATACACGTTATCCCCGGAAACAGCCAGTTTCTTGCCGGTGCCGTCAACGGGTTTGAGAACCTTCCAATCCTCTTTCACAAGGCGGTGAAGCACTGCCTGTGTCAGCAGGTAAATGCTGTCGCCGCTTTGCGCCATGCCGACAATATCGCCTTCGCCTTCAAAAACCTTGGCAAAGCTGATTTTATTCTTTTTATATGTATACAGTTCCGGTCCGCAGCCGACCCACAGTGTGCCGCCATCATCGCAAAAAAGAAAAGTAACCGCCACGGCATCGCTTCCGCCAACCGGCACGGTTACAAAATTTTCACCTTCAAAATACGCCAAGCCCTTGGCGGTGCCCGCCCAAAGGCGGCCTTTTTTATCGAAAACAGTACACAGAACGGAATCGGACGGAAGGCCGTTTTTTTCGGTGAAGAAGGTTCTTGCCCTTTGCGGGAAACTGCCCGTGCCATAATAACTGTTGGTAATTTCCATTGCTGCCTCCCAAGTTTTTATAAGATGGAATGTTTTTAACCGGACATACCTTGAATATTATAAACTGCCGCCAAGGGTAATGCAACTTCTTTTAGCCCGGAAACCGGTTGCTTTTTTAATATAATCCGTATATGATACCTTTAACTATAATTTTGGGAGCACGAATATGAAAGGTTTATCCCCTTTAAAAATGCTTGAAAACCGGGTGTGGAGAATTTACCTCGGCGGGAAACTGATTGACTCTCTGCGGGGAAAAGACGGCCCCGACGGGTACTTTCCGGAGGACTGGCTGGCCTCCGTCGTGCAGGCGAACAACCCGCCCCATGAGAACCAGCCGGAGCGCGAAGGCTTGAGCAAGGTTGTCATGCCCGGCGAGGAAACCGCATACTTAAAGGACCTGATCGATCAAAACCCGGAGGGCTTTCTCGGCAAAGACCATGTCGGGCAGTTCGGCGTGAATTTCGGCGTGCTGACCAAGTTTTTGGATTCGGCGGAGCGGCTGCCGATACAGGTCCACCCGGACAAAACGGCGGCGAGAAATTTATTCCACTCCGATTACGGTAAAACCGAAGCCTGGTATATCCTCGGCGGGCGGGAAATCGGCGGTGAAAAGCCGTATATCCTGCTCGGGTTCAAAGAGGACGTGACCGACGCGCAACTGCGGGAACTGTTTGACAGGCAGGATATAAAAGGCATGGAAGCGCTGATGCACAAAGTACCCGTCCAAGCCGGCGAGGTCTATATCATCATGGGCGGCACGCCGCACGCCATCGGCCCGGGCTGCTTCCTGCTGGAAATTCAAGAGCCGACCGATTACACCATCAGCCTGGAGAAGTGCAACACGCTCGGCGAAAAACTGCCGGACTTCCTTTGCCATCAGGGCGTCGGCTTTGACCGGATGTTCGACTGCTTTAACTATATCAAATACAGCTATGAAGGGCTGCTCGACGCTTTCAAGCTCAAGCCGGCCGTGACAGAAAGCGCGGACGGTTACGAATACACGGGCGTGATTGCCTACGAAACCACCCCCTGCTTCGCGCTCAACAGGCTGGCGGTGAAAGAGAGCTTCCGCCGCGTATGCATCGGCAGGCCATCGGCGCTGGCCATTGTCGAAGGGGCCGGAACGGTCGCGGGCATTGAGGTCAAAAGCGGCGACTGCCTGTTTGTGCCCGCTATGGCGGAGGATTTTGATATTGTCAACCGCGGCGCCGGGACGCTCGCTATGCTGGAATGCCTGCCGCCAGAAAATTACCATGATACTATGCAAGTGTGATATTACTGATATCACACCTGCGTTTTTTTTGAAAGGGGGGGATAAAAATGTTTAACATCGATGGAAAAAGCCGTATACCGATTTATGAGCAGATTAAGAATCAAGTGATGGAGTTTATTCAGTTAGGCATTTTCAAGCCCCATGAAAAATTGCCCTCCATCCGCGCTTTGGCTCTTGATGCGGGGCTCAACGTCAACACCGTGAAGCGCACCTTTCAGGATTTGGAGGCCAGCGACGTTATTTATACCCTGCCCGGCCGCGGCAGCTTTGTCAGCGAAGATGCCTTGGCGCACGGCAGCCTGCAAAAAAAAGCGCTTGAAGACGTTTTTGTCGCAATCGTCTCGGCAAAATCCAAGGGAGTAAGCCAAGATGAGATTCAGTCCTTAACCGGCACAATATACAAGGAGGTTTATGATGGTTGACGTTATCAATGTGACGAAAAAGTTCGGCAGTTTCACCGCGCTCAAAGACCTGTCTTTCCATGTCAGCAAAGCTTCAATCTACGGTCTGGTCGGCTACAACGGCGCCGGAAAGACAACGCTTCTGAAAACAATTTCGGGGGTTTACAAACCCGAGGGCGGCGAGGTCCGCGTCATGGGCGAGAGAATCTTTGACAACGCTAAAATGAAACAGCGGCTTTTCTATGTGCCCGACGACATTTACTTTCAGCCCTACGCCAACATGGAAAAAATGGCCCGGTTTTATAAAGGCTATTACCCGAAATTCAACACGGAGACCTTTCAAAATCTGACGCAGCTCTTCGGGCTTGACAAAACCAAGCGGCTCAACGGTTTTTCAAAGGGCATGCAAAGACAGGCGGAAATGATCCTCGGCATATCCACACACCCCGATGTGCTGCTGCTCGACGAGAGCTTTGACGGCCTTGACCCGGCGAAACGCAACCTGGCCAAAAAGCTGCTTCTCGAATACATGGCGGAAAAGGAATGCGCCGTGATCATCTCCTCCCATAACCTGCATGAACTCGGCGATATCTGCGACCACATCGGCCTGATCAACGGCCAGAGGATCGTGCTTGATTGTTCGGTGGATGAAATGAGCGGCAGCCGCAGCAAGTTCCGCGTCGTGTTCGACCGGGAAGTCAGCCGGGAGGACTTCCGGGGTATCGAACTGAAACGGTTCGCCCAAGACGGCAAAATCATCACCTTGAGCGCGCAGGGAGACAGCGCCGAGCTTGAGCAAAAACTGCGATCCATGTCGCCGGTGCTGCTCGAAACATTCCCGCTTTCGCTCGAGGAGATATTTTTAGAAGAAATGGAGGGTACGGATTATGACCTCACAAAAATCTTCGGTTAGTACGTTTCGGTTTACATTTTTCTCTTCTTTGAAGGGCAACTTCGTATTGCCGGCGCTCAACCTGGTTATTCTCACGCTGATTGTGCCTGTTCTTTCCGCTATCACTATACAAAGCATTTTAAAGCAGCCCGACTATGGTATGAAAGCCCCGATAGCCGGCGAGGCCGCTGACAAAATCACCGATCTCTATAAGTTTTTGTTGTTCGGCCAATACGACCAAACGGTGTTTAATATTTTCGCCCATATCTCCGTCATCGCGTTTTCGGTTTTGCTCGGCGTCGTGATGTTCCGGTTTATCGCGAGCAAAAAAACCGTCAATGTGTTTTATAGCCTCGGTATAACCCGCCGCAACCTGTTCGTTTCCAAGTACCTCGCCGGTGTTTTGATGCTGTTCGTTTCCGTCGCCCTGCCCTTCCTGGCCGGCGCCGTTGTAAACATCTCGACATTCGGGTCAAGCCGGGAACTTTGGTCGGCCGTCGCGTTCTATATCGCCGCTTATTCGACACTTTCCTTGACCGCCTTCAGCGTCACCGCCGCGGTTTTCAGCGGTGTCGGCACCATCGTGGAAGGCATCGCGTTTTCGGGCGTGGTGCTTGTCGGGCCGACAATACTGATCTATTGCCTGCAGTTTTTGATGGACAGGTTAACCCTCGGCTCCCCTTACGGTCATTTCTACGACCAATACTATCAGGTGACCAATTCTCTGGCTTCGTCGCTTTCGAAATACAATCCGATTTTATTTATGTTCAATGACGCGGCAAGCGCGGGGGCGCTCTCGAGAGAATCGGTTCAGGACAAATTTGTTTGGGAAGCGCCCGGGTACGGCGGTATCGCACTGTGGCTCGCGCTGGCCGCCGCGGTGTTTGCCCTCGGTATCGTCTTGTTCCAAAAGCGCAAGGCCGAGATTTGCGGTTTTCTCGGCACGAACAAGTGGCTGAACTTTCTGATCACCTTCCTGATCGGTTTCTTCCCGTTCTGCCTGTCGGTGCGTTACAATGACAACTCGATTTTGTTGGGTGTTGTTATCGGCGCGGGCATTTACACCGCCCTTTATCTGATTATCGACTTTGCTTTGATACGCAATTTCCGGGAGTGGGCGAAAGGTCTCGTGAAGCTGCCCGTGCATTTGGGCGCCTCGATTATAATCGCGGTTATTTTTTACACAGGGCTTTTCGGCTTTTCATCGCGGGTTCCGGCTGTTGACAAAATCAAAAGCGCGGATATCACGGCCGCGTCTTATACCGGCATTGTTCAGACGGAGGCCGCCAATTTCTTTGCGGGCGAATTTCTGCAATCCGTCGGCGTCGCCGGGCCGATCGAAGGGTTCCATAGCGAAAAAGACCTTCAATCACTTACAAAGTTGCACCGAATGATCGTGAAAGCCGGAAAAATTTCGGCAGATGATAAAATCGGCACGGTAGTACGGATTGTTTATCACCTGGAAAACGGCAGAACTGTCCGCCGGTATTATCAAGCGGCGACGGCCGGTATTTTAAACGACATGCTTTCTTTGGATGAAACGGACCGGTACCGGGAACTGGTTAAACGCAACCTGACGGAACCCGTTAAAAAGTCTGATTCGGAGAAAACGAAATCGGCCAAGGAATTGTTTCAAAGCCCTTCCTCCGCCATAAACGTTATTCCCAATCACTTAAACAAAAAGAATGTGATTGACATTTCCGCACAACAGCGCGAAGAACTCCTGGCGGCGCTGGCAAAAGATTTGACATCACAGACGGTTCAACAGCGGTATTACCCGAAGGAACCGGCTATCGGCGCGATACAATTCAGTATGAATTTTGAAAAGGAGTATTTCAACCCGTACGCGCCGATGGATAAGATGGCGCCGGAGTATCTAAGCCTGGCGGATTACGGCGCCGTCAGCATACCGGTGACAGGCGACATGGCGAACACGCTGGAGTTTATGAAAGCCAACGGGTTGTCGGAGTTGTTTGAAAACACGGACGATTTCGAATTTATTTCGGCGCAGGTGATTTCGGCAAGGCCCGGCTCCCCCACTGCTTTCGGATACGGCATCGAGATGACACAGCACTTTATGGGGGGATGGAGCAAGAACCGAGTCGATTACGGCAGTTTCACAAACGCCTACAAAACAACCGATCAAGCCGTTCTGAAGACAATGGCCGAAAACGCCCACATCTCGTATTTTAACGGAAACGACGGATATTACGTGAGGTTTGAATTGGCGAGTGGCGGCGGTTACACAACGATGTATGTGCCGGCGGACAAAGTACCGGCAAGCGTAAAAGAAGGCGCCGCGGCGGTGAAACCCATGGAACCTAAGGATTATTATGTCGCTTATTAACATCAACGGAAACGAGTCCCCGGCCTTGCGGCTGGGGACTCGTCATTATTTCGGAGTTCCCCCAACTATTGGCAAAGAGCCTGAAAAAAGTGAGTGAGCCCCTTTTTTGTTGCCGGTTACGGTTTCATGATACCTTCAATACGCGTACGCTAATCCGGTCGTTTGGTCAATCCACATAACAAAGTTTTCAGCATTGCTGATGATATCCGCATCCTGCGCTTCTACCACGGTATTTCCGTT
>Ga0209723_1001966_pt1 | contig 29504 bp, 15 predicted proteins | sample BiotimSIPDNA_2_FD_185750 | JGI IMG/M metagenome (GOLD analysis project Ga0209723, IMG submission 185750) | Anaerobic biogas reactor microbial communites from Washington, USA - Biogas_R2 time_0 SIP DNA (SPAdes) (version 2) | ecosystem: Engineered > Bioreactor > Anaerobic > Unclassified | place...
CACGACGCTGCCTCCGCCCTGGAGCAAGGTGGCGCAGAGAATCAAAGCAGCAAATAGAAATAGACGGCGGATTTTCATGGCAGGGAGAGATGGCGCGGGGCGCGTCAGCGTATTTTTTGGGCGGCGGTCGTTGCCAGCGGGTGGTTCGGGTAGTCGGTGGCGATTTTCTGATAGATTTCTTTAGCTTTGGCGTGTTCGCCCAATTCAGTGAAGATTTCGGCGCGTTCGAACTCCACGTCAGGCAAGTTTGGCAGGAGTGGGTCGGCGAGGATGGCGCCGGTCAATTCCCCGAGAGCGCCGTCCAGCCAGCCTCGTTTCCGGAACAATCGGGCGCGTTGCAGGCTGAAGGCTCCGTTGCCGCGGTCATGCGGCGACACTGCGGCCCATTCGCGCAAGGCGGCTTCGGCTTCCAGCAGCTGGCCGGAGGCGATGGCCAGGGCGGCTTTTTCTTGCAGGGAATTTCCAAGGACAGTCGCGGTTCGGCGTTCCGTTGCTTGCTGCCGCCCTTCGAGCATGACGCCGTACCATCGGCGGGCTTCTTGCAGATCGCCGCCCTGGAGGGCGATGTCGAACTGCAGTCCAGCCAGGAGCTTGTCGCTGCCTTTGGGCAGGCGGGAGGCATGGCGGTTGAGCATTTTTTCAGCCAGGGGGTAGTCACGCATCCGGAAAATGACGAAGGCGAGGGCTTCTTGCAGATAGTCGGAAAACTGTTCGCGGCTCAGCTTTTGCTTGAAGATGGTGTCGTAGGCCGTGAGGGTTTTGCCGGGCTGGTCCTTGGCTGCGGCGCGAGCCAGCGCGGTGAGGGCGGCGAGGCGGGCGGCATCGTCCAACGGGCGGCATTTCAGGATGGCTTCGGCTACGCTGACTTGGGCTGGATGGCAATCACGCCGCAGGAAGAATGCCAGCAAAGGCCGTAGGGATTCGAGGTCGCGCATGCCGTCGAACCCGGCATCTATGAGCAGCTTTTCGTAATACTGATAATCGTTGGCCTTGCCGGATTGGCGTTGCACGGGCGGAGCGGCTTGAGGAAAGCAGATGACGCCAGCGCATTCGCTGCGGTTGACGGTGGCCTGGACGGGGCAGTCCTTCAGGGAGGCGAAGACACGCCGGATGACTGCGCCCCGCATGGCGACACCGTCGCCAAAGCGCCATTCCGCTTCCTGGCCGCCCCAAGTGGCCAGCTCTGTTTCCGTGTACTGGTAGTCGTCAAGACTCATGTAGGAGAGATGGCGGTAGTGAAACAAGGCGGCGTCTTTGCGGCGCGCCTCCACGTTAAGCAGCTTGCCGCGGCCAGCCTGGACAAAGTCGGACGGGGGCACTGGGGCGACTTTCGGAGTTGCGAACCATTCGCCGAGGGCCAGGGCAAAGGCACCCCCGAAATTGACTCCGACCAGTTTGATTTCATGCCTTCCCGGCGCCAAAACGATGGCCTGCCGATTTTCCCCGCGCAGCGAGGAATGGACGTAGTTGCGCCCGTTGCGCTCAATGCGCACCTCGCCGTCCACCAGCAGATAGCCCGCGTCATCAGCAGCGACAAAGAAATTACGGGTGACGTTGCGTGAGACGGACATGACGCCGGTCAGCACCATGATGAAAGTCTCGGTAGAATTGATTGGGTTGACGACTTGTTCGAGGCGGTCGATGGGGAAGCGTCCGATCAGCTGGGCTTTTTGCAGGCGGGCGCTGACGTCTTTCCAATTGGCAGCAGGACCCTCCGGCAGGGTGTAGACTTCGCCTAACATGGGCTGGACGTCCATTTTGGCGACCGGCGACCGGCGCTTGGAGCCGAAATAAGCGTAAATGCGGCGTTTGACATCAGTGGGGCGGACGTGGACGAGGGCCTCGTTAGGCGCACCCTGGCCCAGGTCGCATCGCAGGAGCTGCCGCCCCTTGTCATCGTAGCAGTACACATCAATGCCATCGCTGTAGCCGAGGTTGAAGACCGGCACGGCCAGGACAACGCCGGCCTCGGTGGGATTCGGAGCCGCGTCGATTTCAAAGATAGCCCGGAAGGGCGAGCCGTTTTGATGCCAGCTGGCCTGTTTGTCGCTGTCCTGGGCCAGCGACAGAAAAGGGACTGCCAGCCATGCCGCCAGGCACAGCTGCAATCCCTTTGAAAAGACTTTCGGAAGTGTGATGACCATGCGATGTCTCCTCCGAAAGAAATGACGGCTGGTGGTTCCGTGCCGTCACCGGTTTAATGGCGCATGCTTTATTTCTCCGAGGGGACGACGATACCGCGCATGATGATGTTCTGGCAGAACAGGAAGATCAGGAAGGTCGGGATGGCGGCGATGACCAGCGAAGCGTACATGACGGCCTGGCCACTGCTTTGCTGCAATTCATACAGCCACACCATCATGGTCCACATCTTGCGGTCTTGGCAGGTGACGAAGGCGAACATGAAGTTGGAGTAGGCGGCCGTGAAGGCGCCCAGGGCGATGACCGCGAGGATCGGCTTGCTCAGGCCCATGGTGATCTGCCAGAACAGCACCCATTCGTTGGCGCCGTCAAGCTGGGCGCTTTCATACAGCTCCTGGGGCAGGGAATCGAAGAATCCCTTGAGCAGGAAGATGGAGTAGCCGTTGGCCATGCCAGGGAGGATCAGCGCGGCGAAGGTGTTGAGCAGGTTGAACTGCCGCAGCATGATGAAGCTGGGAATGGCGGTGACCATGGAAGGAAACGCCATCGTGCTCATCAAAAACAGGAGAATCTTGTAGGACGACGGCATCTTGTAGCGGCTCATGGCGTAGGCAGCCAGAGGATTGATGAGAAGGGCCGTCAAAATCGCCAGTGAGCAGTAGACGACGGTGTTGTAAATGCCGCGCCCGTGGAACATCATGTAGTCAGCCACCGCCCGGTAGTTCCGGGTGACGAATTCCCAGCGCAGGCTGCGCATGTTGTCCTTGAAATAGCTCAGGTGCAGATCAAGCTGCGGCATCTTGATGTCGGCCACCCTGGTCCAAGGCATGTTCAGGCTGGCGGCAGCCTGCTCTACAGAGCCGTGCTTCTTCACTATCCAGTCCTGGAACATGGTTTCGGGTGACTCGAATCGAACCATCTTGATCGGCACTTCGTAGAACTTGCCGCTGACCGGGTCCTTGTAGCCGGTGATGAAGGAATCCCAGTCGGTCAGAGCCATGCCCGACAGCGGCGGCTCTTGCCATAGTGGAACCTCCTCAAACGAGGTGTAGTTGGTTTCGTAGAGGCGGTTCAGGTTGCGGATGTTGTTCTGGTGCCTGGCCTTCAGAAGCTCGTGGAAGAACGGAGTGGCCTCAGCGTCAACGCGCAGCCAGTGCAGGGCAACTGTCCCGCGTACATAGTTGGTCCAGTCTTCTTTTTCCTTAGCCGTGCCGTTCTCGGGATAGCGCCGGGGCAGGACGACCTCATCCCAGGAGCCGTAGGAAGTGCCGTGGCTGCTGTTGTAGAGCTTAATATCCTGGCTGTACTGCGTCTTCAGGAATTGCTTCTTGTAGAAGCCCTGGGGAGAGAAGTAGTAGCGCATCCCGTATGGCAGCGTGGCCTGGAACTCATTCAGGACACTGTTGAAGCGGGTGTCCATAGGCTTTTCACGACGCATCAGGTAGCTGGGGACGTTGATGAAGATGCTGTACCAGCCGACGAACTCAGTCTCCAGCTGGCGGTTGACTGTTTCCAGCTCGGAGCCGTATTGCTGCTTCAGCATTTTCTTGAAATTGCGCAGGCTGGAGGGGATTGTCTTTGACAGCTGGGTGTTGAGATAGCCTCCTGAGAAGGAGTACCAGGGCAGCTCGGTCCCGTCCAGGAACTCGGTCCAGGCGTCCGCCAGCTTGGCGTTGTGGGCGCCGTAGAGGTTGAGCTTGTTGAACGCGATTTCATCCAGATCGTAGGCAGCGTTCAGGTCTTGCAGGCGCTCATTGAAGAGGCCCTCCAGGTGCTTGGAGAACATCCAGGCGTCGTCGCGAAGAAACCGCGGGAAGGCGTCGAAGAACTGGATATCCATGGAACTCTTGGTGCTTCCCGACAACATCAGCATGAAGGGATACACCATGGTGGCGCCGCCGATGATGAGGAAGGCGTACATCCCCAGGAAGAGCAGGCGGACTTTCCAGTGCTTTCTGCCGATTTGCGTTATGATTGCCATTCAAATCACCTTAGTAAGAGAAGAAATGCGGGTTAAATTGGGTTGGTTTGTGCTGGTTGGGCAGGGGCGCGCGGCCGGCAGTCTCATTTCTTGGCGCCGGCGGCCTTGAATTCCAGTTTGGACAGGATTTGCAGCTGATGGACAGTGAAACCGATCAGCATGAAGCCGAGAATCCACGCCATGGCCGTGGCCGGGCCGAATTTGAGGTAGATGTACGCCTTGTAGAAGATGTGCAACCCAGCGACTTCGGTTTGGCTGGCGCCACCGGTCATGGCCAGGATGAAAGCGGAATTCTCCCAGGAGCGGATGAAGACGCCGATGAACTGGATGATGAGCAGAGGCCGCAGGATCGGGATGACCACGAAGAGGATTTTATCGATGAAGGTGGCGCCGTCAATGTCAGCGGCCTCGTAGAAGTCGTCAGCAATGCCTTTGAGCGCGGCCAAGTAGATGAGGCATCCTGGCCCCATGCCGGCCCAGACCATGGGCAGGACGCAGCAGATCATGGCGGTTTTGGGGTCTTCCAGCCAGCGGTAGGGGTCTCGCATGCTGTGGAACAGCTTGGCGAAAAGCGACGCATCCGTCGTCTTGTCGAGCAGGATTGGCAGGGAGAACTGGAAGAAGAAGCAGAACATGAGGATGCCGGCGATGAGACAGCCGAGGCTTGACCAGTAGTTCTCGTGCACAAATAGTCGTTTGGCGAAGAAGAACATGATGAAGAAGAACAGGATGGCGATGCCGATGTAGGTGATCGCCGGCAGCTTCAGCATGATGGCGTTGAGTACGCCGAACTCGGTTTTCTCATAGAAGGAGCGCCACAGGTAGATGACGACCAGGCCGGTGATGACGGCCGGCAGGTAGAAGACAGTCCGGAAGAAAATTTTCCCGTGCGGAATTTCTTGCAGGAGGACAGCCAGGATGACAGGCGGGAGGAAGGTCAGCATGATGACGAGGAAGCAGTAGCGCAGCGCGTTCCAGACTGACGCCCACCATTCCGCGTCCCAGAGTACGTTGCCGAAGTTGTCGAGCCAGACCCAGGTCGAGCCGCCCATGATGCGGTAGTCCTGGAGCGACATCAAGGAACCCATGACCAGCGGCACATAGCGCCAGACTAGGATGGTCAGCAGCGCGGGAAGCAGCAGCATATAAGCGACCTTGTACTTGCGGAAGCCCCAGGTCACCTGCTCCACGCCCTCGATTTTCGGCGGGGTGAAAGCCTTGATGATTTTCTTGAACACTAAGGTGAAGGCCGCGACAATGGCGATCAGAAGGACAAAGGCGGCGGAGCGGCGCATCAGCTTTTGCTTGGGGGTCAAAATGCCGATCATTTTTTCATTGGTCTCGATCGCGCTTTCCTCCAGCAGTCCGCGCAGGATGCCGAGCCGTTTTTCCTTTTCTTCCGGGGTCGCATTTTCCATCTCTTCGGCGGAGCTGAGCGGGAGGACGCCGCTCATGGCCATGGCGTCAGCTTTTTCCATCGGCTTAGTCATTTGGAAATAGACCAGCTGGCAGTTTTTGCCATAGGGTTCGGGCTTGCCAGTGTCCATGGCGATCTTAAAGGTATCCTCCCAGCCAGGCGGGGCGAGGCGGATCAGGTCGTCGTAGCCGAACATGCGTAGGTAGCGCGGGTTGACGAAGCGCCCAAGGCCGCCTTCCACCTTGATTCTGGTTCTGATTTCCTCGGCGTCCTTGGTGCACAGGAAGCGCAAATATTCCCAGGCGGCGTCGCGGACGGCGAGGTTGTCGCAGCCGGCGTAGATGCCCTGCATGCGGGAGTTGATTTCGCCGCCGCGGTGGCGAACGCCGTTTTCATCCGGGTAGCCCAGCGGCGCGGCGACCATGCCGACCACGTCGGGATCCAGGGTCGAGAAGATGCGTTCGTCAATGTAAGCCGGGTTAAAGCCGATCTGTCCCAGTTCCCACTTCTGGTTGCCTTGTTGAGCTTCCTTCGTGGCGTAGCCATAGCGGGTGCGGACTTTGCCATCAACGGTTTCCGTCCACCTTTCCGTGTTCAGGCGGATATAGTAGTCAAGGGCGACGGCGGCGGCGCGGTCGTTAAAGGCTGCCTGCCACTGTTCCTTTTCCTCGTCATAGACCATGGCTTCGCCGCCGGCTGACCAGAGGAAAGTGATCCAGTACCAGCTTTCGCTTTTGCCAGCGCCGAACTTGATGCCGTAGGTGCCCTTTTCCGGGTTGGTCAATTTTTTGCAGGCTTCAAACAGGTCTTCCCAGGTCCAGTCGTTGGTCGGATAGGGTACGCCAGCAGCGTCGAGCAGGTCTTTGCGGTATAGGAAGACCCGGCCAAGAATGCCGCCCATGGGCATGGACCAGACTTGCACAGTGCCTTTGGGGCCTTTGCGTTTGATCACGGGCCAGAGTTTTTCATGGATCATGAACTCGACTTCGTCCTTGCTCAAGGCAGCGAAATAGCCGTCCTCAGGCTTGTCAAGCGGGTACAGGAAGCCTTCCTGGATATAGGTGTCGGACTGGCGGAAGTTGACGTACATGATGTCAGGCGCGACGCCGCCCGCGATAGCCATCAGCGGCCCGGAGTCCATGCCAGCGCCTTCGATCTGGATGCCGGCGAAGCGCTTCAGCTCGATTTCAACGTTGCGCCAGTCATAGTTGCCGTACTTGCCCGGATTGGCGGCATATTTGGCGGCATAGCGCTCTTGGAAAATTTCTGGGAAGCGCCGGATGAATTCCTTGACAACCGCCACTTCGGCGCGGGTATTGACGTCTGTCCTAGTTGGTTCCGGCAGTGACCAGCAGGAGACAGTGATGATGGTTCTGCCGTCTTCAGTGACCCGCACTTCTCCCGCTCGGGTGTTCAGGCTGGAAAGCATGAGCGAACTGCAGAGGAGGCCTAGCCAGAATGAGGTACGGATGTTCATGGTAATTCCAGGGTATGCGTGCCAAATCTCTAAGGATGGAGGCGATGACAAGTCAGGCGTCCGCCGACTTCGCGCTTTCGGCGGTCAGGAATCGTATAACTTAATGCCCATATCGGATTTTTCATATCCAAGGCGTATATTTTTTCCGGAAAGTGGTGTTTTAGATAATGGATCAGTCTTCTGTAGCCCTTCGCCCCTAACGAATGATGAATGATGAATGATGAATGATGAAATGCGCCTCAGCCTTCAGCCCCTTGCCCCTTGCCCCTCAGAAAAAAGCATCCTTCCCGGGCTGGGGTCGGATGCCTGGCCCTTCGCATTTGTTTGTCCTGCCTTGGCAGTCTGGTCGGTTTATTTTTCGGTGACGGTCAGTTTGTCGGCTTGGTTGATGGTGACCGTGAGTTTTTTGGGCGGCGGCGGCTTCCCGCGCGCTGGTTTCGGCGGGTTCCAGCTGCCGGAGAACGTCCATTGCCACGTCCATTGGTCTTTGTCCCGAGGCAGGGTGGCGACGAAGGACCAGGTCCCTTGATGCTGGCGACCGCTGACGCTGACAGCGGCGGGGATGGGGCGGTCAAACGTGAGCTGGAGGTGCTTGTCGTTCTGGTTGATCCTGAGTTGAGCGCTTCCCTTGGCCTCGCCGCAGACCAGCTTGTTGTCAGCAATAGTCTTCTTGGCGTCCGCCGACGTCAAGGCGGCCTGGGGACGGAAGGCGCTGAACTTGTTCTTCGCGTATGTATTCAGTTCGCGCATGCTGACGGAGACCTGGCCTGTGATGACTTCTGGCTGGGAAGGGTCGTATTCCACGGAAGAACCCTTGAATTGAAAGGGCATCCGGGTCAGCTTGATAAGAGTCGGCCGAAAGGTCTCCGGCTCTTCTGGCTTGTTTTTGCGGCGCTCTGAGTAATCGATGGAGCGAGTGAAGCTCAGGCGGTTGAAGTTGTACTGCTGGCTCGTGAACAGGGGGTCAGTCTTTTTCCCCTGGAAATGCTCTTCTGCCATGTTTTTCAGGCGGCCAAGGACGGCGCTGCTGTAGGCGGGCGGACGCAGGCGGGCGATGTCGCCCATCAGTTCCTTGAGGACCTTGGCGTCAAGCGTCTTTTCCGTCATGCCGCGGAAATCATAGACTCCAAACTCAATTTTCCCATTGGGGTTGACGACGACGTCAAGCCCTGGCGAGAGGGGCACGGCGACGTTGTAGATGACATGGTCAGGCGCCTGGTCGCTGCTGATGGACAGCTTGCCTTTTTTCGTGGCGGCGACATAGATGTCCTGGAAGGTCACTTGGGCATTGGCGATCAGGGGAAGCGTCTCGCCGCTGAGTTTCGCTTGGTAGTTGCAGTCATCGGGATTGAGGACGAGGACATAGCAGGGACGCCCTAGGACGTAGTTGATGATCTTGCCGAGTCCCGCATAGTATCCCGCCGCCAGCACGCCCAAGACCAGCAGATAGTAGCATACCCGCTGCCAGATGGGCTTGTGCTTGACCGCGCGCTGGCGCCGCTGCCAGAGTACCAGCGCCTTCCAAGCGTTGCGCAGCCTGTTTTTTTTCAGGCTGATATGCCCTGGGATAGGCGGCAGTTCGGCAAAACGAACGGCGATTTCCGGACCCGCGCCTTCATCGGCCGCGACCGGGGCGACTTCCGGCATTTCAAAAACATCGTCCAAGGGCCGCCATTCGTTGCCATGAAGGATCAGGTCATACGCCTTGAGTTCCCCCTGGGCGACCAGGGCGGTCAGCGCGTCAGCAGTAATGACCTGGCCGGTTTCCGGCAGGCCGCTTTTGTAGATCAGGACGCAATCCGGGTCTGACTGCGCCGGAGCTTGGCAAGGCTTGCCACAGACCGGACACGTGCCGACTTGCCCAGCAGCTTCGGCGGGAACCGGGAATGGTGCGCCGCATTCGCATTTGAAGAGGATCACCAGGTACCTCCTTACTGCGGGGAAGAAAAAATCCCGCTGCATGAGGGAGCTTATTCACCATTGCTCAACGTTTATGGGACAGGGCTGGTGAAGAAATCAAGTGCAGTCGGTCATATTGCAAACGGATGGTTTCTTTCACAAACTATGATATACGTTTTTCTTGATTTTGTCAAGGCGCGGTTGAGAAAATCATGCGATAAAGTTGAATGTCGGAGAACAACTGTGCGAGACTGGCCGGTTATTTGTGGCTGGCTCGGACAGGGAAATGAATTGACCCGGTGGGGACGGGCTGGGTGGTGATGGTTTCGTTTTGTTGCCATTGCCGCGCCTGGTTGGCCAGGCTGCAAGTCGTGGGACTGCGCGGGATTTCCTGCGCCGCGGGCTGGTTGATGCGTGTCATGGCCAGGCTTTCCAGCTGTTCGGCTGGCAGGTCGTAGATGTTGAGGACAATGTCAGCCAGCTCCCGGATTTCCGGTGACTCAAGCGAGCTGCCCATGACGGTGATGGAATAGATGGCATTGGCGATGACGGCCTGGCCGTCAAAGAGCGGCTCCATGTCGCTAGGGACGACCGGGAGGGTCACTTGTTCGACCAGGCGCTTGGCGAGCGCGACCATGGCGGCAGTTTCATCCGGCGTGGTGGGCTTGATTTTGCCGGCTGCCCAGGCAGCGCTGGTGCGTTCATCCTCGGTCGTTTTGGTAGTGTTTTTCAGGCAGGCGAGAAGATCAGCGGCAAAGGCCGGCTGGGGAAAATATCCCATGGCGGCAAAGGCCGTGGTTCGGACGGCTGGGCTGTGTTGGTCCAAGGACAGTTTTTTTAAGGTTTTCTCTGAGCCGGTGATGCGCAGGCGTCCAAGGGCGTTGGCTGCGGCCTGGCGAACCAGGGCGGAGCGGTGGTCGGCATACGGCAGGATGAGTTCGCCGTATGAGTCGCGTTGAGCCAGGACGGCCAAGGCGTCCAGAGCCGCCCCGATAGTCTCCGGCGCACGTTCCGACTCCAGGATTGCGGCGATGGCAGGAACGGCGGCCGCGTGGCTCAGGGCGGCAAAAAGACGGCAGGCGTGATAACGCAGCGTCGTCGTCGCCGTTTTCGAAGACGACAGCCTGGCCGTCAATTCCGCCAGCACCCCGTCGCGATGCTGTTGGCGGGCATGCTGGAGCAAGGTCGACTCGGCTTCTTCACGAACCGGCTCGGACGGGTCAGCCAGGCAGTCGGCCAGGCGCGGCAGCGTCTTAGGTTCCAGGTGCGCGCAGCGGGCTAAGGCGCGCACGGCCTCGGTGCGGATGGCGTCATCCCGGTCGTCCAGAGCCAGGACAAGCATCTCCTGGGCTTTATCTCGGTTTGCCAGGCAGAAGGCAATCCGCACGGCTGGCGAGTCATCTTGCAGGATGCGCCGCATGACGTCGACCCGCGTTGGCCGCGGATCGCTGGCGACTGCCAGGCGCAGCTGGATATCGCCGTCAAGGGCTGCGTCAATCCACGGGTCGGTCTGCGCCCGTCGGCTCGTTTGCGTCAAGGCCGTCTGCAAGGCCAGAGCCTGGAACAGGACATCATCGGCGTCGCGGAAGGGGAATACGTCTGCGCCGAGCGCATCGGCCAGGCGCGGGGACGCTGCCATGGCTTCCCAGGCGCGGCGGCGGAGGATGAGCGGCAAGGTGTTGCCAGCGGGCTGGCCGAGAAAGGGGCGCAGGAGTTCGGGATCAGCCGTCGGCAGTGTCGCGTACAGCTGGATGGCGGCTTCGGTCAGCTGGGGGGGTTCTTTTTGCAGGAAGGCGGCGATGTCAGCCGGAGGAATGGTGGCCGGATCGGTTCGGCGCAGCAGGCGGAGGATGGTGCCTTGCTGGCGTGTTTCCGGCTCGCGGCGGAGGCAATGCAGCAGCACCTCCTGGTTGGCTGGCACCGGCTTGGAAGCCAACTGGGTGTAAATCTGGTCGCGCAGGCGAGCATCGGCGGTCGGCAGGCAGCCGAGCACCATCTCGTACGTCTCAACCGTCATGCAGGTCGGACTTTCGTAGTCCAGGTCCTTGTTCTGGAGCGGGCGATCCTGCCAGATGGGCATCCAGAGCGGAAAGAAGACGGCGACGGTCGTTAGCAGGGCAGTGATGGTCATCGGTAAATGTCGGTTAGTGGTGAAAAAGGTCGATGCGAAACGTGCGCCGGCGTCGAAATCCGGCTATAGGCAACGGTCATTTCTGCTCGCGGAACAGGATGTGCACACGGATGGCGGAAACGGCGACAAGGAGAGCGGTCAGGCCGGAAAAGATGATCAGGTGGTTGACCCATAGCCGGTTGCCCCAGACCGCAGGCAGCCGGGAAGCCAGCGAATTGTCCAGGGTGATCTCCATGGCGGCGACGAATGGATTGAACATGAGGAAAATAGCCTGCAAGTCAGGGCTGGTACGGGTGCTGAACAGAAGCACGGACAGCGACCCGGCGGCGACGGCCAGGGCAAAACCGTAGCTGACAGCGGTGGCAACGCCAGTGTTAGGCGAAAAGCAGGACGCGCACAGGCCGCCGGAAGTGAGCGCCAGGCAAGTCGTGATTAGAATCCCGACCCAGGCGCCGACCCGCCAGTAAGTCTTGGCGCAGTCGCGGATGGCGCCGCCAGCAGCAGCCAGCGAGTCCAAATCAAGCCCCTTGGGAATCATGGCCGCAACATTCGGCGTAGTAGGGCTTTCCAGGTATACCAGGACCAGGAACACCGGCAGGCTGCTGAGCAGGAAAATCATGACATAGAGCAGGGCCGCCTTCATTTTGCCGATGACGACGTCAAAGGCGGTCAGAGGAGTCAGCCTGAGCAGCAGCAGCGTGTCGCTGGTCAACTCGTCCGTGATGCTGCCGCTGCTGACCGTCGGCGCCAGCAGAGCGACCACGCCGATCTGGAAGATGATCGCAATCGCACGGATGTTGTCCAAATCCGTTTCGCCGACCTGCTGCACGATCAGCACCAACAGGCATAGGCTGAGGCTGATGCAGGCCGTCAGAGCCCGGATGATGAACTTCGGCTTGCCGAAAATTTTGCTGCGGATTTCCGCGACGAAGACAGGGTTGCGACGCAGGCTGATGGGCTTTTTGCGGCGCAGAGGGTCGATGAGATAGAAGGGCCAGCCGAGCTTACGCTTGATCATCGTCCTGGTGTCGGCGTACTGGCTGATCGTAGTGTTGCGGCGGAAGCGCGGCGGGGAAAAGATGAACCACGCGAAGATGGCGAAAAACACGATGGCCATGACTGTCATGCTGATGGCGAAAGTCTGAAACACGTAGTCGACCGAGGCGCCAGTGATGCCGATTTCGTACTTCTCGGTGAATTGCAGCGCGAACAGGGCCTCGTAGGGGCTGACCGCGCGCAGGCGCAGGAAGGCTGGCTTCAGCCTGGGCGCGTTGATGAGCACGGAGGGCAGCCAGGTGGCGCCGGCCATGATGGCGATGCCCAGGTAGGTGATGAGGATGGAGACGTAGGTCTTGCGGCACAAAGAGCTGATAGCCAGGCCGAAAAGCCCGTACACGATGGTCGATGCGCCGACGATGGACAAAGCCTTGACCAGGGTGGCGGCGCTGATGCCGCCGCTCATCGCGCAGATGGCCGAGACCGGCACCGTGACCAGGAAAAGAACGATGGAAATGCCCAGCGAGCCGCAGAGCTTGCCCAGCAGGATTTCCGCCGGCGTCAGCAAACTAGTCTGCAACATGGGGAAAGTGTTGCGTTCGCGCTCCACCGTGATCGTGCTGGCGGTGAAGCTCGCCGTCAACAAAATCATGAAGGTCAGCTCCGCACCCAGGAAGATGGTGAACAGCTCGTTGCTGTTGGCTTCCGAGAAAATCCCGCTGCGCGGCCACAGGGCATAGAGGATGAAGCCAAGCACCCCGACGGCCAGGGCCGCGAACACGGCCGTCTTGGGATTGCGAGCCGCGCTATTGAACTCCCGGCGCAGGATGGGGTTGTGAAGATGACGGTAAAGAAAGTCGGAAGACATGACAATGACCCGGTGTTGGTGAAAATGGTGACGGTTCGTCGCCCCAGGGGTGAAGCTGAAGCTTATGCCTTCTGGTGCGTTACAGAAAGGAAGACCTGCTCCAGGTCAGCATGATCCTCGCGGAATTCCATGACCCGCACCCCGTTCCCGGTCAGGCTAAGCAGGAGGTCGGGAAGGGCGCCCCGCGGGCCGGTGTAGATGAAGTGGATTTCATTGGCGGTGACGTCGACGCTGCCCGTCCCCGGGAATTGCTCGCACAATTCCCGGGCTGGCTTGGGATCAGAGTCGACCATCACGGTGATCTTGAGATTCTCCTGAACTTTCCGGGTGACTTCGGCGACTGTGCCAAAAGCCAGCAGACGGCCTTTTTCAATGATGCCGATGAGGTCGCAGATGCCGGCCAGTTCCGGCAGGATGTGCGACGACAGCATGATCGTCTTGCCCAGGTCCCGCAGGCGCAAGATCGTCTCCCGCATCTCGATGCGGGCGTATGGGTCCAGGCCGGAGGCCGGTTCGTCAAGGATGAGAACCTCCGGATCGTGCAACAGCGTCTTGGCCAGGCCAATGCGCTGGGTCATGCCCTTGGAGAGCGAGATGACCTGGTAGTCAAGCATGTGCTTTGAGCTGGTCAGCTCCAGGACCGAGTTGATCCGTTGCTCCCGCTGCTTGACCGGAATGTGATAGGCGGCGCAGAAGAAATCCAGGTATTCCCAGACGCTCATCTGGTCGTAGACGCCGAAATTGTCCGGCATGTAGCCGATGATCTTCTTGATTTGCTTTGAATTGTTAGGCGTCACCTCCAGGCCGTTGATGAAAGCACGGCCGGAGTTGGGGCGGTACAAGCTGCACAAAATCTTGATGGTGGTCGTCTTGCCAGCCCCGTTCGGGCCGATGTAGCCGAAGATTTTCCCTTTAGGGATGTGCATGGACAGATCGTGAATGCCACGTCCGCCGCCAAAGTCTCGGGTAAGATGTTCGATTTTAATCATGGCCGGTTGGTGTTGTCTGGTGATGGTGAAGAATAGCTGGCGCTGGCGCCCAGTTTGGCGACGCGCCAGAACAGCGTCCGCGACGCCGGCATGTTGGGCGAGGGTTGCAGCTGCGCGGTAGAGGCCTTGATGATGGCGCGGAAGCGCAGTTCCTGGGGCGAGATCACTGTCTGGTCGGCTGTGTCAAAGACATAGACGGTGCTGCGGCGTTCAATGGGGGTCAGGATGCGGCCGTCAACCGTCTCCAGGTTGACGTCGAAAGTAGTGTGGTTGCCTGGGACGACCGCCTCCACCGACACGGCCAGGCGCTGGCAGGTGCTTGGGAAAACTTCCGCAATGACCTGGAAGTCAATCGTGTAGTCCGTGGCCGCCGCGCCTTGGATGAGAATGTTCTCCCATTGGCCATAGCGGTAGTAGGACCGGAAAAACGACTTGTCAGGGATGTGGCAGGAGAAGAATTCAGGCCCTAAGGCACGGGCTTGGCTGGCATCAATGTCGACCGGGACGAAGGTGATGTCGTAGTTGTAGACGGTGAACGGCTCATCGCCTTGCTCGGGGATGACCTTGACTGGGCTGTCAGAAGCCTGGCGGCTGGTCGTGGTCAGGGCGAGGCAGGGATGCTGGAAGCGGAGGCTGGCGGCGTAGTCGAGAACACTCGTGAACACGGTGTCAGCCTCGACCTTGCCAGCTTCGCCAGAGTCGGTGACGATGGCGTTCGCCAGGTCAATGACGCGGTGGCTGTCAGGGAAGATGAGCGCGGCGCGGCTGGCGCCGGCCAGGGCTGGGGGGAGCGTCCAGGGCTGCAGCCGGGAGCGGCCGTCAGGAAGAATGGCCAGGACGGGGCGGGCCGCCGGGACTGCGCCGTAGCCGTCCCGGGTGTGGCGCCAGACCAGCGTCCGCGGGCGGTTCTGCTGCAAGGCGAGCCGTTCCAAACGCGCTTCCTGGTTGTCAGTGGTTATCCACCAGGGCGAGGGCGCCAAGGCGCCGGTTTCACGGAGACGAGGTCCCGGCGGCTGAGCTTGGAAAAACGTGTGGAGGCTGTCAGCTACCAGAGTGGGACGGCAGTCGCTCCTGCTGAAGAGCAGGGACGTGGCGTGCGTAGGCCCCGGCTCGCCGTCCCATACCGAAGCCGAAATGGTGGTGATGGCGTGACGCGCCTGGTTGGTGGAAATGTCGTTGGAGCGGACAAATACCAGGGCGGTGATGACAGCGCCATAGACGCAGAGCAGCAGCCAGCCCAGGGCGTGGCGCCGGAAATGGAAGGCGACGCCGAGGATGGCTATGCCGACTAGTACATATAGGAAGAAAATCTGGACGATGACCGACACCGGCGGTATGGCATAGCCCTGCAGCAACTGCAAGGCCTGGTTGACCTTGCCCGGGAGGTCGGGGCCGACAATGAGGGGCTGGAAGTTGGAGTGGCGCAGGATGGCGTTCCAGACCGGCGCGATTAGGCGGTGGTCGGCATTGCCGACTTGGAACGGGTCGAACGCAAGCATGGCGACCGTGCCGCAGCCAAGGCGCCGGAGGTTGAAGACCGGACGCCCGTCAGCGCTGAGCAGGGAGGCTGCCCCGGCCAGCGGCGTCATGACCAGAAAATCGGGTCGCGGCTTTTGGGTCGGGAAACCGTCGGCGTCACGGTCAGGCTGCGGGGAAGGCGGCTTGACGCCGAAGCTGCGGCAGACTAGGTTCAAGTCAGGCAAGCGCGTTTCAGCGACTGGCGTGGCCGAGAGAAAGTCATGCAGCATGGTGTCAGCGATCTGCAGGGCGACTGCGGGAGTGGCCAGAAGGGCGTAGCCGCCTTGCATGACATAGTCGCGGATGGCGATCATTTGCGCCGGGCTGTAGGTGGACAAGTCAGGCCGCAACAGAATCAGCAAGTCGAAGTTTTGGTATTCCGCCCAGTGGTCGGGAAGGTTCACCTGGCGGATAGTGGTGAAGGTCACCGTGCGGTCAAGCGCTTTGTCCTTGGTGATTTCGCCGGTGCCGAGCGAGGGCGTGTCGTCATCAAGGACCGCGATGTTCAACCGGCGGGTCACTGTGCCTCGAACCAAGATGTCGTCCTTGGCAATCCTGACTTTGTTTTGCAGCAGTTCGACATGGAAACGGGTGGTGTCATTGATGACTACCAGGAAGCTGCCTTCGACAAAGGTCTGGGCAGGAATCGTCAGCTGACGTGCGTAGATCGCGTCGCCATGACCGCTGTCCGGCTTGATTTGCAAGGTGACCGTCACCGGCTCAGGGTCGGGATTTTCCACTCCCCACGCCAAGCGCGCGGCCGCCCGAGAAAATTTGAGCTGGCTGTTGCCCTGCTTGAGCGAGACGGCGGTTAGTCGCGGCGCTGCCAAGGCCGGCAGCGTCGCGACGACCAGGAGAGCGAAAATGGCAATGGCACCGAAGCGGCGAGAAGAGTGGATGGCATTCATGAAGGGTAGTAGTCGTGTCGCATACGTGAAACAGAGCGGCAGGGCGGGCGGCCACAACAGCCGCTGCGATAATAAATGAAACAATATAACATCCTATTCGGCGATTGGAAAATCAAAACGACGATACGCCGCGGAAAAGTTGCCTTTGCGCCAGGGAAAGCAAGGCCTCGCTGGGCTTTTTTTTGCTACTAAAAAATTAAACGATGCTTTTTCGGACAAGTTCTGGCAGCTTTACTGTTGCAGGTGCGGCATTCCGGAGGGCGTGACTATTTTCAGGTCGCCGATGGTTTCCTGCGGCAGCGTTGGTTGGCCAGGGGAATCTCTCAGGAGGAGAAACCCGGTTCTCGGGTAGCGTTTGGCTAACTTTTGCGCCAAATCGACGCCGCCGATGAAAACGGCAGTCGAAAAAATATCGGAATGCAGGCCCCGAGGCGTTCGCACCGTGACCCCTGCCCAGAAATCGCCGGGATAGCCGGTGCGCGGATCCATCAGGTGGCCGACTTTCTTGCCGTCGATGAGGCGAAAACGCTGGTAGTTGCCGCTGGTGGAGATGCAGGCACCCTGCAATTCCAAGGTGGCGGCCAGCCGGTCGGGTGAACACGGATCGCGAATTCCGACCAGAAAGGGCTGGCCTGGCGCTGGGGTTTTCGCTGACGCCAGAATGTTGCCGCCGAGGTCTAAAAGAAAGACCTTGAGGCCGTGTTTGGACAGCACGACGCTGCTTGCTTCCAGGGCAAAGCCCTTGGCCAGGCCGCCAAAGTCGAGTCGCATGCCTGGGATAGGGAAGGAAACCGAGCGCTGCTCCTGGTCAAGCGTCAATTTGTCAAAGCCGACTTTTTGCCTGGCCGCGGCGATATCGGCTTCAGTGGGAAGGGCGGCGGACTGGCCATGAAAGCCCCATGTCTGCATGAGCGGCCCGACCGTCACGTCAAAAGCGCCGTCAGTGAGGAGCCAGGCTTCCTCGGCAGCCTTGATGATGTCCCAGAGCGTCTCGGAACATACGACCGGATGGTCGTGAGCCTGTTGGTTCAGGCGGCTCAACTCGCTGTCCGTAGCAAAGACATTGATGGTGTCATGCAGATTCTGCAAGACGGCGTTCAGTTCCCGGAACGCATCATTGGCTTGGGCGCTGGCAACGTCCCCCCAGACCTGTAGATTGCAGGCCGTGTTGAAGACGAAAAAATGATATTCGTGGGTTGGCCCGGCGGGCGCTGGCATCGGCCGCCGCAGATAGGCCAGGTAAGCCAGGACACCGCCCAGGCCGAGGATGATAGCATAACGGATGACACGCCGGAAAAGGCCGGAACGCTGAAGTGAAGTCGCTGGACTGGTAGGCATGGCTAAATGAGGCTGGAGAAGACGGCTTATGATAGCTTAGGACAAGCGAAATCCGTCACTAGGATTTGCGGTAGACTCCATTTCCGTAATAGAGAAAACCGTACTTGTTCCAGCCGTTCCAGCCGGGCTGGAAGGCCGGTCCCGACGGGCAGTGCAGCCCAGCGTATGCGCTCGGACGGGTGTGGATCGGGACGTCGCCGCCGCGATATGGGTGAATGGCATTCACCCAACGGAAGTTATAGCTGGACTCCCAGCCCTTGTAGTCATCCGCGTACAGATGACAGAATAGGCTGTTCTGCTTGAGGTTGTTGATACACGAGAGCGAACGGGCCTTCTCACGAGCCTTGGACAACGCAGGCAACACCACCATCGCCGCCAGAATGGCAATAATCGCGATGACGACCAGGAGTTCAAGCTGCGTGAAGAGCAATGCCCTGTGAAGTGCGTCCATGAACCCCATCCCTTATATTTTTAGCGTAAGGACCCAGGCAATGGCATCCAGGTGACAAAATTGCATTTGGGCTTGTCTTAGCATATTGTTTAGCATATTGTACTGTGATGAACTTGAAATTGCAATGCCGCCACGCGAAAAAAGCGGAAAGTCTATTTTCGGCGGCTTGGCTTGGCCAGGGCGCCTGGAAGCACAGTCGGGGGTTTGCGAGGGGCGGGAGGGGCCACAGAGTCTTTCCTCCCGTGCGCCCCGCCTGGCGACCGAACGGCTGAACTTCAGTTTAGACCTGGCAGCAACGTGTAAAAACGATGTTTTTCCAGCGGCTTTTTTTCCTAAGGCAATTTTTCGTGGCGTGTCGACTTGCAAAAAGCGGAATTGTGGGTAAAATAAGAACTTGTTATCTGCGAGCGCGCATAGTTCAGTTGGTTAGAACGCTATCTTCACACGGTAGAGGTCACAGGTTCGAATCCTGTTGCGCGCACCAATTTTGGACAAATTGAGACACGAAAAAGCCCCTCGCTGGCAAGTCGCCAGCATGGGGCTTTTAGTTTTTTGGGTGCAACTTTGGGATGAGCAGGGACGCGGCCGGGTCAAATCATTTCCATGTGAGATTGCGCAAACAAAAAAGGGTTCGCCCTGGTGCAGGTGCTCCCGAAGGTGGCCTTCCCGCGATTGGCGAACCCCGAGCTTATCTTACGTCGCTTTTTCCCAGATGTCAAGTGTCCGGGGAAATAAAAATGACGCGCAGCCCAATGAATGACTGCGGCGTTGATAATGCCTGACAAAGTCAATTCACGCCCCCCCGGCCAGACCTGCCACGTCACTGCGGTGATTCACTCTTTGGCTACTGTAACAACTGCTTTACGCTGCTTTTTTACCGATGTCAAGCGGCCTATAAATAAAAAAAAGCAGTAGTGCCACCGTGGTCATTACTGCCCAAGAACACTTACGAAAAGTTGGCTCTTGAACAACCCCAGTTCTCCAGGGGATCGGCCCGCATAACGCGGTAACAGCACATACTGCTAATGGTTAGTTTACGTCGCTTTTTCCCAGATGTCAAGCGGCCGACAATAAAAAAGCCGAGCCTTGATCCATGGTGATATGCCAAAGGCAGTGATCGTACTCATGCGGAAAGCCCGGCTTAGATAATTTATAGAATACCGCCGCTTTTCGTCAGTGTCAAGCGGCTAACGAAATAAAACATGGATCCACGCAGCGGACAGGAACCCCCCCGAAGGGCGTCACCCTGGTATGGTGGATCCATAACTTTATTTTAGGCCGCTTTTCCCCGATGTCAAGCGATTGCATGAATAAAAAAGGGTTCACCATCTTACAGGAGCCCCCCCCGAAGAGGCGTCATCCAGCGCCTAGTGAACCCAAATCTTACTTTGCACCGCTTTTTACCGATGTCAAGCGATTGATGAAATTATTGTGCTGGACATGGATAATTGGAAAGTCGTCAAACCGGGCTGGTTTTGGAAGGTTGCCCCGCCGCATGGCCAGGCGCGAGTCCGACCAGGAGCGGCGTCAGGTGTTTGCGGTGCCCGTCTCCACTCTTCGAGACGACCGGCCCGACGAGTTCACGACTTCCATGGGCGGCATTTTGCTGTTCGCGCATCTGATGGTCAAGTATCGGATTGATGAGGCCATCGCGGAATCCAGGTACCCGGAAAGCAAATGCCTGCCGGGCCTCCAGTCCGTGCTGTCCGTCCTAGGGCTGAAATTGTCCGGCTTCCAGCGCTACAGCCACGATGACCAGTGGTGCATGGATTGCGGGCTGGGTTTGTTCGCGGGCATGAACGTGCTGCCCAAGACCGCTTGGCTGTCAAGCTATTCGTTCCGCGTGACCAGGGACATGAACGTGAAGTTTCTCAAAAAGATGAACGCAATATGGCAAGGCGCCGGCTTGGCCGAGGGACCCCAGTGCCTGGACTTCACCGCCATCCCCTGCTGGGGCGAAGACTTGCATTTGGAGAACAACTGGTCAGGAAAGCGGGGCAAGGCGATCAAAAGCATCCAGGCCGCACTGGCGCACTCCCCGGATACGGGAATCATTTGCTACGGCGAAGCGGGCATCCGCCACGATCATGAAGGAGACGTGGTGCTGGAATTTCTGGATTTCTACAGGGGGGCGGCGGAGCATCTCCCCAGTACCTCGTGTTTGACAGCAAGTTCACCACCTATCAGAACCTTGGCAAACTGAATGCGGAGGGGGTTAAATTCCTGACCGTCCGAAGGCGGGGGCGCAACCTGGTCGCGGACATCGAGGCACTCCCTGACACTGCGTGGAAGAGATTGAAGGTGGAGTGCGCGGAAGGCTTCCGGACGCTCCGGGTCAACGACTCGCTTGTGCCGTTGAAGGGATACGGCGGCGAGGTTCGTCAAATCGCCATCACCGGGCACGGGAAAATCAAGCCTGCGCTGCTCATCACCAACGATTTGTCCACTCCGGCGGAGTCGCTGATCCAGACCTACGCGCGCCGTTGGCTGGTTGAAAAGAGCATTTCTGAGCAAATTTACTTCTTCCACCTGAACCGGGTGTCGTCGTCAATTGTCATCAAAGTTGACTTCGACCTCACCATGTCAATTCTGGCTCGCAATCTTTATCACCTGCTGGCCAGGGAACTGACCGGCTATGGGCAGTGCGAGTCGGAAACCCTCTTCAACAAATTCATCGACAATATGGCGACAATCCGATACGGTGAAGAGAAGGTCGAGGCCGTGTTGAAAAAGAAAAGGGGGCTGCCATTGCTGCTGGAAATGGGAAAGAGCTTCGACGCGCAGAAAATCCTCTGGATGGGTAATCGACGGCTCACGTTTTCCGGCGCGACAATTTCATGAATTTAGGGTTAATTTAAAACCGTGAAAATCGGTGATAATTAAAAGTTTCCATTCACGCGCCCATGCGGGGCGCGACGATACAGGCATATCTTAAATTGCGGCGGCGGGGGTTTCCATTCACGCGCCCACGCGGGGCGCGACCCGCCCACAGCAACCAAGAGCCTCCAGACGATCCAGTTTCAATTCACGCGCCCACGCGGGGCGCGACTTCGCGAGGCCGCCCGTCCCCTGTCCATGTCCATGTTTCAATTCACGCGCCCACGCGGGGCGCGACCCCGAAAAGTCAGACCTGGCGCCGTACCCCCTTGACGTTTCAATTCACGCGCCCACGCGGGGCGCGACCGGGGCCGCCGTAAGTGGCGGCGGTGCAAGAATGTTTCAATTCACGCGCCCACGCGGGGCGCGACGGTAGTATGCAAGGCGCGATTTTTTGACGATGGAGTTTCAATTCACGCGCCCACGCGGGGCGCGACTGGGCAGGTGCAGCGTCCCAAGGCCGGGGTGAGCGTTTCAATTCACGCGCCCACGCGGGGCGCGACGCCCCAGGGCGGTCATGCCGGAGGCGACCTCGGTTTCCATTCACGCGCCCACGCGGGGCGCGACGTCTGATATTTTTGACATTGTAACGGATTTTGTTCTTGTTTCAATTCACGCGCCCACGCGGGGCGCGACGTTACCGGGTGCGAGCCGGTTTCCGAGGGCTGCGAGTTTCAATTCACGCGCCCACGCGGGGCGCGACTCGCCCAGCTCGCCCTGGGAGTTGGCCAGTCCGGTTTCAATTCACGCGCCCACGCGGGGCGCGACGTAGACAATTCCGATTTAAAGACGGGGTTGCAGTTTCAATTCACGCGCCCACGCGGGGCGCGACAACGAGGTCTGCGGGTACGAGCCCGACCCGGAGTTTCAATTCACGCGCCCACGCGGGGCGCGACTTCCTTCGCCATCAGGCCGTTGCCGCTGTACCTGTTTCAATTCACGCGCCCACGCGGGGCGCGACGATATTTTAGGCTGCGGCATGTCAAACAGCATCGTTTCAATTCACGCGCCCACGCGGGGCGCGACGAAGCGGCCAAGGAAGACCAGCAATTCGCCACTGTTTCAATTCACGCGCCCACGCGGGGCGCGACCAGGGCGGCAAGGCGAAAATCGTAGGGGTCACGAGTTTCAATTCACGCGCCCACGCGGGGCGCGACCATGGAGGGCATCGTCGAATTCTTCCCTTTGCCGTTTCAATTCACGCGCCCACGCGGGGCGCGACCGCCCGATGCGTCTTTGTCATTTCAGCTGACAGCGTTTCAATTCACGCGCCCACGCGGGGCGCGACTGCCGGCGCAGCGCGAAGAGCGCAAGCCAAGGAGTTTCAATTCACGCGCCCACGCGGGGCGCGACAGCAGGTCGTCGCGACAAGCCCGCGCTGGCACAGTTTCAATTCACGCGCCCACGCGGGGCGCGACGCGACCAGGTGAGCAATGCGCGGGTCGTTAGCTTGGTTTCAATTCACGCGCCCACGCGGGGCGCGACGCTGGCGGGGCACTCCTGCCACGACGTCCCCCGGTTTCAATTCACGCGCCCACGCGGGGCGCGACTCTTGCTGGCCGTGTATTTCCGCGCCATGCTGGGTTTCAATTCACGCGCCCACGCGGGGCGCGACTTGCGCCGCCGATGTAGTTCCTATGGTCGGTGGTTTCAATTCACGCGCCCACGCGGGGCGCGACGGCAACCGGTAATCATAGGTCTTGGAATCAATCGTTTCAATTCACGCGCCCACGCGGGGCGCGACCGATATTGGCGGCGTGGGTCATATACGCTCGGAGGTTTCAATTCACGCGCCCACGCGGGGCGCGACTCTAAATTACTGCACAAATGGAAGGAATGAACAGTTTCAATTCACGCGCCCACGCGGGGCGCGACTTCATTTGGTTTTGTGTTTTGTTGTTGTGGCCAGGGTTTCAATTCACGCGCCCACGCGGGGCGCGACCAAAAGGGATATTCCCGGGGGACCCGCAAGCTGTTTCAATTCACGCGCCCACGCGGGGCGCGACGCCCTTCTCGCGGATTTCCCGAACCAGCTCGTTGTTTCAATTCACGCGCCCACGCGGGGCGCGACCCCTGTCGGCGGCCTTCTCCCACTCGCCGCCGAGTTTCAATTCACGCGCCCACGCGGGGCGCGACCATCGCCGCCAGGCTCTGCTCCGAAGGCGACCTGTTTCAATTCACGCGCCCACGCGGGGCGCGACCCCAGCCGTGTAAAATGCCGGCACTTTTCACAGGTTTCAATTCACGCGCCCACGCGGGGCGCGACGGGACTTGTGGACGCTCAGCGCATACGCCAGCCGGTTTCAATTCACGCGCCCACGCGGGGCGCGACACGGGCTTGAGCCGTTCCACCGTGAGCTTTATCCTGTTTCAATTCACGCGCCCACGCGGGGCGCGACCCGATGACACGCCGCAAAAGACAGCCCCAGCAAGTTTCAATTCACGCGCCCACGCGGGGCGCGACTATCGGAGCCCCACCGAGATTAATCGACACGTCAGGTTTCAATTCACGCGCCCACGCGGGGCGCGACAAGACGATTGCCAAACTTTGGACTTGATAGCAGAGTTTCAATTCACGCGCCCACGCGGGGCGCGACAAATGGCAATGTAACAACCAACCAACCAACAGAAAGTTTCAATTCACGCGCCCACGCGGGGCGCGACGCAAGAGCAAGAGCAAGCACACGCCGGGGCCGTGGTTTCAATTCACGCGCCCACGCGGGGCGCGACAGCACTTCGCACTGGAGGTTGCGGTAGACGGCGGTTTCAATTCACGCGCCCACGCGGGGCGCGACTCGAGCGTCCCGCCCCGGGCGACGGCGCCGGGGGTTTCAATTCACGCGCCCACGCGGGGCGCGACGCATCAGGGTCTCGGCATTTTTTATGTGCCCAGCGTTTCAATTCACGCGCCCACGCGGGGCGCGACGCGGCCTTCGTGTGGCCAAGGTTCATGCCGCTGTTTCAATTCACGCGCCCACGCGGGGCGCGACGGGATGTAGACGCGGTTCTGGAGGATGAGGGGGTTTCAATTCACGCGCCCACGCGGGGCGCGACACGCCCAGGGCCTGGCTGCCGTCGGCGGTGTAGACGTTTCAATTCACGCGCCCACGCGGGGCGCGACCCCAGGGCCTGGCTGCCGTCGGCGGTGTAGATGTTTCAATTCACGCGCCCACGCGGGGCGCGACATAGGCGCGCTGCCAGACGGATTTCTTCAAGATGTTTCAATTCACGCGCCCACGCGGGGCGCGACTCTCTGCGCACTTGTGATTAGTCCAAGTCGGGTTGTTTCAATTCACGCGCCCACGCGGGGCGCGACCACTGCTTGATGGCGGCTTCAATAGCAGCAGCGGCGTTTCAATTCACGCGCCCACGCGGGGCGCGACCCTGGTACGGCAGCAGCAGGCTGTTTTTCGCCGGTTTCAATTCACGCGCCCACGCGGGGCGCGACGCTGCGCATTGACGGAGTCGGACATGGCCTTCCAGTTTCAATTCACGCGCCCACGCGGGGCGCGACCAAGCCAGTAGGCGTTAAGGTGCTTGTAACCCCGTTTCAATTCACGCGCCCACGCGGGGCGCGACCTGTTGACGATGGCGGTCTCAATGGTTGCATTGTTGTTTCAATTCACGCGCCCACGCGGGGCGCGACGCGATTTCTTGCAAATTTTTCAGTTGGCACGAAGTTTCAATTCACGCGCCCACGCGGGGCGCGACGCGATTTCTTGCAAATTTTTCAGTTGGCACGAAGTTTCAATTCACGCGCCCACGCGGGGCGCGACAGGTGCGCCAGGATAGCCGCCGTCATCGCCGCGCAGTTTCAATTCACGCGCCCACGCGGGGCGCGACGGCGACCGGAATAAAGGTTGCTTTTTCAAGGGGTTTCAATTCACGCGCCCACGCGGGGCGCGACCAAGACGGCGGCGCCTGGGTGCGCTGCACAGCGTTTCAATTCACGCGCCCACGCGGGGCGCGACCGGTCGCACCGGCGAGGCGATGGAGTCGCTGTCGCGTTTCAATTCACGCGCCCACGCGGGGCGCGACTCCCGTCAAATGCGCCCAGTGCGCCGTATGCCGTGTTTCAATTCACGCGCCCACGCGGGGCGCGACTGCAGTAGGCCACGAATCCTCCTTTACGCCACGTCGGTTTCAATTCACGCGCCCACGCGGGGCGCGACGCGGTTTTGTTGCCCTATATATAGTAGACGGCAACGTTTCAATTCACGCGCCCACGCGGGGCGCGACGTATCGTCATTTCGCGCGCCCGATACGAGGTGGCGTTTCAATTCACGCGCCCACGCGGGGCGCGACTCCTCGCGCTTGACGGCGACGGTGTCCTCGAAGTTTCAATTCACGCGCCCACGCGGGGCGCGACATCTGCGAAGTGGAAAGCCTACGCAAACATTTGTGTTTCAATTCACGCGCCCACGCGGGGCGCGACGATCATCGCCGCAGTCATGCCGTCGATCAAAACTTTGTTTCAATTCACGCGCCCACGCGGGGCGCGACATTGCAAGCGCCATCCGCAAGGCGAAAGGGAAAGGTTTCAATTCACGCGCCCACGCGGGGCGCGACGAATTTTCCTCTGCCAATGCCCGGAACGTCAACCGTTTCAATTCACGCGCCCACGCGGGGCGCGACTTGCCGTCCTGCCGGAATCGCGGCAGGTTACTTGTTTCAATTCACGCGCCCACGCGGGGCGCGACGACAAAGTCCGTGATTATTTAATCAAAGTTAAAGTTTCAATTCACGCGCCCACGCGGGGCGCGACGTTGGGCGTGCTGTCGGGATTCCCCGCGTTGACCGTTTCAATTCACGCGCCCACGCGGGGCGCGACTGGAGAGATCGGCGATCAGGCCGGTGGCCGCATTGTTTCAATTCACGCGCCCACGCGGGGCGCGACCTACTGCCATCCGCTGTGCCTCAACGCGATTGTGGCGTTTCAATTCACGCGCCCACGCGGGGCGCGACTCGTCCGTCCAGTCGCTGAACATGGGCGCGAATATGTTTCAATTCACGCGCCCACGCGGGGCGCGACGCGCGGGTCGATTTCAATCTTGTCGGCCATGTCAGTTTCAATTCACGCGCCCACGCGGGGCGCGACTTCCCCGCGTTGACCGAATTGGCGACCGTGCCCCAGTTTCAATTCACGCGCCCACGCGGGGCGCGACATACGCGCGTGCGCATATATGACGAGGACAAGCAGTTTCAATTCACGCGCCCACGCGGGGCGCGACACATCGCCGTCAAACGGCTGCGACGGGACGATCCGGTTTCAATTCACGCGCCCACGCGGGGCGCGACGTCGGCCCCGGGGTCGTAGCCTCGCTCCGCCCGGGTTTCAATTCACGCGCCCACGCGGGGCGCGACCGGCGACTCGGTGCAGACGGCCCGCATCGAGTGGTTTCAATTCACGCGCCCACGCGGGGCGCGACGCGTATGCAGGCTGACGACGACGATGTTCATCAGTTTCAATTCACGCGCCCACGCGGGGCGCGACGGAGAGCGGCACGCGAGGCGAGGCAGGGACAGCGGGTTTCAATTCACGCGCCCACGCGGGGCGCGACGCGTCGTTTACACGTGTTTGGATGTCATCTTTGTTTCAATTCACGCGCCCACGCGGGGCGCGACCAAAACAATAACCTGCAACAAAAAAATAACCTGTTTCAATTCACGCGCCCACGCGGGGCGCGACTAAGATGTATGTTACTTTGCGTTATGAGGGTGGCGTTTCAATTCACGCGCCCGCGCGGGGCGCGACTCCGGAGTCGGCGCACGCCCCAAAAAGGGAGTTAGTTTCAATTCACGCGCCCGCGCGGGGCGCGACTGTCTATCATATCCATTTCAGCAGCTGTAACGCCGTTTCAATTCACGCGCCCGCGCGGGGCGCGACTCTCCGGATAGTCCGGAGTGTCGCTGATGGCCTCGTTTCAATTCACGCGCCCGCGCGGGGCGCGACATCTGGAGCAATTTGCGCCGGCCGGTGGACACGCTGTTTCAATTCACGCGCCCGCGCGGGGCGCGACCTGGCCGGTCAACCACATCGACATCATGGCGCGGTTTCAATTCACGCGCCCGCGCGGGGCGCGACTTCGCCAAACCAGGCCAATATGCCTGGCTCCCAGGTTTCAATTCACGCGCCCGCGCGGGGCGCGACACCGGGTCGACGTGGGCGCGACCGTCCCAGAAGTTTCAATTCACGCGCCCGCGCGGGGCGCGACGCCGTTTCAACACCCTGACCCGCATCCGATATTTCTGTTTCAATTCACGCGCCCGCGCGGGGCGCGACTCCCGCAGATGGCCACAGATAAGGACTGTGTTAGTTTCAATTCACGCGCCCGCGCGGGGCGCGACTGTCTATCATGTCCATTTCGGCCGCAGTAACCCCGTTTCAATTCACGCGCCCGCGCGGGGCGCGACGGCGAGGGCGAATTCCGCGGCCGGGCATGAATACGTTTCAATTCACGCGCCCGCGCGGGGCGCGACTTCGGCGTGCCGGGTCGCCGGCGGGATGCCCTTGTTTCAATTCACGCGCCCGCGCGGGGCGCGACAGCAGCCGGAAGTCGTCGCGCCGCAAGACGAAGTTTCAATTCACGCGCCCGCGCGGGGCGCGACTCCAGTCGACCAGCATGATTTCGCGCCCCCGGGTGTTTCAATTCACGCGCCCACGCGGGGCGCGACCACTTCACTGTCATTCCCAATCAGCCTGCGCAGGTTTCAATTCACGCGCCCACGCGGGGCGCGACGTGACCGCCGTGTAGACCATCGACCTGTCCAGCAGCCGGTTTCAATTCACGCGCCCACGCGGGGCGCGACGAGATTTCCCGCGGGCGGAATTTCGCGGCGCTGTTTCAATTCACGCGCCCACGCGGGGCGCGACTCTGCGGATGAACAACGGCTTGTTCCGGAAGCGGTTTCAATTCACGCGCCCACGCGGGGCGCGACATAATCCGCGTGCCAGGGGTCGGCGATGGCGCAGTTTCAATTCACGCGCCCACGCGGGGCGCGACGCAAAGATAGTGTCGCCAACTTCGAGTCGGTTAAAGTTTCAATTCACGCGCCCACGCGGGGCGCGACCTTTCTCGTTATACTTCTTCCGGCTCCAAAAACGTTTCAATTCACGCGCCCACGCGGGGCGCGACTCTGCGCACTTGTGATTAGTCCAAGTCGGGTTGTTTCAATTCACGCGCCCACGCGGGGCGCGACAACTTCGGCCCCTCCGGCGGCGGGGTGATAACCAAGTTTCAATTCACGCGCCCACGCGGGGCGCGACGCCGCCTGGCAGAAGACGGGAAGGCGGAAAGGAGTTTCAATTCACGCGCCCACGCGGGGCGCGACCCGGGAAAAGGGCATCAGCGAGGAGACGCTGAAGTTTCAATTCACGCGCCCACGCGGGGCGCGACCCAGCCCGCCGCCGTATCGGGCCATGCAGTTAAGGTTTCAATTCACGCGCCCACGCGGGGCGCGACAGCAAGCCACTGCGCCCATTACCGTTGCGCAGAAGGTTTCAATTCACGCGCCCACGCGGGGCGCGACTCGTCCGGACAACTCGGACGACTATCGATAAGGGGTTTCAATTCACGCGCCCACGCGGGGCGCGACCTGGCGTGGCTGCACTGCTTCAAGCAAATCAACGAGTTTCAATTCACGCGCCCACGCGGGGCGCGACTGCTGACCATAGCACAGGCAATGTCAGGACAAAGTTTCAATTCACGCGCCCACGCGGGGCGCGACTGGGCCGCCTGCGAGCGCGAGGCGAGGCGGGAATTGTTTCAATTCACGCGCCCACGCGGGGCGCGACCGACGCCGCTTTTGCCAATGACCATTTGGCGCCGTTTCAATTCACGCGCCCACGCGGGGCGCGACCGTCACCGATACACCAGCCGGACGAGCGCCACATGTTTCAATTCACGCGCCCACGCGGGGCGCGACGCCGATGAGCGAATACCACAAGCACGCGGGCGAGTTTCAATTCACGCGCCCACGCGGGGCGCGACGCCGTGGGCAGAGATGCCATGCCGACGGGTGCAGTTTCAATTCACGCGCCCACGCGGGGCGCGACGCACCATCACACCGCGCACGGTGCGGTATTACACGTTTCAATTCACGCGCCCACGCGGGGCGCGACGCGGTGCTGCTCGACCCGAATGCGTCATATACGTTTCAATTCACGCGCCCACGCGGGGCGCGACTCCCCAAAGGCGGCTCCGACATTCAGCTCGGTTTCAATTCACGCGCCCACGCGGGGCGCGACGCCACGAATACGACGCAATCAAGGAGTGCTGGGTTTCAATTCACGCGCCCACGCGGGGCGCGACAATTACAGCGAGGCAGTTCTAGCCAGGCAAATAAAGTTTCAATTCACGCGCCCACGCGGGGCGCGACGCGTTTGTGACGCTGACGGACAAGCGGAAGGCGGTTTCAATTCACGCGCCCACGCGGGGCGCGACCGCAACGGGCGAGCGGCATCAGCAGCAGCGACGTTTCAATTCACGCGCCCACGCGGGGCGCGACCACA
>Ga0209723_1001967_pt1 | contig 29499 bp, 39 predicted proteins | sample BiotimSIPDNA_2_FD_185750 | JGI IMG/M metagenome (GOLD analysis project Ga0209723, IMG submission 185750) | Anaerobic biogas reactor microbial communites from Washington, USA - Biogas_R2 time_0 SIP DNA (SPAdes) (version 2) | ecosystem: Engineered > Bioreactor > Anaerobic > Unclassified | place...
ATGATTTTGTTTCGCTGGTTGCGTAACCGAACATGATGCCTTGATCTCCAGCACCAATTTGTTCGTCTTTAGTGACGGCTTGATTGATTTCCGCGCTTTGCTCTGATAGTAGGTTGATGATGTTGTCGACCTCATAATTTAGTTTCGCCGCTACTCGCTTCACAATCGCCGTGTAATCGATTTTTGCTGTTGTGGTTATCTCTCCCGCTATCACGACCGTTTTGTCTTTCACGAGCGTTTCGCAGGCCACACGTGCGCCTTTATCTTCTCGCAGACACGCTGTTAGGATTGCGTCGCTGATTTGATCGGCGTATTTGTCTGGATGGTATTTGCTGACCTGCTCGGTACTGAATAATCTCATGCAATCTTCTCCGCCTTCCTGCCGGTGAACTTCTCCCACCGATCGATAATCACATCAACGTATTTTGGATCGAACTCCATCATATAACACGTGCGCCCTAATTGTTCGGCTGTAATGAGCGTTGAACCGCTACCGCCGAATAAATCCATCACTATATTACCGGGCTTTGTGCTGTTCAGCATCATTCTGGCAAGAACTTTGATTGGTTTCATCGTTGGGTGTTCTGCACTAACGCTTGGCTTGTCTTCATTGATCACGGTGGTGCTGATGCGGTCCGCGTATATCTCGTCCAGCAGTTTCACTATCTCGTCTTTTTTCATCTTTTTGTATTTCGGTATTGCGTCCTCGATTACCGTGCTGTGCTTGCGGCAGTCCGTGAAGTAATGGGCTGCGCCCTCTTTCCATCCGTAAAGACACGGTTCGTGCTTCCAGTGGTAATCTTGCCTTCCAAGTACTAAAGCATTCTTTACCCATATCAAACATGAAGCTAGTTTAAACCCTGCATCCTTGAATGCATTTCTAAAGTTTAATCCTTCGGTATCAGCATGACATACATAAATGCCACCACCCGGTTTCGTATGTTTAAAGATATTTTCAAATGCCTTAAAAAGAAATTGATAAAAGGTGTTATCTTCCATCTTGTCATTCATAATCTTGCCAGCTGTTCCTTCGTAGTCAACATTGTAAGGAGGATCAGTAAATGTGAGGTCGATTTTATCGTCTTGTATTAGTTTTTCAACATCGATACTTTCAGTTGCATCTCCACACATTACTCTATGGTCTCCAAGTACAAAGATGTCTCCTTTTTTGGCATATGGTGTTTCACTTATTTCGGCATCGGGATCAAAATCATCATCCGTTGCATTATCAGGAACTTCCTCTTCTAAATCTTCAAACCCAAATGATCCCATGTCTATTGTGGAAATATCATCAAGTTCTATCGACAATAAATCGAGATCCCATTCGGCGAGCTCGCTCGTTTTGTTGTCCGCTAACCTAAACGCTCGAACTTGCTCATCAGTTAGATCATCGGCTATTATGCACGGAACCGTGTCCATGCCGAGAGTCTTTGCTGCTTTGTATCGCGTATGTCCGGCAACGATGACGTTGTTGCTGTCAATCACAATTGGAACCTTGAATCCAAACTCTTTAATTGATGCTGCAACTGCGCTGACAGCTTGGTCGTTCTTACGTGGGTTTCTCTCATATGGAATCAATTGGTCGATTTCGATATATTGTATTTGCATCTAGATTCCTTTCCGTTGCATATTCGTTGTTATAAATATAGCACACTAAATTAAATATATATTAAATACTAAGATAGTATGTAGATGCTTCGTTCCAAGAGGGTAGGGAGCCTCTCGGAACTGGAGAAAGAAGAAAAAGGAAAGAAAAAGCAGCGTTGGGCACACTGCTTGACAATACTATTTTACCACACTTTTTTAGGTGGGGGAGTCCTGAATTGGTCCTGACTTTAGTTGCAGTTCTCGATGAGGGTGTTCACCTCCACTTTTAAGTTTTTAATATGCTTCAGCGAGTACCCCAGTTCATGGGCGATTTCCTTGTTTGATTTGCCGTCAATCACGGAGAGGGAGAAGACCTTCTGCTGCAAGGTCGACATCTTTTCAGAGCTCTTGGCTCTTTGGTACCTTAGCCGATTGAGCGATGCTTGCTTGTCGGCAAGTTGGAGATTGATAGCATCGATGTACCCGGTCAACTCGGCAATGCGGTCCAGAATCCACTCCTCGCTATGCTTTGGTCCGCTTGTCTGCACGTTCGGCTGATCATAGGTTACCGTCCTCAATGCTGCAGGCCCGCTTTTCTTGATCCACTCCTCACGCTCGCTCGCGCAGTTATCTAGTCTTATCTTAAGAGTATTAATATCATTCTTAAGTTCTAATACTGTTTTATAAAATATAGTACTCTTTGATTGGCTACCCATTCAGGATCGATCTCCTTTCTTCCTGGGTTCTTCTCCGTTTTTGGATCTGATATATTTTGATCTGCTCTTCAATCGTCAATGGCAGAGGTTCTTTTTTTGCTAGCACCGTCTTTCCGCACCTCACGTACGGCTCACGCTTTGGCTTGGCTTTTGGCCGGGTGTCAATGCGAATATATTTTGGCTTGGGCATTGGTTACTTTACCACTTTCTTCTTGTTGTGATAAATCTTTTAGTGCTTCGTCATAGATTGGTGTCATTTCATTTTCTCCTTCCGCTTTCTTCAACAAAGGTTTCTGTTGCGAAATCCCAACGATAATAATATGATTTTGGAATGTATGGGAATGTTATTTCAGATTCTAATTTACATTTTAACTCCCAACGCGTATCAAAAAACTTTTTGACTGACGGATGGTCGTCATCAAGAGAACCCGGCTCGTCATACGGCGGATATCTGTGCCAGACTTCATCATCATTTGTGATAATGAGAATGTCATTGAATGAGTATTTATAAGAGCCATCCTCTTGTTGCTTGCGAAAAACCCGACTATCGCGTTTGTTTTGATCAAACAAATTCGGATCGTTGTTCCATTCATTCTCATCGCCAGTCAATGGCGAAAGCGGTTGCCACTTTGCAAGTTTAGTAAAGACTTGTAAAGTTAGACTTGCCGACATCCCACTGTGGTCTTGCTCTGCAAATCGCTCAAGAAGTTCAAGCGCGCTGTCATACACTGAATCAACATAAAGATTCAATATATTTTCCGCTTCCCTCTTGTCATCGTTTTGAATATCTTTTGTTTCACAATGCTCATGTAATTTAGCATATTCAATTTCACGTTTTGCCCATTCAATATATCTACTCATTTCATTTCCTCCTCAAGTGCTTGGATTTTAACATTATTTTCCCACCATAAAACCCTTATAACATCTCTATCATGTTTAGTTTCTGCCATAGATAAGTCGTTATCAATTCTTGCACGTTCTTTGATCAACCCCAACAACTCCTCAACCTTTTTTGCACGTTCGAGGGCCAATTTCGTCCTTGCTAAAAGTTTGTTGCCATCACAAGTTGTTGATACTAAATTTTCCAAGTCCTTCAATGCTTCATCGTATATTGTCATTTTAGTTCTTCCGTGAGGTTCGGCTCAAACCTAAATATCTCATCGTGGAGTTGTTGTAAATCTTTTCGGCCAGCGGCTGTTGTATGAGCAGAATCAAGTGTTTCTTTGAACAACCCAAGCAATAGTAGCCCGAACACGGCCATATCTCTTGCTGCCACGTAGTCGTTGTCTTTTTGCTTTTTGCTTAACTTTGCAAACAACTTCAAGACCGCCTCGCATTTGATTTCGTTGTTATTGCTCATGTTTTCTTTTGCAACTTTCAAAAACCGATTTGTTGATATAATTTCCATTTTTTCTCCTCCCGCCTTAAAAAGGCAACTCCTTTTCGATTTCTTCAATCGGTCTGTCAAACGCCCGCTGAATCCGTTCTTGCTCTTGCTTTTTGATCGCCGCCTTGTGCGCCTTTTCGATAGCCTCTATTGGCGTGTCTGCTATCTCTTGACAGCCGTCGAAGTCTGCGATATATTGGTCGCCAGAGCGTGTTAGTTGGAATCTGATCATGCTATTCCCTCCCGTCTTGGAAGATTCTGCAAGGTGTCGGATCCGGATGCGGAGTACCTGGTATTCCTGGACAGATCCCATTCTCGTCTCCGGGGCACATGCAGCAGGTTTCGTTTCTGATAGCGATAAGTTTTTCTCTGACGACTGCCTTGCTGTTCTCGCCTTCGATTTCAAGCAAATGGATGCACTCATTGAGTGTTTTGAGGAAGCTCATAGTTTCTTCCCTCCGTGCTTGTAAGGCCTATTCTTGTTGTATTCCATTTTCTCCTTGATCGCTGCTTCGAGATCGATGCCGTAGTGACCGCAGATGTCCATGACACGGATCACGATGTCGGCAAGTTCGGATGGAATGCCCTCTGGTTTAGTAATGTCATCATGTGAATAAAAATCATACTCGATTATGGTTTTTCCATCGATGATCTTTTTTACTGAATAGTAGGTTTCAGTTGGTTTACGACGATTGCGATCTTCTTCAAGAGCTTCCGACACTTCGGAATGGATTAAACATAGCAACTCGGCCATTGATCTCTTATCATCCCACCATCCGTGCTCTTTGGCGTTTTGATGAATTTCTTGGATGTAGTTGTTGATATCGGTGAGTTGGAAATCGGGGCAATCGTAGCAATATGAATACCCTTCGCCATCTTCCGGACAATTAAAGGTGTATTTGTTACGACATTTCGTGCAGTCGCATTTTTCTTGCTTTGATAGACATTCTTTGCAGATAAATCCTTGATCAAAGTCCTCACCGCACTCCAAGCACGCTATCTTGCCACAGAGAGTACACTTGTAAATGTCGTAATCTTCACCAGTGTTTCCGCAGGTTTCACACACTGCGCATCTGTTGCAGAGATCTTCCTCGACCCAGTAGCAACCTCCGGGGCAAGCGTTCATCTGAGTACAACCGCACACGCGGCATTTTTGTTCTTCTTTTTTCATAATTTCCTCCTCACACCCCAAACGACATCTGACCAGACTTGGTCTGCTCATAGACAACGGGCGTGATCTTGCGTTTCTCTTTCTTGGCAGCCAATTCTGCCTCAATCTCAGTCTGAAGTTCCTCGAGGACTTCCCTTTCGAAGGCTTCATAACTTGGGCTGTCTTTCCTGCCGATTCTTAGTTTAAACTGTTGATCATGATCGATCCGGTATTTGATCGAAGCTCGGCGGTAAAACAACGCCTTGGCAGTCTTTTTGATTTCGTCGATGGCGTTCTGAACAATGTCTGCTTGCTCCACAGTCGGCGACAAGTACCCTTCCTTGGTACTGATGATGATCTTCTGCATCATCCTGTCGTTGACGATCTCGGTCACTATATTCCGCATCCTGGTGTCGAGTGACTTGGTATATTTACCGAAGAACATGATACACAACTTCCGAACCGGGAATGTCTTCCCAGGTTGCCCAGTGATCAGATCGTGGACATCATAGACGATCGGCTCGTGCTTCTTGCTTTCGATCTCAGTCATGATGATCTGAACCTCCGGACCGATAGAATGACGGATTTGCCTTTATGCTTGATCATTGGTATGCGTCCGATTCTGCGTTCTTCCTCGTAGGCTGAAAACTCTGCTTTCGATAAAGCAATCACTTCCGGGATCCGTCTGAATCGCTTGAGATATTTCATAGCTTCGTGTTCGATCGTGGTGATGATGTCAGGCTGGTAATTAGTCATAACGTTCGCTCCTTTGCTCAATAGCATCTCGGCTTCCATTACCGAAATACTTCATTTTTATTCCCGCTTGATACTTGCTTATGATTGCTTTCAGCCACTCTGGCATGATTAGGTTGCGGTTCGGATGAGCAAGCCAGTGTTTCAACTTCTCAATTCGGTTTCTTTTATTCCACGATTTGGTTTCCTCATCGCCTGCCAAATCGTCGAACTCTCCGGCTCTTTCCATGCAGTTGATAATGTCGTCGGATAGCGAGTCAAGGATCAATTCATATCCTCGGATGAGTTCCGCAACCCTTGGTGGGTAATTGTTCCCTGATTTGATGTGGTTCTTGGCAGCCTGCATGATGCCTTTGTATTCATAGCCCTGTAAGAGATCGAACCACACCGCATCGGTCGATTCCCCGCCGTTATCATAGCCGTAGGCGCCTTTGATATAGTTCCGCAGCATGATGACTTCGCTTTTTGTCATGACTTAACCCCCATGTATTCATTCATTTTTCGTACTCGCTCCTCAACGTCATCGTAAATCGTCTTGTTTGTCTTGCCGTCGATATAGTTTCCTTCAAGGACTTTGACGAAGTTCTTTGGCTTGAAACACCAGTCAAATGTGGCAATAAATCCTTGCCTATTGTCGCCACGAAGGAATGGGCTTTGTCCTGCTTGGTCAATCATTTTGTAAATAGCTTCAAGCCCATGCTCTTTGATTCGTGCGTTGACGTTCGGCTTTCTCTGCTCCGTGATTTTGGTGATCTCCTTCAAAAGTGAGTGGGTGTTCCAGTATTCACAAAGGGATTCAAAGTCGATTTTATCGGCTTTGCCGTTGGAAGCGTCAGTGTCAACTGACATAGCATCTTCAGATGCTTTAATATCTTTTTCTTTTTCTATATTCTTAATTTCTTCTTTATATTCTTTATCTAATTCTGTACGGCTAACATTAAGCCTACTGTTAGTTTTACAGTTAGATTTACACAAACCCTTTGTTAACTCTTTTTGCTTGGAACGATAAGCCGTCATATAGTCACGCATGTACTCGTTTTTCTTCTCGATTTTGTCCGCACTTTGATGCTTGCTCCAATTTGAGATTACGTATGTTTCGTTAATTTTTTCGAGCATTCCATATTCTAGGAATATGGAGACCGCTTGTTCAACCACTTTAAGCTTACGGCTGAACTCTCTGGAAAGCATCTCGATCGTGTACGGCTTCATCGGTTCGTGTAAAGCTAACAACCCGCTATTATTTAGTTTGCCGGCGAGGCATAAAATCTTCACCCAAATTATCAGGAAAGTATCGGCTTTTTGTTCGGATTCGATCAACTTTATCTTCGGATCGTCGAATAAATCTGTGACAATTTTGATCCATTTCAGTTCACCCACTTGTCACACCCCCCTCTTTTAGGCAAGCATAGGTCGGTACTCCAGTCTGCTTTTCGATCTCTTTGATCATTCGGTTCTGGTCGCTATTGCCGTCGCTCAAGTGCATCAAGTAGATCGCTTTGGTCCTTGAAAAGTTGTTGATGGACTTGGCAAACACGATCTTCAGCGTCTCCAGGCTCATGTGGCTTTTCGCCACTCTAATCGCTCTGTCATCAGCATTACTGATCAGAATGTCGTTCACGTGGTTGCACTCGATCATGATGTAATCGAATGATTCTTTGAAGTGATAGATGACCATGTTGGCATCGTTGACAAAGATCAATTTCTCATCGTTCAGCCGGTCATGGATAATGAATCCCATTGCTCCGTCGCAGTCATGCGGTACGAAGAACCCTGTCAGCTCGAAGGATCCGATGTACACTTTTTGCCATTCATTCAGCGGATACCCACGATTCGGTAGCACTTTGATGTTCTTTAGCGTCGCTTCACTGGCGATGACTGGCATAAACCTTGAGACCTTTTCAGAGGCGCGGGAATGGTCGCCATGCGAGTGTGTGATGGCGACCGCTCCCAATGCCGTGAGTACTATCCGATGATCAAGCAGCCTTGTCTTCAAGAGGCGGAAATCGATGCCGGCTTCGAGGAGTATTGCGTGTTTTTCGTTCCGGACAACGTAAGCGTTGCCGGCTGATGATGATGCCAGACAGATGATTTCCATTGTGTCTCCTTTCTAAAAATTGGGTTTATCGGCTTGCTCGAAAATCGTGGTCTGTTTCGGCGATTCCTTGCTGACGGGAGGCTCTTGCATGATCGGGCCGGGTGTGCCTGCAGCGTCTGGAGCTTCTATAGTGCCGACTTTCTCGACTGCTTCTTTTTGGATTGTATCGACAACTTCGCCAGTAGATTCAAAATCAAAATGATTTTGCTCGTTTTTGATCATTGTCTCGGCGACCACGTCGTCATCCGTCGAGGTTTTGAGGATGTTTTTCAGCAAGCGATTCAGCACGGTTCTCTTGGCAAATTCGCCAGTAAACTCTTTGTGCTCTTTGTTAGTCTTTGACATTGCCCAGGACTCGCGGATCTCGGCCATTGTCATGACTTGGCAGCGTGGGTGGCTGTTAAACTTGATCGTTGCGTAAGCACCGACGATGGTGCCTTTCAGCTTATTCGTCCATGTAGTCTCATGTTTTACCACGTACTCTTCCCCATACTCGTCATGGCCCAATTCAACCGTGTCGCCGTCATAGATCAGCGCCGCTCTTGGCAAGTCCTCAAATCCTTTAAGGCGTGAGACTGCTGCTTGGTTCCCGAAGTAGGATGTGGACCAGGCTAACCGATTACCGTAGGCGATAAAGTAGCCCTGTTGCTTCGCTGGGTTAAGCCCTAAAATCGCCATATCCAGTAAAGCGTTGACAACCGACTCTTTAGTGCATACTTCAAGTGCCGGCTTTTTGTCCTTGTCGACTACGCTTTGCAGGATCAGCCATGCAGATGACATGGCATTTCCTACAGAGTAGTTGGCCGGTAGATTCAGACGGCCTCCTTGTACGAGCTCATTGATGCGGTTTTGGACCACGTCAGCAATCGTCTTTTCTTGCAGGACCAGTTTCGCATCCTGTGCCGCTACCTTGTTCATTCCGGTGTTGCTCTTCAGTGTTTCATTTCCCATTTTTTTCTTCTCCTTTTTTTATGCTCCAGCTGTTGTCGCTGGTGCTGTATCTTTGGCAATAAAGCAGATGGTCTGAGCGGTGGTGTCGAAGTTGCGATTCATGTCCGTGATCGCTTCGGCGTTGTCGATGATGATTGGCAGGATTTCACAGTTCAGCAGGCCTTTGATCGCCTCGATGATTTGGATGCCGATCTTGATTTTCCGCTCAGTGTTCGTGTATTCATACTTGACGATGCCGTTCGGTGTCCTGTCGACTACGTAACAGGTCTGATCCCAGCTGTCAGCCTTGATGTTTTCCTCAATCAACTGAAACTCGATGCCACCAAAGGCCTGACCAAGTTTTGCCTTGAAAATGTCGATCTTGGTGCGTCTGTACTCTTTCAGCAAGTCGATCTTTACTTCGATGTTGGCGATGTCTCGGTTGACGGTAGCAAGTTGATTCTCCCATTCTCGACGCTGTTCCCGGTTTTTCTTCTCAACTTGATACTTGATGATTGTCTCTTGTAGATTGGCGTTCTCTTCTTCAAGTTTCATGATGTCATTTGTGAGCCCACCGTCGTCGATCCCCCGGTTTTTTTCTTCCTCGATGTTCTTCTCGATGCCACCGATTCGTTCCTTGACTTTTTTGGTTGCTTCGCTTTCGTAGTAGTATGTCTTCTGCGATGACAGTGAAGCAATCTCCGCATCATAGTTCATCGCTTTCGGAATGATGATGCTTGCCTTGTTCTTCTCGGCTTCGGCGATTTGGTCATTCAGGCTTTGAATCTCTTTCTGCAAGGCTTCGATGTCTGCCTTCAGCTCTTGACCTTCTGCAGTGATATTCTTCATTTTCTCAGCCTTTTCGGCGTTGAAGCGATCAAGTGCGGATTGGTTGGCCTGCTCGTTGATGTCGGCTCCACAATTTGGGCACAGCACCGATTCCAAAGGTGTAAAGAGCTTGCCGCGTTCGGCGTACCAATCTTTCTTCTTTTGCTCCTTCCGCGCCTCTTTGTCGGTGATCTGAGTGTTTTTCAGATGGATTTGATTCTGCAGACTGTGGATATCCAACTCAATCTTGGCTGCCTTTTTCCCGACTTCCGCGGCTGCTTGGCTTTCAGCCTGAGCCTTTTCACGAAGGTTGTTGATTTGGTCATTGATTGTCTGGTTTTTCTTCAGCAGTTCCTCCCGGTCGGTTGCCTCGGATTTGCTGAGCAGGGCTTTCGCTTCGAGGAGTTGCTGATTCAGACTTTCGATCACAGGATCTTTTAACCCCGTCTTTTTTACTCGAAGTTCGACGATCTTGGTGGTGTTGCTTGTGATTTTCTGAGCCGCCGCCGTGAACGCATCTTCGGAGACCGGATCGTTGATCACAAAGCCATTGATCTGTGCTTCAAGGTCGGCAGCCCTGCGCTTGAGTCCGTTGGTCTTGCCGTCGTCGAGCTTGTATTTGAGTGTCTTGATAGCCTGGTCGGCATCGCCGAATGCTTGATCCAGTTCCGGTTTGATGTCCTTCAGCATGGTGTTTGCTTTGAACACCTCATCCGCGTCGACATCCCCGACCAGTTCCGTCAGGATCTCAAGCCGACGTTGCCAGGATAGCCCTTGGCTGAAGAATGTTGGGTTTGTCAGGATATTCAAGTACTCCGTCGATGGTAGTCGGAACAATCCAAGGATCATTTCCGTGTATTCGGTCGCAGTCTTTTTTTGACCGTTGACATAGAGATTGGTGTAGTGCCCTTTCATCTCGTAGTCGGTTGTTCCGCGCGTTTTGACCCACTGCTCGCCGTACTCTTTTCGGAGCATGATCTCCATTGGGCCATCGTTTTTGCCGTTCAAAAAAACCAACTCAGCAACAGTCTCCAGCTTTTCGGCCGGTTCCAAGAATCCATTCTGAATTGGTTTAATCGATGACAGGTCAGATGACCCGTTGTTCAATTTTCCGACCAAAACAAACGCGATGGCGTCTGCAATGGTCGACTTCCCCCAGCGGTTAGGCCGGCGGATCTCATTCTTTGCTCCCGTGAAATCGATTGATAATTGGTCGAACTTCCGGAAGTTTTGCAGTTTGATAATTTTCAGTTCCATTCCTTTTACCTCTTTCTCCTTATTTTTACGCCCGTAGAGCGTTTTTTATTGTGGTGGGGTATAAATACTCAACCCTGTGATGTAAAATGAGTTTGTAAGGTGTTTTCTGTCGTTTCGGTATATTTTATTCGATAATTAACTTCTGTTTATCTTGTTGCGGCAATTCGTTCTCAAAAAAAATCGCAGGGGATACTTTGAATATATCTGCAAGTTGGCAAATTTCCTTGATAGTAAAATCATTCTTACCAGCCAGTTTCCTATGAACGGTATCTCTTGCAACGCCGAGTAATTGTGCGGCTATTTCATGAGTGATTCGGTTCTCGGCAAATAAACCCCGAATCTTATTGCTATTTAACTTATACATTTAATCACCCCTTTACTATGTAATGATTTTTAGAAAACTCACAAAACATTTTCACTGCATTCCCCGATGACATTTTCAGCCGATTTATCATGCAATAATTTTGAAACAAAAGCCAATGTTCTCGTTCCGTTATCTGCATCATTGTTCCTCCTTTTGGTTTTATTTGTCCTTACACGCTCATTATAAATATCGTTGTCGTACAAGTCAATAGATTTTTTACTTTTTCCGACATTTTTGCGCTTTTATGGAACCACCCTTCCATTGCGAGTATTGGAGGAGATGCATGAATGGAACGATATTTTTCATAAGCAATAAAAAGAGGGATGATTACCCTCTTTTTTTGAATGATCCAAGCGGTCTGCCGTTTCTGCGGGTTGATAAATACTCAACAACCGAATTGTAATCAATAGCATTGCCAATTACCTTTAACTTACCCACTTTAATCAACTGCGACACTCGTTGTCTGGATACGCCCAGATATTCTGCTGCATCCTTGGCTGACATGTTCATTGCCACATCACATCACTGGGTGTGCTTTGGCCGACTCCCAAATCTCATTAAATCTTTGAGCGTGGGCCTTTGCATAAGCGTTGAAAAATCTTTGATCCGAACACGGAGCAAGTTTCTGATGAATGTCTTCTCGCAAATCATCATCCATCAAAATTACAGCAGCAGCAAAGTCAATTATTCTGCCGTATTCATTTCTGACTAATCTTTGAGGCTGGATAGCGTTGGGAATCCAGCGCTGATCGATCACATCTCCGTGGGAATCTTTTTCAATCACATAGGCTTGATAATGCACCCCAATACGATAATCTTCTGGTTCTTTGATTTTCGCAAATCTATGTAGGTACTGGATAGCCTCTTTTTTGTTAGTCGTCTGAAAAACAATATCGCCATTTTCGTAGCCGTTCTTTAATTCAGACACCATTACTTGATATAACATTTTATTTTCTCCTTTCGCCTATCTCATCAGAAGCGGGCGGCGATTCCGCTTGACCGCCTTGTGGCGGTTTCGATTATTTTCGGACTAAAATTTGAAGATTAAACCATAAGGTATGATCACGATAATATTTTATAGCATCAACGAGTTCGTGCCAGTTGTTTGAGGTTTCAAGTGTGATTCCATAACTTCGGAATCCTTGCTCATCTTCGCAGTCTCCGATTAATTCGTATCTGTCATTGTTCATTTTATTTCCTCCTTTGGGGGTTGCCCTTATCACATCACTGGGTGTTCTTTGGCCGGCTCCCAATTACTATTTTTTTATTTCCCATGCGGTATAGACCGAACGATATGAACAATCCCAAGTATCCAAAATCACTCCTTCGACGCACACAGCAACATGGCCTGCCATCTTTAAAATGTAAGTTCCTTTTGGATGCAACTCTGTAAAGTCACTACCTTTGATTCTTGGTTCTCCTTTTATTGCTTTGAAAATCAATCTAGGATAACCCTTCAAATAATCGTATAAGAACTTCGTATCTTTGTAACTTGTGAAATTCCATTCACGCTTCTTTTGATTGAGCTCTCGTCTGCACTCCATGTAGTCTTTGTTAAATGCGGTGCTGATTGCTCTAACCACACAGTCAGTGGTTTTGATTCCTTTTGGATGTGCGTTGTATTCTTTATACATTCTAAGCCCACCCTTTCGTTTTATTTTCTGAGGTTTACCTCGTAAAGCACATCAGGAAAACCTGATATGCTTAACCAACTAAATCTCTCCGTATGCTTCTTTGATCATCTGAATAACTTCATCGTGGTCGTCTGATTTTGTTGCGTTTTCAGATATCACTTCATTAACGGTTTGAAGGACTGCTTTGTATTGCTCTTCTGTCATGTTGTATCTTGCTTTTGCGCCTTCAAGTATTTTTCTAATTTGTGCTTGCATCTCCGTTCTCCTTTCACGTTTATTTTTTTTTGCGAGTGAGTAAATGCCCCATTTACCCACACTTATATCATACCATGCCTATATTTTATTGTCAAGGGTTTTTCAATGCTTTTTTTAATAAATAATTAGAGGGCTGATTACCCTCTTTTTTTGAATGCTTTTTATATATTTTTACCCAATAAAAAAAGCACCCCAAATCAAGGGGTGCTTTTCGTGAGGTTTAGTTTAGGGAGAATATCAAAGGTTGCCTCGGGCGGATTCGGCTCTTTGCTGACCATTGGCTTTTGAGGTGCCGGTGGGCCTATGAGCAGCTTGGCAGCATTCTCTGCAAGCACTCTGGCAAAGGCTTTCTTCTTCTCTTCTTCAATCCGCACACGCTCTTCCGCTTTCCGCTTTTCTTCATCAAGCCGTTTTTTGACGGTGGGTATCCGAAATTGGATCTCTTTAAGAACCTTAAACCTTTGAGAAGTGTTATACATGACGACGGCCTTAAAAGTTTTGACAGCTCCTGCCCACCCAGCTCTCAGCTGCATGATGATCATTACAATCATCGCCATGACTGCTCCGCCTTTTAGGGCTACCGCACCCCATGCGACTAAAGGCATGATGATACCACCCAGGAAGCGGACGGCAGCACGTTTGAATGCGCCTTTTTTCTCGTATTTTTTGCGGTTCCGCATTCCCCATCTGCTCTTGGTTTCTTTGTCGTCAGGCTCATCCTGGTCTGAATGAATGGCCGCAGAATCGATTGGCAGATATCCGGGGATCTTCCGGTCCGGCAGGCTTTCTAGATATTCCCTGTCCGTCTGCTTTTCTTTCAGATAGCCGATCCTCTGCTCGATTTTGGAAATCCTTCTTATGATTCTTGCGACTCGAATCTTGATGATCCATGCCACAGCCCAGCGGATAACCTTCGCATATCTCTTTTTATCCAGGCTATCTTTTTTGGCTTCGAGGTCGTTCTTTTTGGATTTGAGTTTGTCAACGGCCTTTTGGATCGTGATCCGGAACAGGCGCTCACGTTCTTCCAGGTTCATTTCGTCGACCACGATGCCGATGATCGCCGAGTCCTCTTTAAGCGGCTTGCGGACCCATTCCACAGATCCATCTTGTTTTACCGTAAAGACCCCTTCGAGGATGTCATCAGATTCCTGGACCGCTTCCCTGTACTTGTCTGTGTTGAGCATCAGCGAAAGCGCGAACTGATAGCCCACGTTGTAGGCATAGAATTGCTCCGCAGTCATGACAACGAACGAGATCCAATAGTCGTAGCTTGTAATCGTTCCCAGCCAGTCCTTGAACCCGAACCCGACCGTTGCGCCGACAAATGATATCACTAACAGCCCGAGCAGTTGAAGCCCTGTCATGGTGGCATTAAAGGCCACCGATTCCTTTGATGTCTTCGGGTCCAGTAATTTATCCATGAAGCGTTCGTTTTTTGAGACGTCACTCATTGCTCGTCACCGGTTTCCAGAGTCTGTAATACTTCTTTTCGATCTTTTCAGCGATCCATGCCAGCAGGTGGCTTCCGCCCGAGATCAGGCTGAATGTTATAGCGTCTTTTGCGACCAATGTCGCCAGCCAAAGAACAAGGGCAATCCCCAAAAACAGGAAGGCGTGGTTGCGGATAAAAACGACTTTTTTATCCAGCTTGATTTGCTCGATCTGCGCTTTTATGAAGTCGCTTGCGAACATGAGCGCAAGAAGCCCGATGATGAATGCTCCGAGTGCCCAGCGCCCGAGAACTGTATTGTTGGCCGGTTCCTTGAGCACCCCCCAGATCAGTCCTGCTGTTAGGAGTGGTACAAAAAACATCAAGAGGTACTTGATCGCCGCCCAGAGGTAGTATTTTTGTTTATCCGTCATGGCGGATCACCTATCCTTCGTTTTTAGCCGGGTCTTTGGGCGTTTCATTCAGCGATGCAAAGAGTTTCGCTTTTTGCGCCTTGACCTGTTCGATCAGGGCTTCTTTCTTTTCCTTGGCCGCTTTGATTGTGTTGCCGACAACTTGCTTTGCGACATTCTCGGTGGCATCCGCAAATATCTTTCTGATGGTGCTCTCATCGACGGTGTCTGGCATAGCTAGGACCTTTTCCGATGCGGTCTTCAAGTGCGCTCCATAGGCCGCTATTGATTCGTTAGACGAGTTTGCCGTGATTGTGACGAGTGCGTCCAGGATCACAGCATTCATAGCTTCAGACTTCGCAGCTCGAGCATCGGCTTTTGCGTTGTTTGTCGCTAATGTTTGGATCTCTTTCTTAACTTCCGTATTTGTCGATGAGATGCCTTGATTGGTCTGTTTAGCAGCCCGAAGTTCTTTGATATAGTCGGTCAGCTTCTTTAATCCAAATATCAAAAGACCGACAAGTAAAGATGCCAAAATCGCCGCGGGAATTCCCAGTACTGTCAACAGATCCCCGGCATAAACCTCCAACACATCTGATAAAAAAGCGATAGCTTCGTCTTTTGATAACTCGAATCCACCGATGATGATCTTGTCGTCCTCAATGATGATCTCGATGTCTTCAACTGCAGTTGTGATCACTTCTTCCGTGATCTCCGGCTCTGTTGTGATCTCCGCAGCAAAAACCTTCGGAGGAACTGTGAATGCTAGCAATAGCACAGCCAGCAAGGCTATAAATAATACTTTGACTTTAATCATAAGTCGTCACTCACTCCTTCTGCGGTCATGACCGCCAAATCGATGTTGATGCCGAGAGCAATCTCGCACTCTCTGATCCTGTTTTCAAGCAGGTTAATCGTCTTGTCTTTCCTGGTAAAAAACTCTTGAAGCGTTTCTCCCTGAATCTTGACCTGATCCAGTGGGATGTATTTGTAAATTCCTTTTTTATCGTCGATGCAGACGAGGACCGCATCCTTGACAGGGGCGACCCTTGAAAAGGTGACTTGCTCCATTGTCTTACCTCTCAAAATTAAAATATACCGCGGCTTGCTCTTTGCACCAGGCAACATATTCTCGGTACGCGATATAGTTTATGTCTTGGTTATTGGCGATTCCTTTATTTGTCAAGGCAAATTCATCGTTTTGAGAATATCTCAGCCTAATAAAAGCAACAATTGCTTCTGCGCGACAACGCATATCGCCCCTCAATATCGTTTTGTCGCAGTTGTAAAACGTTTCAATGACACCGTCTTGACTTTTCTCAAAGACTTCGACGTTGTCGTTTTTGACAATCTCATAAATGCTCCCACCGAGATTTTTTACCTCTAAATCGTTTGGAAATATATTTGATTCGCAATGACTTTTTTCTAACAACATGACCGTAACACCTCCTTAATTTTTGCTATGATATTTTTATAATATTTGATATATAACACATAACTATCGGTATTGACTACCCAACCATAGTAGCTAGTTAAAGCCGCAGCGTTGTGTCGATTAGCGTTTTTTTGAAACGAAAAATATTTGATTCGCATTCGCCTTGTTATTCTTTTTCTTATGAAGGTTTTTTGTCTACTAAAACAAAAACCGCAAAAGTCCAAGCTTCTTTTAGTTACATTAAACAACTGCCAATTGCTTTTAATTTCTAACCCTTCGTCTCCGAGAAACGTTCGTAACTTCTCAAATACCTTGCGCAATTCTCGTTTGTTCCCGCCAAACAACACCAAATCATCCATATACCGTATGTAATATTTTACTCCAAGTTTTTCTTTGATGTAATGATCTGTGTTCTGTAAATAGAAGTTTGCAAACCATTGACTCGTATAATTCCCGATTGGGAGCCCCTCGTGATGCGAATCGATAATCAAATCAACCAACCAAAGCGTTTCAGGGTCTTTGATTATTCGCCGAAATTTTGACTTAAGTATATCCTTATTGATGTTTGGATAATACTTTTTGATATCTAGTTTCAGACAATACTTGGTGTTTTTATAATCGGTTCTAATCCATTTTTCGCAAGCTTTTTTGGCGTGATGTGGCCCGCGAGTCGGTATTGAGGCGCAAGACCAATGATACATGCTTTTTATGAGCAATGGTTTAATGACGTTGATTAAAGCCCAATGAATAATTTGATCTGGGAAAAACTTCGGTTTGTAAATAGTCCTTTCTTTTTTGGTTATGCCATCAATGATGGTTGCTTGGTAATACTTATTTGGAATATAAGTTTTGTTGGTCAATATACCCCGAACTAAATCCACACTTTTGTCAAAACTTTTTAATGCGTTCTTGACTGCAAATTTTTTTGTTTTGTTTTTGCTGGCGCTTATTAACGCATTTTTGATATTTTGGGTATCACAAATTTTTTCATATAAGAAACCCCGCCTTTTCATACAACCTCTTTCTATGACATTAACGGAGTTTCGAGAATTAACCTACTAAGCCGTTCCCTTAATTGTCATTTTCCAGCAAGTGCTGAGGAGTTAACCCACAGGATAAATAGATGTTTAGTCATAGAGTGACGAGCGCCTTGATTGATGTTCGCGTTACCGAGGCTGTTGTTCAGATTCCAATAGAACGGACCACCATTCGAAGAGTTGTTCCAATTACTGCCAACGAACGCAGAACCCAAACCGGCCGAAAACGTGTATTTAACCCCTATGTATTTTATTTAATTTTTAAAAACTAAATACTTTTAACTATTGGGGGATAACTTCCCCCACGCCCCCTTTAAGGGCGGTAAGAAAGACGAGCGCCTCGATCGATGTACGCGTAACCGAGGCTGTTGTACAGATACCAACAGAACGGACCACCATCCGAAGAGCTGCCCCAACGACTGCCAACGAACGCAGTTATATCGCCTGTGTTTTGATAGTAATAATCACAATAGAATGTCGCATCGCCTACGCTACCGCTGTTGCTGACAGGAAATTTGGCGAAAGGAAACCTTGAATCATAACCTAATTCCGAGAAATAGCCGTTCGCAGTTAAGTTGAGGTAGGACAACTTGACGTATGGATATGCGTAAACGCCGTTACTTGAAGCTGTGTCGTTATACGCAGATGGGTCTGCACATATATAGGCTTGATTATCAACAATTTTGACCCCGTCAATATTTTTCCAAATATTACCATACGGATTCTCGAGGCCGCGCCACATGATTGGCCGTTTTTGTTGAGCGCCAAATATTGCAGAACTTGATTTTGCTATATCTAACTTGCCGGTTTTCCACGCAAGCGAATATATAAAGTGCCCTGTTAAAGCTTGAACGGCGGCCCCGTCGTATGTGATCGTTGAACTACCGGCCTCGGGAGTGTCGGCGTTAATCGCTGTGATAACTCTGTCAGAAGCGATTTGATTGCCACCTCTTGTGCTCCCGACGCCTATAGTTTGCCCCACTAAAAACGCCGCTGCCGTTGCATTGGCGACTATGGCGGTATTAGCCCCGGCGTTGGCGACACCGTCAACTGTGGCGACGTGGCTTTCAGAATACGCCATTGAAAAAGCACCATACATGATTGTTTGCATGTTTTTTGTCGCAAATTCAATCATCATTGGTATTTGAACTAAATCAACATATTCAGCTAGGTCTGTGATTTGATATTTCGAAGAGCTGTCGTTCGTGTCAAGTTTTCTTGCTGCAGTTCTGAAATTCGCTCTCGAATAATTACTTTTAGGAAAAACACCGCTGATTGACCTTAATTTGCTGTCACCATCAAGATATGCTTCATAAGCGCCCATGTAGGCATAGTCCCGTTCTGCGCCATCTGTTTTTAGGAACGGCAAAGGCAATCTATAACCGTCCAATTTAGTTGCGCACATCCACCAATAATGATAAGTTGTTTCGCCATCTAAAGTCCATTCTTCTTTGATATAGTATTTTGGGACTTCAACAAAAGTGTTCTCCACTTTGTTTTGTGACCCGTCAACCGCCTCCACGACAACCTTTTTCCTGCCGCCAAAAATATGAACACTGTCAAAGGAATTAAATACAACAGACGCGTCCGTCCCGACCGCTGCTATCAACCCCGTCTCCGACCCAGTAGATAATTGCCCGTTAAACCTTCTAACACGCTCTAGAGTTGGGCTTGACTGGCCCACCACTTCACGCACTCCGTATTCGGTGTGTCTGTCAATGTAATTTGCGTCTGAGTCTTCCCCCACTATCCGCACCTTTAAGACGTCGTTAGTGATTTGTGTCAAATTAAATCCCATGATTTATACCTCCACTTTATTTATTACGACTATTTTCCCGTTCCGGTCGTATTCGAACGTTGTTTCAAAAGTTTTGTTGTCGAGAGTATATTCTTCAGTTATTTTAATGATTTTCCCATTGCCATTATAAGTTGGTGTCGTTGTCACATTATCGCTTGTTGCAGACTCCACTTTTCCATCGGGTCTATACAATATCACCTCCTGGCCAATGCCGCGCGTTTCATTGTGAATCGTCCCACTCATTTTAAGGCCGACCACTTTTACTTTTGACGTTGCCACAACCTCTTGAAACTCCAATATTTCGTCATAAGTAATCAGCCTGCCGAACAACCCTTCTTCGGGGGTATAGAATTCCAGTCGCTCTTCTGCACCAGTGAGACTTGAAACTTTTATGGTTTTTGTATCAAAATAAGTATCACAATCCGGGACTTTGACTTGGGCTATAAAAACGACAATATCATAATCTTGCAACGCCGACAATAAGATTGTATCTTCGTCTTCTAAAACGCCAATGTCGCTTTGCTCCCAACCGTAAATCGCTTTAAGTCCTTCATAGAAAGCGTCCTGTTCCGCTTTGGTGTATCTATTTTGAAGTTCGTCATATAATTGCTCATAGGTATATTTGTCGGCCGTAGTGGCTTTCTTCAAATACGTGGCGTTATCAGCCAAAAGGACTTGCATAAGGCCAGCGACGATACTCACATACGCATTGCCTTTGACGTTACCATACAAGTCATTTGTGGCTTTCGGTGACATGATAGCGCCGTTGTCAACCCAAGCACTACCGTTATATTCCCATTCGTGATAATCCACGCCAGCGCCAACGCCTGTGTCATAGACGAGATACCCATTCAACGGTGAGAACGTGCCATCAAACCAATCTTGAGCTTCAACGGCGTTTTTGATTGCTGTTGCTCTATCTCCTGCGTTCATCGCCAATAACTGCGCCGTAGTATAGGGAACTTCGCCGAACGACTTTCCACGTCCATCTTTGCGCGCTATTTCTCTTTCTAACGCCGCAATCAATTCCCTAATCTGCGTATGGGCGACGTTTGTCTCGTCGGTATTGTGTGCATCTACTGCCCCATCCATCTGGCTTTTGTTTACGGCGTCTGCATTATCTGTACCTTCGCCAAGCCCGGTTACCTTTTTTGTTCCCATGGCAAGATTGCCGGACATCGTGTCTCCGGTTTTTTTCACATATGTATTGGCAATATCTGCGCCATTCTTGTCACCGGTTGCTTTAGCGACGGTTTTGGTTCCGTCAACAACTTTTTCGATTTCATCGTCGACATACTCTTTAGGCGTTGCTTCATCATCCGCATTAGGCGTTGGTAAACCTTCAAGTTTCTTTCCATTCATGTCGACCTTGCCACCACTACCGATGATGACGTCGTTATTGAAATATGTCGGTTCTGAGAAAACGTTGATCTCGCCTTTGTTTGCGTAAACCTCATCGATCACGTTCCCGTATTGGTCTTGTTCGGCTTTCTTGGCGACTGTCCTACCGTCTTTGACTTTATCGAATTCATCATCGACTTTAAGCTTGCTGTAGATCGGAGTGTTCTTGTTGATGGTTTCCCCGGATTTACCAACGATCGAACTTACTTCAATCTTGTTTGTCGTCAGATTCGAAATCGCCAACTCCAATGCGACTTGAACCGCATCATCTAAACCAATGGGAGAAACCACTGAGTCATTTTCATAAAGGTAGCCAGCAGCTGCGATCAAAGCGTGTTGAACATATGCGTCGTCAACCGGCTCATACAAGATAATCGATACCCCAAGCCCACCGGCGACAGCTGCGGCTTCAACCGGCACAGGGATAACATAGCAATACTCGTCATCTGGGTCCAAGTCATAAATTCCGATCATGTTTGCAATCTTGAATTTGTCCGCCCGAGTAAATGTAACCCTGATCAGCCACCCTGGTTCGATGCCATACAAATAAACAAAATTCGTCTGTGAATTTTGAATCCATCGCTTATCAATAACTGTCGACTGCGTTTTTGTTGCGGGATCAAACGTTATTTTCATATTCTCACTCCTTGTGATTTGTGTATAAAAAAAGAAGCTCGAGGGCTTCTTGTTTCTATTGAGTGGGATCTAATCTCCAAATAATTTTTCTAGAAAACTATCGGAGACTATTTCAACTTTGAATGAGTTATCCTCATTGATTGTAACAGTAAAATAGCCAGTGATGAACTCATTATGCGTTGGAACATTGCCTATATAAAAATTTGTATCTAGGGCAAAATATAGCGTTGTATCATCATCTATTTTTTTATAAAAAGTAATATAAATGTTTTGCAATTCGTTATCATGATCGATAATATTTATCGTCTGTATTTCGTTAAGCGGCGACATCTTTTCCCAATATTTTTGGTCTTCGGTTGTTGAAGTTTGATTGCATGACATCATGGACAAAGTGATCAGCGCTATCAATATGGCAAGGACCTTTTTCATTCTCTCATCTCCATAAATAAATAATACCATTCATCCGTTAGTTTGTAAAGGCAACATAAAACACAGCAGCTTTATATCCAGTATGAGATTCGATTGTCGCCCTGATTATAAGCATATCATCGGTCTTGAGAGTAAGTGTATTCTTTCGGTAAATTCGGACGACGTACTCGTTGCCGATTTCTGCAGAGAGCCCGGCAAATACAACTTTAATCCGATGCAGATGCGGACTGATCAAATTGTTGACCATATGCAGAATATCTGTGTATTCGGTGCCAATTTTGATATAGCGGATGTATGGATCAATGCCGTTTTTGGTGTCTTTGATCAGGCTGGATTCGAGCAGGAACTCAGACTCCACGGCATCGGTGCTGTGGTAGGTCTTGAAGTCGACTTGCATGGACCCGATGATTTTTTCGGATACGTCGTGATAGTACTTTTCATCATCAATCATGATCAAGGGATTTGCGCCGTTAAATGTGACCTCTGCGATTGCCGGAAAATTCGCCTCCGAGGATCGGACGCTGTCGGTCAGGATTTTGTAGGTGATATATTTTGACGATCCTTTGGTAAAGGCTACCGGATAGTAGCGGAAGTCCACCAGATCGGTGCTACTCTGGGTGTCGAGCTTAGGCCCGGCGCTGATGTTGTCACGAGTTGCCCACGAGATCAGCAAGGACCTGTTGATGACTTTAACTGAGAGATCAAGCGCGGTCCAGAGTGGGTCGCTTTCGTATTCGCCAGTTTTCACAAGGATTTCCGCGGGGATCTTTGCGACTATGGACCGGGAGTTGCTCATGGAGTCGAGCGAATAGAATGGGAACCACTCGCCAAGATAGGTGCTGATTCCATGCTTTGCCAACATTTCCGCTGCTTCAGATTGTGACCGGCAAAACCACACGCAGGCCATGTAATTGGTCACGCGGTTAAACGCTTTGTCTGGTCGGATGTCTGGTAGCGATAGTCCATCGTCGGCAGAGAGATATTCCGACTTCTTGACCAGTTCATCGGATAGTGCCAAGGTTGCCTGGATTGCTGCATAAGTCATTTGAAATGTGACCGAAGCGATGACCTTGCTGTTGTAGATGTCTCCGGCCTTTGGCATTTTCGTGATTGCGTCGAACTCATACGTGACCGACTCGTCCATGTTTTTCATCGACTCGATATAGTTCCGCATGTTGGCCAGTAAGGATCTTCCGGATACAAGGTTTTCTTCCTGGCTATAAAAGACATTCCGGTTGATCGCCATGCCGTTTCGTTGGGTCACTTGGCCGTCGAAGTAGAGATTGCACTTGATTACATAATAGTTGAGGGCTGGATAAAGCCGCTGATAATAAGGATGTTTTTCGATTGATGGCGGTTCTGGATATATGTAATATACCGGGTCTCCACCTAACTTTGGATGTGGTGAGTGCGGGTAAATATGTGACAATATCCCGATGTTGTATATTTTGTTTTCTCCGCGTTTGTAGTAAAGAGTGTTTTGCTGATGATATGGATCTAACCCTGCTTCGTCCGGATCTAGCATCAACCATTCTTTGTATTCGACGATTTTTGCTGAAACCGGTATTCCTGTGATGTTACGGTAAAAATCATTACCAATCATAGGCAAGGTTGCCAAATAGGCAGCTTTTTCTGTTTCGTTTTCGAAGATTGGGTCTTGATTATGATCAAATAGTCCAGCTTCAACTTCCAAGTCGCCTGTGGTAAAAACCCCGATTGCTCTCAGCTCTGTCGCTGACTTGATATTGTATGGCAGCCGGATCACAAGGTTGCTTGCTGATTCGGCGGATACGGCATCATTGTCAGGTTCTGCCAATACCCCGAACTCCATATCATCTTCGGGGAACCACAACTCACCATCCGATCCCATATTTTCAACGAGCGCATGAACCTCGCTGGCGTAGTTGCCGCCCTGATATTGCTTCGCCTCACCGATCTTGACTCCGTCGATGCTACTGATCAAATGGGTTCCTCGCAATCTGATGAAGTAAATCTCAAACTTACCCGAAGAGTTGATTCTGGCTTTCGGCCGTACTTGGTTGTTAAGCCCGATCTTGATCAGGTTGTCGAGTAGCGAATTACTGGCGATTTGATAGTCAGGGGTTTTCCAGTTCTTCTCGAGGGTCATATAATCAGGCTCGGTGCTGATCACGATGTCGTATGGGCTTTTTGCGAGCGCTATGAGCCTTTCAAGGAACTCCGCCACTGTATACTCGCCCTGCGTAAAAAATGCTGTTTGGACAAAAGTTTCACGCAATGCGCAGATCATTTCCTGCACTGTGTAACTGTGATAACAGAAAGAAGTGCCCGTTTTGGGTTCGACGAGTCCTCCGTCGACGATGACCAGCCAGTAGATGCGTGAATCCATGTTGATTCGACAGAGAGTGCCAGGAGTCAAGGATGACAATGCATCATCGGTTAGGCTTTCAAAATAAAGCCCTATCGAATAGGATGATGTGGTTTCTGCTGCGATGGAGTCGCCAAGATTCAGCGGTGCGATCACTTGACCGAAGTCGACCCATTCGCTGTCTTTATAGATTTGAAACTTGCAGTACATCCTGGTCACTTCCGATCCGATAGTGAGAGCCTGCCCCACTTGTCATAGCTTGTCACGGTGTTGGCTGTTATGAATAACTGCCCGCTTCTCAGTTGCAGCATCGTCAGGTCGTTGTATTTTTGAGCCTGCTGACGACGTTCTTCTTTTATCTTTTCGATCTCGCGCAAGACCGTAGCAACCCCTTTGAACGCGATCGTGGCCATGGCTGTGACGTCCATTGATGCGGCTCTTGCCACTAAAAATCCCCACTCTGCTCCTTGACGAATCACGCCTGCGACTTGTTGGTTGCCAGTTGCTCCTAGGACCTGCGTGAATCCTGAAACAAAGAGCTGTGCAGAAATACCCCCAACGAACCCACCAGACACCGCTTTCTTTTGTGAGGGAAGCGTTGTTCCTCCTGGCGTTGTGCCGGGAACGGGTGTTCCTGCCCCACCGTCAATGACATGCTCGACGCGCAAGATGATTTCTTTATCATTGGCCATGATCGATCATCTCCAGGTGATCGTAAAGGACAGGTATTCGAATCCGCCCGTCTTTCGTTTGCGGATATTGGAAATCAGCACGGGGATGGTTCCGCTTTGCAGACCGAGACTGTAGACCCGCCTCCGCATATTGGTGCTATAGGTTGCCGACGTCCTGTCGGCATAAAAGAGAGTGCAAAGGAAATCATGAAGCGGATCTCCGGGGATTCGGACAACTTGAACCGTCATGTTTTGGGTGTCGCCTGTCACGTCGATCTTCGGCGCGTACTCCTCGACCAAAGGCGTCGCAGTGATATTTGGCGTCAGCATTTCATCGCTGTCTTGTAGCCCGTTGACCTTGCAATAATCGTCAAGGACGGTGATGCCGTAGTAGGAATAAAAAGGATCCTCCGGCGGTGATGCCGGTGTCTCTCTTTCGATCCGGACTCCAAAGTCGAGCGGATAAAGGTCCGGATGTGGGAGAATGTTAGCCTCTGGTAGTGGCCATAGGCTTTCTGGATCGTTCACGACCTTGAAAAGTACATGTCTGATTGATCCAGTGATTTCTTCGTCTCTGACGATTATCAGCCAACCACCATTCAGGATCGTGTAGGTGCCACCCGTGGTTTTGTCAAGAAGTTCGCCTTGAAAGCCCTCCGCGGAATACTCGGACAGAACCATGTCGGCGGTTGCCTGCCAATATAGCCCGATGGTTGACCCACCGTGAGAACTGACATATCCGTCGGCGTATACAGTTGCCATTCCTAAGTTTTCAAAAGCGCGGAAATCGGTTATCTTGCGAAACTCGAACGAGAAGTCATGCGGAAGCGTCATGCGCTTTTTCTCGGCAAGAGACAGAAACTCGGTTAAGGTGGATTCACCCCAGTTATGATCGATTCCGACTTCTCTGGCTTCGCTGCCGGGAACCTCGATATAGGATTCCTCATCATCCAACTTCAGAACGTCCGAATAGATGACGGAGCCTGTCAGAATAACTTGCTCCATTTGGATGCTTTCTTGCGTGATCCCCGGTTCGTTCGTCACTTTGACTGAGACATCGTAAGGCGTGCCATTTGGAACCGCTAACCCCCACTTGAATTGGTACTCGTAAGTGACTGCTGGCGTCATCGGATCGTCAGCCATGTCGTCTGTCACAGTAGCTTTGTATGAATTCGTCAGTTGACAGTAAGTGTTCAATATCGAAATGAATCGCTGGATGTAATTCGCATCCAGTTGGAAAAGAATCATAATTGATGACTCGATGGCGTTCAGTCCAGGGATGTCGGATCTCGTTCCCGACCCAGTCTTGATGATGGCCGAGATTGTAAATCGATCATCGGAGAGTTGCTGCCTTCGGAGGTCGTTCGTCAGTTTCAAAGTGTATTTATCGCTCTCGATGCCAGCTTGATCCAGGAGCGATTGAAGATCCGCTTTTATAATCGGCTTCAACAGTTGTTCGATTGTCTTTTTCATTGAATCTCACCTGCCATCTTGGTTGATAATTCTGATATAGCGTTTCCGGTCTGATTCATCAAGGCCCAGTATTCCTCCTGTGAAATTGCCCCAGACATGATGGCTATCAGCATTGGCTTTGCCTCTTCGACTGCTATTTGGATCCACCCCTGGTGTGGGTTGATTGCTCCATGCCATTTTTCTGCGATCCACGGCTCGTTAGTATAGACAGCATACGGAGCAGGCTCGCCGCCGATAACGATCTCCCATGTTGAAGCGGATGGATTCCAGGCTTTGCGAATCCCGTTATTCGTCAGATTCCACGTCTCTTTCGGAGCCCTCAATTTGAGGTGTGCGACCAAGTAGTCCGTGGCCTGTTCAAGCCGTGCCTGATAATTCATGTCAATGCAATCGTCCAGAGCTTGCGCAAGGGGTCGAAATCAACCGCGACCACATTACGTCTGGCTCCCCGATAGACGACTTGCGCTCCTTCTTCGATGCCCATCAGTTTTGAGACGTTGGTCGACACGATGACCGCGCTATATTGTTTGCCTTCGAGCCCGTCTCGGAAAGTCTTGCCAGTTTTCGAAGCCCCAACAGAAGAACACCAGAAATCGACCGGCTGTTGCGTCGATCGGCTTTCTTCGCCCTCGTTGGTTGTGATCATGCGATGCCATGTGGCGGTTTCGGTCTGCCCTGCCCGGCATTCGGTAAAGAGCGCCATCAGAAGCACCTGCAGATGATGTGGTTGTTGAGGATCCGCTTGGCGTTCGGGCAGATGACCCTTTGTTGAAGGTCGGCCATAGGCTGATAACCGTCAGTGACGGCGTTATATCCAGAGCGCCGCGAGAAGTCTGTGTTGATGTAATGCCAGATCAGCTGTTCCATGGCTGCTGTGTTAATGTAGCTGTTTTGAGCTTCCGACACATCATCAAAATCGAACCGCGGAGATGCGGACAATATGTACTCCTTGATCAGCTCGGTCACGTCGACGATCGCTCGATCAGTCTTTGACGACGGGTCATGATCATCAGGGATGATTTGGTCCAGGTCATAGCCATAGCGGAGTCGGAACTCCTCTTTTGTAAAGTTCGTCATTTTTATCCACCTCATTTTGGTTTTGGGTACTGCCGGAGTCGAACCGGTCTATTTGCCCTTGCACCCATGAAAAAGCCACAGGATTGGCTGTGGCTTTGTTTTATTACGGTTACGCTTTTCTGTGCAGGTAGATGCCTTTGACTTTGTTGTCGTAGACCTCATGAATCCCGTAGCAACGATGAGCAACTCTCCAGGAGTCGTAGTCTGCGTCCGGCATGTCAACTGGGGAAACTGTCCGCTTCAGTCCTTGAAGGATTGCGGTTGGATGGGCGATCAGGAAGTTGATTTCTCTGCCTGATATGGCTTGGAAAGTCCAGACGAGGTTGCCTGATCCATCGCTAACGGTGCCAGTAGATGGCCAAGTGGGTGCGGTTGAGCCGGAAGTTCCGGCAGTCGTGCATTTGTAGACCTTTCCATTTGCCTCGATCATGTCGTTGAGCGAATAAGCATGAGCAGCTTCCCATGCGTCGTATTGTGACCCGTATCGAACATACCCGCCAGCGGTTTGGCCAGTTGTCGTTCCATCGTATTTCGAGATCTTGGAATAAAATCTGGTCTTAGGAACCGATAGGATTCGAGAAAATGATGCCAGTGTTTCGCGCGATTTCGTGGTGTCGAGCGCTTGAATGGCACGAAGCTGGGAAGATTCGCAGGCCAGAACTCGGCCCTCCACCGGCACTTCGTTGGTGTCCATATCGCCCATCGCGGTGTTGATTGCGACTAGCAAGGCTGCCGCATCCGCGAGTGTTGCCGGAGTCGCGGCCAAAATAGAGGCCGCAGAAGCGTAGGTTGCGAATCGGTCAGCGTCCAGTTCCGGCACGAGTTTAGTCCGTATGTATTCCGCCAACACGTCCATGTAGAGCCCGCCAAATTCAGCTTCGTCCAGTGCATCGATGGAGAATTTCCTCGCACGGTCGTAGTTCGGCGTTTTTGTTTGCCATGAGGCGGTGGCGTCTCCACCAACGAATGCTCCACCGCGCGAAATATCGGCAGGGCCATCGACAGAAATTTTCTTGATTTTGATCTCTTTCCCGACGATTTGGATTTGTCCGTTGTCGAAGACAGAGGTCAGGGATGCGGCCTTATAGATAAGGTCCGCGGCTTGTTGGTATTGAACGGGTAATGTAATGCTATTTGGCATGATTTATGCCCTCCTTGAGTTTATTTTGTAATCTTATCGATTGCTTCTTTGCCGACGTATCTGGCAGCAATCTCGGCAGCGGTTTCATTGCCAGTGCCTGGTTGCTGTTGGTTGATTGGATTGCCGAAGCGATCGATTTGTGGCTTTGTTTCGACGCTGTCGAACAGATAAGCGTCGGACTTCTTCAGAGCTTCAATCTGAGGATCAAGGCCATCAAGTTTTCCGTCCTTGATGACGATTTTGGAGTGATCCAGAAGAGCGTGGACCGCTTTCGGGTTCTTTGCCTTGGCAGTTTTGAGACTGTCCTGAAGCAAGTAATCTCTTTCACGTTCTGCAATCCTGGTCTCGTATTCGGCCTTGGTCTTTTCGTTTGAAGATGTGAGTTCGGCAATTTTGGCGGTCAGTTCTTCTTGGCTCTTCGCAGCTTTCAGTGCGGCGGTGAGATCCATTTCGAACTTATCAGCCCGTGCCTTGTGGTCCTTTGCTTGAATATTGACTTCATCGAAGCGTGATTTGGGGATATGATTCTCCTGCAGTTCGATGACAACGTCCTTGTCTTTCAAGGCGGTATCGATTTGCTTAAAGAGGTCATCCCCGAGTAGCGATCTAAGGTCGCTATGGATAGTTTTAACTGACATGATAATTGATCCTTTCTCACTTGTTGACGCGGTGGTGTCCGCTTTTAGGATGGAGGCTATCGCTTCCCAGCGAGTTAAAAAAAGACCCGGAGGTCTTTCGTTAAACCGATGTTTCTACTTCTTCGTTCGTGACTCTTGTCCGCCATGGGTAGTATGCTCTTTGGTTTCGGAGAGAGTATCGCTCATAATCTTTCATGAGTTTCTGCCATTCCTTCTGTAGGCCATTGGCCCCCTGATCATCGCCCGATTTGTTTGCCAAGCGTTCCTGGATTTTGAGGTTCCGGATCCCCCGCTCATACTGCCTTTGGCGGTTGTTGATGGCATTTTCCCGATTGATTGTAGCTTTGTCGTACTCATTTGGTGGACCCGATTTCGGAGTATATTCAATCAATCTGTGTCGGCAGTTATAGCCATTGATGATGCCGTTGCCATCGCCTCTTGGTCCGAGCAGCGCTTCATCGAGTGGTGTGTACTTGATGCCATCGATGGACCCAGAGGACCCGTCCATAGAATAAAGCCGGCCTTGATAGGGCGCACACCGTGGTGATGCATCCGGGTGGCTTGAAGTCCACACTAACTTGACGCCATCTGATTCAAGGCGTTTGATATCTTCCT
>Ga0209723_1001968_pt1 | contig 29498 bp, 28 predicted proteins | sample BiotimSIPDNA_2_FD_185750 | JGI IMG/M metagenome (GOLD analysis project Ga0209723, IMG submission 185750) | Anaerobic biogas reactor microbial communites from Washington, USA - Biogas_R2 time_0 SIP DNA (SPAdes) (version 2) | ecosystem: Engineered > Bioreactor > Anaerobic > Unclassified | place...
GATATTTCTAATCATTTCCAAATCATAGTTTGTTCTCTGGTTGAGTCTGTAAGCTTCTACTATCTTGCCTTCCTTTTCGAAATAAGCCACTCTTTGTTCAAGTTCAGACTGTATCTCATCCAGAGCTTTATTAAGTTTCGTATCCTTTGACACGAAATGGCTGGCTGGAAAAATTGCTAGATGATTCACATTACCGGATATCTCTCCTGTCATAGGATCAAACTGAGTGATTTTTTCGATTTCATCTCCAAAAAAACTGATTCTGTATGCACTATTTGCGCTATTTGAAGGAGCGATTTCCAATGAATCCCCTTTTGCTCTGAAAGTACCCCTCTTAAAATCCACTTCATTCCTGGAATACTGGATTTCCACTAGTTTTTTTATTACCTCATCCCTGTCCTTTGTCATACCCACTCCGACATATAACATGAGATCTTTATAATCAGCGGGATCGCCAAGACCATAGATGCAGGAAACGGAAGCGACGATTATTACATCCCTTCTTTGCAGAAGAGCTGATGTGGCTGCATGTCTCAACTGGTCAATTTCGTCATTTATAGATAAATCTTTTTCGATATATGTATCTGTTGACGGGATATATGCTTCAGGCTGGAAATAGTCATAATACGAAACGAAGTACTCTACACTGTTATCTGGAAAGAACTCCTTAAATTCTGAGCAGAGCTGAGCGGCAAGTGTCTTGTTATGTGCAATGACAAGAGTAGGTTTCTGGACTCTTTCAATTATATTCGCCATTGTAAAAGTTTTTCCAGATCCGGTGACTCCCAGAAGAGTCTGATGCTTATCTCCTTCAAGCACTCCATTTACCAATGTCTCAATGGCAGAAGGCTGGTCACCAGTCGGTTTGTAATCCGATTTTAAAATAAATCTATTTGATTTAAATTCTTTATCCATTTTATCCATATGTATATTTTAGCATAATGGATTAATGTATACAGTACGATTTTTGTTAATATGCTGTATAATGTATAGTAAAGTTTATATTTTATTAGGAGATTTATGGAGAACAATAAAAAACCGATATACTGGATATTTATAAAAAGTTTTACTGACATGCATGCATACAGGCACTTTGCATCTAAGAATTTATTAAAACCATTCTTATATATTCTAATTCTGACCTTACTGCTTGCAGTTGTTTTTTCGTCAATATACATAGCATCAGTAAACTCATACACAACTGAGCTGATTACTCAACTCAAGCAGAACTCCCAAAAATTTTCAATCAAGAATGCAGAGCTTGTCATAGATAATGATCAGCCAATCATTCTTGCTGAAACTGCAGACAAAGGAACCCTTATAATAATTGATAAGGAGTATGCGGGCTCTGTAACAAAATATGAAGAGTATGATACAGTAATCGTTCTTGGGAAAAAGGATGTATATCTGTCTAATGCAGCCATTAGATATCTTGTAAGCTATGAATCCATATTAGGTCTCCAGCAGGAAGTAACATCAGAAATGCTTATTGAAACAATATCCTCTGCAAAATCATTTCTTTATGTTTTCCTTTTCTTAATGTTGTTTATTTTCTTTTTTATTAACTATCTTTTATATACTCTGCTTATTTCTTTAGTAGTAAACATAATAAGAAGGACTAGGAAAAAAAACACAAATCTTATGTTGTCTTTACAGCTTTCAGCATACGCTCTTACTTTACCATCTATTATCTATGTGATCTGGATGTTTATAACACTTAATGTAGTTTTAGGTGATCTGCTTATCTTCATTCTTGCACTGATTATAGCTTATAAAGGAATAGATTCATTTTACAAGCACATGGAAGAAGATTTGAATAACCCTGATAAAAAAGCATGATTTTTATTGACAAACCATCGAGGAAACTATAAAATACAAAAGACTTGATTTACCTTATGACAGAAGGGTGGTGAAAACAGATGGCGGAAGTAAGGCTTAAAGAAAACGAAACTCTCGAAAGCGCGTTAAAGCGTTTTAAAAGACAATGCGCCAAAGCAGGTGTTTTAGCCGAAGTAAGAAAAAGAGAACACTATGAAAAACCCAGCGTCAAGAGGAAAAAGAAATCTGAAGCAGCAAGAAAGAGAAAGAAAAGATAATCAAACGGGAGCAAAATTGCTCCCATTTTTTTATTCTATGTTTCACTAAAAAAATTAAATCCAGGTTAAAAATGAGTTGGCTATACTAAACCTTCACCCATATCCTGACCTCCCAAGACATGTATGTGAATATGATGTACAGACTGATGGGCATCTTTTCCAGTATTGTTTATAATCCTTACACCGCTTTGGGAAATACCCAGGATTTCACTTACTTTTTTTGCAGCATAAAACATTCTGCCTATTATGTAACTGTTATCTTCAGTAATATCATTTATATCCGACAGAATGTGCTGTTTGGGAATGATTATTACATGATGTTTAGCCTGTGGATTTATATCCATAAAAGCATAAACATAATCATCCTCATATATTTTGGTGCTTGGTATCTCCTTTCTTACAATTTTACAGAAAATACAATCATCCATTACAGTGCCTCCTTGATTAGTTCTATTGCCTTTTTAAGAGCATCATGGGCTTTGTCTGAATCTTTTCCTCCTGCCTGAGCCATCTCCGGCCTTCCGCCACCCGAACCTCCTATCAGAGCAGCTGCTTCTTTAATTACAAGATTCGCTTTAATACCCTTTTCAACAGCTACTTTTGTTGCAGCTACTACCATTGAAACTTTCTCACCAGTTGAGACAAATACCGCGACACAGTCATCATATCTCTCACGTGCTTTGTCTGACAGGTTTCTAAGAACTGACATATCTGCATTTTCAATTACAGAAGAAACTATCTTTATACCCTTATACTGTTCGAATACGCTTAATACATCCTTTACCTCAGAAGAAGATAGTTTATTCTTAAGCTCAGCATTTTCTTTTTTTAATTCCTTAATCGAAGAGGAAAGATTTTCTACTTTAGATATAACATCAGTTCCTTTAAGCATTTTTGAAAGCTGATTTACAATATCTTCCTGTTTTTGCATATGTTCTATCGCATTTGTCCCTGTTAATGCTTCTATCCTTCTTACACCGGATGCGACTGCATTCTCAGAAACAATTTTAAAAAGACCTGTTTCTCCTGTTCTTGAAAGATGTGTGCCTCCGCATAATTCCATACTGTAAGGATTAATAGATACAACACGTACTTGCTTAGAGTATTTCTCTCCGAATAATGCTGTAGCTCCTTTTTTCTTAGCTGTATCTATATCCATGACTTCCTTAACAACATCAATATCTTTCAGGACCATACTGTTAACTATGCTTTGAACTTTCAATATCTGCTCCTCATCCATAGCAGAGAAATGAGTAAAGTCGAATCGTAACCTTTGATGATCAACGTATGAACCAGCCTGATGTACATGATTCCCTAGAACTTCCCTAAGCGCATATTGAAGCATATGTGTTGCTGTGTGATTGCGTTCAGTAGCTCTTCTTCTATTCTCATCCACATAGGAAGTAACTATATCTCCTTTATAAAAAATGCCTTTTTCCATTACTCCTGTGTGAATGCAGATACCTTCTTTGCTCACTACATTTATAACCTTCATCTTAGCGTTATTATTACATATATACCCAGCATCAGCCTGCTGTCCGCCACCTTCTGCATAGAATACAGTCTTATCAGTTACTACTTCAACTGTTTCATCTTTCTGTATAAAAGATAAAACTTCTGCCTGAGTTACTAGCTTGTCATAGCCCAAAAACTTTGTTTTGGATAGATTTTTATATACATTTTCATCATTCTGCCAAGCAGAACCTTCATTAGCTTTCTTTGCATCTCTTGCAGTTTTCTTCTGATTCTGCATACACACATCAAACCCGTCTTTGTCCAGTTTGAAACCTCTCTCAAAAGCTATTTCCCTAGTAAGGTCATATGGAAACCCATATGTGTCATGAAGTTTGAAAATATGCTCACCTGCAAGAACATCTTTTTTATCATTTTTTGCCTGTTCAAGGTACTGGTTCAGGATTGTCATCCCGCTTTCAATAGTATTTATAAATTTAGATTCCTCGCTTTGTACGACTTTGTAAATATAATCCTTCTTCTCTTCAAGTTCAGGATATGCAATCTTTGAATTGCTTATAACCACATCAGTCAGCCCAGCAAGAAAAACATCTTCTTTTCCTAAAAGCCGTCCATGTCTTGATGCTCTCCTTAACAGCCTTCTCAACACATATCCTCTTCCTTCATTTGAAGGTATAATGCCATCAGAAATCATCATAACCGAGCTTCTGATGTGATCAGTAATAACACGTATGGAAATATCTTTTGTTTTGTTCTTTCCGTATACTGTACCTGTAACATGGCAGACAGTATCAAGTATTTGCTTAATAGTGTCTACTTCAAACAGTGAATCTACTCCTTGTACTACACATGCCAGTCTTTCCAATCCCATACCAGTATCTATATTTTTATTTTTAAGAGGCTTATAGCTTCCATCTTCCTGTTTGTCAAACTGTGTAAAAACATTATTCCATACTTCAACAAATCTGTCACAGTCACAGCCTACTTTACAGTCTTTAGAACCGCATCCCTTATCTTCACCTCTGTCATAGTAAATTTCAGAGCATGGTCCGCAAGGCCCGATGCCATGTTCCCAGAAGTTGTCTTCTTTACCAAGCCTTACTATGTGGTTTTCATCCATTTTCACAATATTTTTCCAGATATCATATGCTTCATCATCTTCTTCATAAACAGATGCATAAAGACGATTCTTATCCAATAACAGAACTTCGGTAAAGAATTCCCAGGACCACTGTATCGCTTCTTCCTTGAAATAGTCTCCAAAGGAAAAATTACCCAGCATTTCGAAAAAAGTACCATGCCTTGTTGTAATACCTACACGGTCAATATCTAATGTCCTTATACACTTCTGACAGGTAGTTATCCTTTTTGACGGCGGTTCCACAGCACCGGTAAAGTATGGCTTTAAAGGCGTCATGCCTGCATTGATTAAAAGTATGGAAGGATCATCCAGAGGGACTAGTGAAAAACTCTTCAGTCTCAGATGACCTTTGCTTTCAAAAAATTTCAGATATTCCTCTCTTAATGTGTTTAATGATAATTTCTCCATTTTTTTCACCTTATTCCTAGTATATTGTATATAAAAAACTCCCATCCTGTAAAGGGACGAGAGTTATCACGCGGTACCACCCAAATTCTTTCATAATAGAATACATTCTTTTGAAAGCTCTTAAACCTTTAACGCAGGAGTACGTTCCGTTTTGCGGAAGGCTTCAAAGGCTAGCTTTCACATATATCCTTGCAAGGGTTCTCACCGCTCCCCTCTCTCTTTATCACAAAATACATGTTACTCATCCTTCTTGTAACGCCATATTGAGAGTATTATACCATCAATTCATTGTATGTCAATACAGGCACATTACTCATAATCATCATAATCAATGAAATGGATATATTCAGGAATATCTGGAAAAGTATCGGAAAATCTGTATTCTGTATCAATATTCTTAATTATCATCTCTACTGTATCGCTTCCATCTACAGAGCTAAGCATATATAAAGGATATGAATAGTCTGTGGAAAGGTATATTTCAAATACCAGTGATGAACCTTCATAATCATAGCTGCTTTTAATATATATTGCTCTTTTGGAATTATATTCGGTTTCATAAGCTTCAACTACTTCACCGATATCATCCAATGTCTTAAAGTGATAATCAATTCCCTTTTCAATCTCATCCTCGGTTAACGACAGTTCCATCCCATAAGTTTTTTCTTCATCTGTTAGACTGTCTCCTTCAAAATATTGGAATGCCTTTTTAGCAGAATAGTCATATATGCTTATTACATTCACATCATCAGATAATGATGATTTGGTCATTACTATATTATTGTGTTTTGCAAGTATCATATCTGAGACTGAATCCTGAACCTTTATCTCCATTTCAATATATATGCTTTTTGGCACATTCTGAACGATTGAATCTACAAGTTCCCGGCCTTGTAATGAATCATCATAAACAAGGTAAGATTGTTCTTCATTATTACATGAGCAAAACAGCGATAACATTACCAGTATTACAGATATATAAAAAAGTTGCTTCTTCACCTATTCAGATGCTTTAATACTTTCAGATTCAAATTTATTAAAAATGGATGGAAGATGCAAAAAAGCCTTAGCAGTTTCATGAATATATGTGTCATATGCTCCGGATTCCTTCTTCATATGTTCTGCCCAACCCATAAGGCTTGTATAAACGGATTTACATGCTTCATCCAGTTTTTCCCTGCAGATAAGGTATTTCCTCCTGTTTGGTTTTTTCAGAGATGAAAGCCTTAGCAGTTTTTTTGTGAGATCATACGCTATGATTGCTGAATATGTAGCTTGAGTTTCATTTATCAGAATTGGATTCTCAAGCAGCTGTGCGTATTTCGATGCTCTTTGAGCATCATTTGCCATCTGCTTTGGCCGTGATAGTTTTTTAAGCTTTTTAAAATCAACAGTTTCCTCATTTAGACACTGTACGAAATTGCTTCTTTGTAATGACCAGGATGCAAATGTAAGATAATATAGCATATTTTCGTATTTATCATAATCTAAGTTTTCCCTGTAAGCATAAGCTTTTATAAAGTCTATGGTATTTCTGCCTTTGGGATTCCATAACCACTCTGCAAATGCTGAAATATTAAATTTCAAGAATGAACATGCATATGGGGTATAACCCATAACCTTATGAGCTTTAATCCTGTCGAATTCCGCACATCTGAATTGAATAAATTCAGGTGATGTCCATAAGAAGAATGTATTTATATCAAAAGCTATCATGGGATATATACCGAATTTACCACTGTTTTTTGCAAATGCAGCAATAGATGCATCTGTAATTTCTCTTACATCAGTATTATATGTCTTTGTCTTATCGCAGTAAGAGATTGAGAAGTTATTTGGCAGTGGCTGATTAAAAATCCTGTCAAATGTCTTATCCCCTTTGAAATTGGTAATAATTCCTGCTTCCAACTGATTATCTTCTTTACTATATGCATTAAAAGCATCCAGTATCCTCGTTGTCTCATAATAAAGCTCAGCTTCATCCCATTGCTCATTCATCCAAAACAACAGATTATTCTTATGTTCAGATTTGTACAGTTTTTCAAAAATCTCTGCAGGATCCTCCCATTCAAAAACAGCACTGAAAGGAGTAATACCGTATCTATCGCAATCTGAATAAATCTCCTTTTCTTTCTCCTTGTTCTTAGTATTATATACATAATCAAGTGCATTAAGTTTCAGCATTGACGTATATGGAAGACATTTGATATAGTCTCCTAAAAACATTCCTCTGTACTCTATTGAAGGCCAATCAGATACTTCTAAAACCGGTATTTCAATTTCCTTATCAGAAATCTGTATGATTGTCTGGTATAGTGTTGTACATGCATAATATAACCCGACATCAGTGTATGCCATAAGATCAAGACCAGCAAATATTTTATCCTTAATGACAGGTCTTATAATATATGCCTGCTTCTTATTAATGCATTTTTCCAGTTCCTTATACTCATAATACTCATCAATCTTTTTTAATGTAATTATAAAATCCGGATTGATGTACCCATCAGAGCATAAGGAATTAAGCATTTCATATGCATTCGATAAAATTGGTGACTTCTCAGCTTTAAGAATGACTTTTGTCCTGTTCCTGAAGAAAGTAAAACTCTCATTTGCCTTTATGTTTTTTGGGCAAGGTATAATTCTGTCTTTTACGGAAAATTTCATCTTACTCCCAGCTCTCTAAATATTTTTTTTGTTCATTTGAAAGTATATCAATACTGATTCCCATTGATTTCAGTTTCGCTTCAGCTACAGCCCTATCGATACTGGCTGGAACATTATACAATTTGTTCTCAAGCTTGCCTCTGTTCTTTAATATATGTAATGCAGTAAGAAGCTGCAGAGAAAAACTCATATCCATTATTTCTGCAGCATGCCCGTCTGCGCATGCCAAATTAACCAGTCTTCCCTCTCCAAGAACATTTATAACATTACCGTTTTTCAGATAATATCCAGCAACCCCATTTCTTCTCTTTTCCTGTTTGACAGCAATCTTATTGAGTTGATTCATGGATATCTCACAATCGAAATGCCCTGCGTTGCATAATATCGCATTATTTTTCATATTTAAAAAGTGTTTTTCTGTAATCACATCAATATTACCGGTAACTGTAATAAAAATATCACCTATCCTAGCTGCCTGATCCATGGGCATTACATCAAATCCATCCATAACAGCTTCTAAGGCTTTTATAGTATCAACTTCAGTAACTATCACATTAGCTCCAAACCCTTTTGCTTTTGATGCTATTCCTTTACCGCACCACCCATAACCAGCTACAACTAGCTTCTTGCCAAAAAGTGTTAGGTTGGTCGCACGCATAATACCTTCAAGTGAGGACTGGCCTGTACCATACCGGTTATCAAATAAATGCTTGCAATCAGCATCATTAATCGCGAACATAGGGTACTTCAGAATCTTCTGACTATCCATAGCTTTAAGACGCACTATACCTGTTGTGGTTTCTTCACATCCGCCATAAACATCAGCCATAAGCTCTGGATGCTGCTTATGTAAAGTGTGTGCAAGATCAGCTCCATCATCTATGACTATATTCGGTTTATGGGCAAGAGCTTTTACAAGATGGTTCTTATATGTCTCACTGTCCACTCCCCTATAAGCAAATACAGATATTCCGATATCTACAAGCGCTGCAGTTATTTCATCCTGAGTGGAAAGAGGGTTGCTTCCTGTTACTCTGACTTGTGCTCCAAGATTATGCATTACAACTGCCAGATAAGCTGTCTTTGCTTCAAGATGAAGAGCCATTGTTACTTTTATCCCTTTTAAAGGCTGTTCACCAATAAGTTCTTTCTCAATTGAAGAAAGAACAGGCATAAAATCCTTAATCCATTCTATCTTTTCTCTTCCAATATCCTTTAATGAAAGATCCTTAATTTCATACTCCATTTATAGCTCCTTAACTATCTGTTTAACATATTCGATAAATGTTTCATGTATACGATTTGCTGTCTCCATAACTTCCTCATGGTTAAGTTTCTTATCCAGAATACCGGCAGCCATATTGGTTATAACGGACATGCCAAGCACTTTCAGATTGCAATGAGCGCAAGCCACAACCTCAGGGACAGTAGACATTCCCGCTGCGTCTGCGCCTAGAATCCTTGCAGCTCTTATTTCCGCAGGAGTCTCGAAATTAGGTCCTTTGAAGAACATGTAAACACCTTCTTTAACATCAAGTCCTATCTTTTTAGCGACATTTCTTGCTGTATCAAGGTATTGCTTATCATAGACCTTAGACATATCAAAAAATCTTTCACCGAGCATATCTATATTTGGTCCTCTAAGAGCTGATGGTGCCATAAAACCTATATGGTCATTTATGAGCATTATAGTTCCTTCTTTAAATGCAGTGTTTATCCCTCCTGCAGCATTGGTTATTATAACTCCATCTGCACCCAGCAGCTTAAAAGTCCGTACACCGATATGTATCTGTTCTGCTTCGTATCCTTCATAATAGTGAAATCTGCCTGCCATACAAGCTACATATTTACCGCTAAGATAACCAAATATTAATTTCCCAGCATGTCCAGGAATGGTTGATACAGGATAATTCGGTATCTCATGATAATCTAATTCAATCCTGTCCTGTATATGTGATGCAAGCATACCAAGACCGGAACCCAGCACTATACCGAGTACAGGTTTATCTTTGATTTTCGATTTAATATATTCAACTGACTTGAGTAAGCTCTCGTAGTATTTATCCATATCTCCTCCATGACATATTATATAAAAAAGTATATCATAAAGAATTTTATCTTTCCACACTCAATATCATTAAGGCAGTATAATCTCTATCGTGCAATGTCCTTTAATAAATGCAAAAAGCTTATCTATTAGCTTTGGTACTTTTATGCTAATAGAGTAATTTGAGCTTTCATAAGTTCCCAGATCAGCTATTTCAAGATTTTCAATCATGAACCCTATATCACTTTCACTATCATATGAAATACCAAGCTCTTTTAGTACTTTATCCAGCCATGCTGATTCATATATGCTTATCGATTTGTTATCAGGCATTATAAAGACATTGATAGTATCTGATGAAGACAGTATTGCAAAAGGACATCTGCTTTTATCTACAGGCAGGCATATTACTCGTAAATCTTTTTCAGGCGGCATATCACATAGCATCTCATTTGCCAGTATGGTTCCTTCCTGAATATCATTAATACATATTTTATTCTCATCGATAGTAAATGTTGATGATATTCCATATACCTGTATTCTTTTCACATCCTCTTCCTTAATATGCTCTCCTTTTAATATCGCTCTTTCCGCTATGAAAACATACCCTTTATCCTTTTCAATAAATGATCTGGATATGAATATCTGCAATATTGTAAGAAAGATGGCAAATATGCCCGCTAATATATAGTATTTATATCTTTTCATATTTCTCCTAATACTTTCTGCTAATTTACATTTTAAATATGTATAATCACCTTATAACTGGAAATTCGACATGTTTATGAACTTCAAACTGTCTTTGTCCTAGAAAATCTAATGTTGCAGTTATATCCGCTGAAATCATAAAGTGTTCGTTATATATTCCGCAGCTGCATCTGTTACCTGTTTCAATCACAGAAATATATATATCATCATCATTTACGCTTAACGAACTGATGCAGCTTTTAGATATTTCATTAGAAACCAGATACTTAAGCTGCTGTTCATCAGCCTGTAATTCAATAAAACCAAAAGAAAATATTTGAGTACTATTTTCATTTATCAATGATATGACTGCCATTTCAACAGCCTGCTCAATTTTGGCTGCTTGATGATAAAACATTGCTTTATGAACAGTGGAACAAAAGAGGGGAAGCATTATATAAATAAGTATAAAAACGCATACAAGCACTTCCGGTATTCCTGTCCCCTTCTTCTTCAAATTCATCTCAATAGATCCTTCTTGCTGTAATGTTCTGACTGAAATGCATCACATACTCCTGCGAATTCCAAGTAAAGACATCTGTTATCATATTAACTTCATATGATGCTTGAATATCCAGGTTAAACATGCTTCCATACATGGCTGATGCAGGGGCTGAGATTACAACATTATCAAAGCCCCTGGAAATAAGATTATCCATCATACTTAACTTATGTTCATAACTTAATCCTGAATTCTGTTCAGCTATGTGCATATATCCTCTGCATATATCATGAAATTCCATATTTTTTGATATAACTGTCAGGACATCCACAAAATAAGCGAATATGCACAGTATTATGAGTAAAGTGATTATGCTAATAATTATCTTCTCAGCCATATGTGTTTGTTAGGTTCCTGAAGATACTTCGAAAATCTCAGACATCCTTGTTCCTACCCATGTTTTGGTAGAAGTTATTATGTCTGATGCAATTTCTCTTAGTCCAGGTATTACAACCGCAGCTGCAATTACTAACACCGTCGCTATTCCGATAATTTCGGAAACACCGAATCCTCTTTTGTTTTGTTTGTTAACTATCATTTTCTCCTCCTATAAAAATATATATTTGAGCCCCTGCACAAGCTCATTCATAAGCGGCAGAGCTACCATGATTATCACGATAAGCATGAATACGCATACTGCCGCGAAGCAGCCTTTTTTTATACTGTCTGTTCTTTTCTGATGATAAGAAAAATGTCTGTTGAACATCATTTCTTCCATTTTTTCCAAAAATTCCTCATTATCGGTATATAAAAGATCCTCTTCTAGAATCATACAAAATCTGTTTGCGTCTTCAGTCTTAATCGATGCTTTTATTACATCTGAATATGTTTTCCCATCAAGTGTTATTGAATACGCTGCAGAAGCCTTTGTGAGAATTTTCTTTAAACTTTTGTCTTCTGTTATCTTGTACATATTTATAATCACATCTTTTGGTTTTACTCCTGCTATTATCTGAGAAATCAGATACCGATATAGCTTATAGGCATTCTTTTGAAACATATCATTTATATTTTTTTCCCATACTTTCTTAGTAATGAATATACATATGATACAAGGCACTAATATGATAAGTGCTTTGGATATACCTGATGTTATAGCTGCTAAAAGGCATAAGATTATGAAAAACAATATAAGGCTCGCAAATTCCTTTGTTTTTTCTGAAGGTATACCAAATTTTTCAGAAATCTTTAATAAATACCCATTAACTATATGTTCAACTCTGTTTATTTTTGTTTTTCCTTCACGTTCATGTAATTTCATACATGCGATATGTGAAGCAAAAAGAATACCGACACCAAAATTACCAATATAGATTAGATTTCTCATCCATTCAATCATTCTAATACCTCTTGATTACTTTCGCTATAATCATAATTCCTATAAAGAAAAGGCCTGCAAATACTCCTAGCAATATCATTCCTGTATCTGTGTTAAGGTAAAATCTGCTTGACTGCCCTTTATTAAGTACAACCATGTAAAAAGTAGCCATAACCATGATTATTGAAATATATACAGCATATTTATCCGATGCGGTATTAATTCTTCTTTTAAAATTCTCTTCGTCGATTTTAAAAAATTGGTTTTCCAGGCTTTTGAATATCCTGTAAAGACTTCCGCCTTTTTCATATGCATATCTTATATTTATTAATACATAACGAAGTTCTTCGCTTAAAACAGTCTTTTCACAAGCTATCAGTGCTTCAGAAACACTCATCCCTTTTTCAAGCCGTATGCATATATCCTTGATATATCCGCCAATAGGTTTTGATAATTTTGTCTCATCCGTTTTCTGAAGGCAGTATACGGCATCATTTCTTACTGCGCTCCATTTAGTCAGCACCATAAGCAGGGATGTTATGCTTTCCTTCTCCTTTGTAAAGACAGAACTTTTAATAAGATCATATACTAGATATGGGATAAAAGCCGGCATTAATGAAATACAGAAACTGGTAACAGGATTATTGAGATTTTTATTAATTATTACACCTAGTATTACAAATATGACCATACATAAAACTATGATAATCTTCCCGAGCTGGTTATTATATATAAATTTGAAATTATACTTTATACCCTTCTTTTTCAAGAAGAAAACAAGAATCGTAAAGAATATTACATTGATAACCAGATAAATCATTCTAGGCTCCTTATGTATGCATCTTCATAAACTACAGCATTATTGGCAGAATCCATTCCCTTAACATACATTATTCTGGTTACTTTGAAGTTTTGCATGAAGACCACACAGTCGACACCTTCTCCATACAGGGTTAAAAGCATTTTTTCGTCACTAATTCCTTTTGCTCCCTTAGCCAGAGCAATAAGCCTCTTAACACAGTCCTGCGGCTTATCAGCATGCATTGTAGTTAAAAATCTGTGTCCAGAACAGCATGCATTTAAAAATGCCATTGCTTCGCTTCCTACAATCTCACCAATGCAATATGTGTCAAGTGACATAGTCAGACCGTCTTTTATCAGCATATCAAGAGTAATTGGATTGCCTCCTTCATTATCTCTTTTCACTCTCTGTTCTATACAATACTTCTTGTCAGGATAAATTTCCGCATCTGATTCGACTATAAGCACTCTTTCCATATCAGGAAGCGCATTAATCAAAGCTCTAAGTAAAGTTGTTTTTCCAGAACCGCCTTTTCCGCACAGTATTATGGTATGACGCGTTGATAAAGTCTTTTTTAATATATCTGTACTTATATTATCCAACATCCCAAGCTCATTCAGATTTTTCAATGTGTATGCGGATTTTCTATGTTTTCGGATGGAAATTGCAGGACCGGATATATTTCTTGGATATATAGATATGTTAATACGCAGTTTGTTCTGTATATCAGCTACCCTGCAATGACTGTCATTTTCGTTAAGTATGCCCCCATTTCTTAAAGCAACTAATTTACAATAAACATATAAATCTGTCTCAGTGTTAAAATTAATATCAGCAGGCATCCTAACTCCGTTTTTTGTAATGGAAAAACAATCAAAGCGTACTCCGTCAATATCTGTGATATCATCATCTTCTATATATTCCTGAAGCTGCCCGTATCCGAACATAAAATCAAATACGCTCTTTATCATTTTTCTTTTAGACCCGATAGCAAAATACTGCTGTTTATCTAATATGTTTAAAATCCTGTTCTCTAAAAAGCTTCTTTGCTTGTTATCATAATATGCATTAACTACAAGTTCAGGTGAAACACTCAATATTTCTTTTGTAACATCAGTAACAACTTTTGATAAAGGGTAACTGCCCTTTGCATATCTGTTATTGTCGAATTCATCATTTAAAGATGATAAGCTTTTAAGTACAGCCATATTACAGTTTCCTCCTTATCTTATTTGCTATATTCATTAAATCTTTTGCATACAGTCTGCTCTGACTGTTTGCTGAGCCTAGGTATTCACCTAAAAGATTTTCCTTTATCCCAGCAGCTATGATATTTTTTGTTTTCTCCTTATAAATAAATGCATTGAATCTTTGATTATCAATGTCATGTCTGGAACAAAGATATTCGCTAATTTTATTAAACAGCTTAATATCAGCTAAAGGATCAGACATGATATGGATTATCTGATCAGAAATAATGTATGTATTTATTGCCAGTGAATCATAGATGAAATCTGAACATTTTATGAATATCAAGTTAAAATCCTCAGTTAATCTGATTAGAAGATTATAGAATGAAGCAAATGTAATATTTTCATATCCTTCTATCCGGATAATGCTAGGTATTATGTATACCCTAGAACAAGCTTTAGCTTTTTTAAATGATATTTCTATATCTTCTCCTTTATCAACTTTATCCATCATGCTTTGTATATCTTCATTCAGAATATAATTATCGGATTCGAAAGAAGGATGCAGAATATCAGCATCAATAATTAAGGTATTATCTGATGAAGCTTTACTATAGTATTTTGCGAATTCAAAAACTGCTTCATGACTGCCATTTATGGCGATTATTTTTGAATTTGGTTTTGATGAATTACATGACAAATTCCTTATCAGTCTTTCACACTCAGTAATCATTATGCCGGTATCTTCAAAGCGATTATTAAAATTAGCACTAGTGCTTCTGATAATCAGTGAATCTGTGATGTTTACGTTTTTTTCTGAATATCCAGGCTTTTTGTAACTTCCCGTAATCATATAGTTAAAAAGCATTCCCAATGAGTATATATCCTGCTGTTTGCTTTTCTTCACTCCCAATATTGATTCAGGTGCTTGATATGGATTCTTGTTTTCATCCTTGATGCCATAATCTGTTAAATAGACATCATCTTCAATCAGAATAACATTATCATGATGTATATTGCCATGAATTATACCGACAGGTTTTATATCATGGAGAAACTTAACAGTGTGAAGAAGCTTTACAAATATATCTAATGCTTCATATAAATCCATAACTCCCTTTTTATCTATGTATTCTTTTAATGTTTCACCTTCAATATACTCATGTACTATACAGCAACAATCATTAAATTTAAAATAATCGGTAATTCTAGGTATTCCTATGTGCTCAATCTTTGATAACTGTTCAATATCAGATTCCATTTCGGATTTGCTGCTTTTTTCGCTTATTACCTTTTTGCACTTATCTATTTCATCAAACACAAGATATTTTGCTTCTCTTGAATTCTTAAGCAATGGCTGTATAATCTTGTATCTTTCACTGAAAAACATTATTCCTCCTTGTGTAGATACATAATATTATATTTACATTTATTGTCAATATACAATTATATATTTTTTTTTGTTACAGTGATATAAATTACAGAATCAGCCATACTTTCCATTAGGACTTTTTTACATTCGTTCAGGGTAGTACCAGTCGTATATATATCATCAACAAGAATTATCCTCCTTCCTGTTGTGTATCTGTCATCAGCAATGAATGCATTATGAAGATTAACTGATCTCATTGGTGCATTCAGTGACGCCTGATTTCTTGTCTTCTTTACTTTTTTTAATGCTTTATGGCATATTTCTATGTCTGTATATCTGGATATTTGTTCGGCTAATATCATTGATTGATTAAAACCGCGTCTCTTCTGATCAGTAATATACATCGGGACATAAATTATTAAATCAGCCTGTAATCCAATTTCTTTTACAATTTCTCCAATTTTTCGGCCTATTTGAACAAATGAAGCAGGATGCTTCGTATATTTAGCGTATTTGATTACTGAATATATTACGTCATTATACTCAGTAAAGTAAATATGATTATCCTTTATATATGGCTTAAAAATAAGGTTTTCAATATCCTCATATTTCTCATTTGGAAATATGTATTGAATAATAGCATCCATATTGACATTATATGTTATTTTTATATATAAGTAAAGACTGCATTGGCAGTCTTTATAATACTTTTTTTAACTCAACATGAATACTTTATTTAAGCATGTCCCTCAAAATTTCCGCTTTGTCAGTCTTCTCCCAGGGCAGATTCAAATCAGATCTTCCAAAGTGCCCATATGCTGCTGTCTGCTTGTAAATAGGATTCTTAAGATCAAGCGATTCTATAATTGAATGTGGTCGAAGATCGAATACCTGCATCACCGCTTTTGCTATAAGCTCATCATCAATTAAAGCAGTTCCGAATGTATCCACCACAACAGAGACTGGCCGTGCCATACCTATTGCATATGCTATCTGGATTTCGCATCTTTTCGCTATACCGCTTGCAACAACATTTTTCGCTGCATACCTTGCAGCATATGCTGCAGAGCGATCCACTTTTGAAGGATCTTTACCTGAGAAAGCACCTCCTCCATGACGCCCCATACCTCCATATGTATCAACAATTATCTTTCGGCCAGTTAATCCGGAATCACCCATAGGCCCTCCGATAACAAATCTCCCAGTCGGATTAATGTAAATCTTGGTTTTACTGTCTATCATATCTTTATCGACTGCTGGCATGATAACCTCTTTTGTCAAGTATTCTCTCAATTCTTCAATGGATATTTCATCACTGTGCTGAGATGATAATACAATAGTATCAATTCTTTTGGGAATATATCCTTCATATTCTACAGTAACCTGACTTTTTCCGTCTGGTCTGAGATATTTATGATTACTCTCCTTTCTGACTTTTGAAAGCTTTTTGCATAAATTGTGGGCTGTCTGTATGGGATAAGGCATAAGTTCTGCTGTTTCATCACATGCAAATCCGAACATCATTCCCTGATCCCCTGCACCTTGTTCTCCAATTATGTCATATGAACTGTTCACACCCATAGCAATGTCAGGTGACTGCTCATTAATAGAGGTGATGACCCCGCAAGTTTCTCCATCAAAACCGAATTTTGCTCTAGTGTATCCTACTGACAGAGCTGTCTCTCTTGCAATTTTTGAAATGTCCACATAACAGTCTGTAGTTATCTCGCCCATCACATGAATTAATCCTGTCGTTACTGCTGTCTCACATGCAACTCTTGCCTGTTTGTCTTTTCTAAGTATCTCGTCAAGGATTGCATCAGAAATCTGATCGCACAGTTTGTCCGGATGTCCTTCTGTTACTGATTCAGATGTAAATAATTTTCTAAAACTCATATAATTTCTCCTTTGCTATAAAAAAGGCCTCTTGATGAGACCTGTTATTACCTCATCTGTTTGGAATTAGCACCTTTACATTGCAGGTTGCCGGGCGTCATTGAGCCAGTCTCTCAGCCACTCTTGATAAGTTCCAATATTCTGTTTGTTACAAACTCAAGCTATCAGAGCTTCTACTTCGAAAGGATTTTCTCCATTATATATCCTTTCAAACTCATCTGCTTCAACCTTTTCATTTTTAAGAAGAGAACGAGCCAATATCTCTAAAATATCCTTCTTATCGGATAAAATTTGTTTGACTTTCTCATAACAATCATCAATTATCCGTTTTGTTTCCATGTCTATCTTGTTTGCTATGTCCTCTGAATAACCTTTTACTTTCGAGTAATCCTTTCCTATAAACACTTCATCATCTTCCTGAAACACAATATTAGCCAGACTGTCGCTCATACCGTATTTTACTATCATATTTCTTGCTATCTTATTTGCTCTTTGCAAATCATTTGAAGCTCCAGTACTGATTTCACCTATAGATAACTGTTCTGCTGCTCTGCCTCCAAGCAAAGTGATTATTTCTTCCTGCAATTGCTGTTTTGTATAGAAATATTTATCTTCATTTGCCATCGGCATGGTATACCCTCCAGCTTGCCCTACAGGTATTATAGACACCCTCTGTACCTTGGAAGTGGATGAAACATTTCTCATTGCAATCGCATGCCCTGATTCGTGATAAGCTGTAAGTTTTCTTTCACTTTCAGAAATAATTTTACTTTTCTTTTCCGGACCCATAGCGACTTTATAAATAGATTCCCTTATTTCCGCCATAGATATCTTTTCTTTATTTCTCTTTGCTGCAAGTATTGCTGCTTCGTTCATAAGGTTCTCAATATCTGCACCTGTAAACATGGGAGTTATCTTTGATATCTCATGTAAATCGACATCAGTGTCAAGTTTTTTATTGCGTGTATGTACTAATAAAATCTCATATCTTCCTTTTGCATCAGGATAGTTAACATATACTCGCCTGTCAAACCTTCCTGGACGTAAAAGTGCAGGATCAAGTATATCAGGTCTGTTTGTAGCGGCAAGTATTATGATACCTTGATCTATTGTAAAGCCATCCATTTCAACAAGTAACTGGTTAAGTGTCTGTTCCCTTTCATCATTGCCGCCTCCCAGACCTGCACCTCTGTGGCGTCCGACTGCATCGATTTCATCAATAAATATAATACAGGGTGCTTTTGCTTTTGCCTGAGTAAACAAATCCCTTACTCTAGATGCGCCAACACCTACAAACATTTCTACAAAATCCGATCCGCTTATACTGAAGAATGGCACTCCCGCTTCACCGGCAACAGCACGTGCCAGCAAGGTCTTCCCAGTACCTGGAGGTCCTACTATAAGCATACCTTTTGGTATTCTTGCTCCTAATTTTTTGTACTTTTCCGGCTGTTTCAAAAAATCTACTACTTCTTCAAGCTCAGCTTTTTCTTCATCAGCACCTGCAACATCTAAAAATGTCACTCTTCTGTCTTTATCACTATATTCTCTTGCCCTGCTTTTACCAAAAGACATAGCAGAATTATTTGCTCCGGCTTGTTTGTTCATAAAAACAAAAAATACGATTATAACGACAGCAAGTATTATAAACGAAGGAAGTAAAGATAACCACCAGGATGTCGTTTCAGGTTTCCATGTATAGGAAAGATCCGGATCTGTAAGCCTTGCTTGATTCAATATATCTTCAATCTTGTCGAGATTCTCTACATTGACATAAAATTCTTTATTCCCATCTTTTATGGGTTCTTTTAGTGTTACTGAAAGAGTTGTTGTACGAATAACAACTTCAGATACATTCTGTTTTTCAAGCTGGTTTAAAAACTCTGAATATCCCAGCTCTTTTACAGAATCCTGATTGGTAAAAAGTGAAATCAGTATCACCAGTATTATAAATGTTATTACATAGAAGCTAATATTTTTGTATTTTTTCAAAAGTCATCTCCTTATACCTGATAAAACATATTAGCATACGAACATACGTAATGCAACAAAGTTCACATAAACTTCATTTATGCTACTTATAAAGCTCTTCTTTCAGGACGCATACATCAGCAAGATTTCTATATTTTTCATTGAAATCCATGCCATAGCCAACTACGAACTTATCAGGGATTTCCTTACCGATATAATCAACTTGAACCTGTTTCTCCCGTCTTGACGGTTTGTCCAGCATACAGCATATCTTAACACTGTTCGGACCTCTTAAGGCAAAGAACTCTTTTAAGTATCTTAATGTATGACCGGTGTCAATAAGGTCTTCAACAATGATTACATCTTTATCTTTTATTTCCATATCAAGATCCTGAAGAATTTTGACCTGTCCGCTGGATGATGTGCCCTGCCCGTAACTTGAAGCAGTTATTGTACCAAATTCCACAGGAATAGTTATCTTCCTTAAAAGGTCGGAAAGAAATATTAAACCGCCTTTCATTATTCCTACTAGAATCAGTTTTTTGCCTTTATAGTCTTCGGATATCTTTCTGCCTAATTCTGTACAAATTTCATCAAGCCTTTCTCTTGTTATCATTATCTCGCTAACATCATCATATAGTCCGCTCATATTATATAAACTCCAATCTTAATGCCTTATTCCCTTTTTTAGGGCGGAATCTTTTTCCGATTTCCTTGTTCTCAATATACACTATCTCATTTTCAATCGCAAGAATAAATAGTTTATCTCTTAAATCGCTGTCTATTTTATTGTCAATAAAATACTTTTTTAATGATTTTTTACCATTACCTTTTGATGGATATATAAAATCCTGTACCCGCCTGTTTCTTATAACAAGGCCTTCCCTTACAGCCTCATAATCAAGCATAACCCATCTTTTTGAATATTCAGCTCCTCCTTCAAAAATACTGATTTCCGATTGAACAGTAATTCCTCTGCTATCAATATGTGTGTCGCCTTCCATGTTTATGTTTTCGCAAAAATTATTATCCTTATCTGCTTGTTTATAAATTCTGACTCTATCGTTTTGCAGGCGCAGTACTCTGATCCCGTCTTTCAACTCAAGAACCGATCCGCTCTGGCTGTTGTTAATTAAATTAATAATAATTTCTATGTGTTTCTTCTCAACATCCTTTAATATTTTCTTGACATGCTGTATTGCTTTTCTCAGCAATCCGCTTGATATAATTTCATCCAAAGTAATAAAATCCAAAATATCAATCAGAGCGGAATCTTCTTCCAGTGTTACTCTTTTTTTAAATTCCATCTCAATCTGTTTATCGATATAGGTTTGTGCTTGTTTTGCAAGACTGGCTAAAGAAACTAAATTACTGGAAACATCCTTTCCGGTTTTTTCGTTAATTGACGGGAATAATTCATTTCTTACAAAATTACGCATGTAGTAATTGGAATTATTGGAACTGTCGATTATATATTCAATACCGTTTTTATGATTAAATTCAATTATCTGCTTTTTCGTGTAATCAAGAAGAGGCCTGTAATAATGATTTGAAACTTTTTCTATACCGCATAAGCCTTGAATCCCACTCCCTCTTAAAATATTCATGAAAATTGTTTCGGCATTATCATCTTTATTATGTCCAAGAAATACACATCCGTCAGAATATCTTTCAAATATCTCATATCTTAGGATTCTGGCAGCCTGCTCTATGGTTAATTTCTCTGATTGCGCATAATCACTGACATTTACATTGAAAAGCAGAAATTTGACATTATATTTCTCACAGAACTGTCTGCAGAAATTTTCATCTCTAATGCTTTCGGATTGTCTCAGATTATGATTTACATGAATGGCTGAAAGATTAATTTCTACTTTATACTCTTTTTCAATCTGTTCTTTTTTCTTTATCAATAGATACAGAAGACATCCGGAATCCGGGCCTCCGGAAAAAGCCGCATACCAGTTTTTATCCTTAATTAAATTATCATCTAAATCAAGCTTAATCATCACTCTTGCTTATAGCTGTCAAATTTAACAATTTGATCCTGCCATACAAGCTTAACTTTCCCAATTGAACCATTCCTGTTTTTTGCCACAACCAGATCAACAAGATGAGTGCTGGCAGCTTTGTCGAATTGTGAAGGCCTGTATAGGAACATGACAATATCAGCATCCTGCTCAATAGCTCCTGACTCACGAAGATCGCTCAACTGTGGAACATGGTCTGATCTCTGTTCAGATGCCCTGGAAAGCTGTGACAGTGCAACTACAGGTATCTTCATGTCTTTTGCCAGTATCTTTAACTGCCTTGAGATTTCCGTGACTTCCTGCTGCCGGTTCTCTTTCTTTACTGCACTTCCTATTAGCTGCAGATAATCAATAAAAATTATATCAAGATTTTCAGCACTCTTGAATCTTCTGCATTTAGATCTTATATCTGCTACCGTTATTGATGAGGTATCATCAAGAAAAATTTTGGATTCATGTATAACACCTGCTGTTGCAGTAACTTTAGCCCATTCATTCTGGTCAGCTTCTCCACGTTGTAGTTTTGAATTTGAAACTCTTGCTTCTGAAGCTATTATCCTATCTGTTAATTGCTCATTGGACATTTCAAGACTTAAAAAAAGAACATTCTTTCCCTTTCTTATTGCCATATTCTGAGCCATATTCATTGCAAGTGTGGACTTTCCGACGGAAGGCCTTGCAGCAATAAGGATAAAATCTCCGGGCTGGAATCCGAGTATCAGCTTATCAAGGTCCGTGAATCCTGTTTCTATGCGCAAAGGCATTTTTTTTGTTTTGCTAAGCTCACGAAAATAGTTCAGCCTGTGGACAATAAGGTCACTTATTTTCTTTACACCTTCAGTATCTGCCTGTTCGGAAAGATCAAAAAGCTTTTGTTGGGCATATTCTAAAAGTTCCTTTGCTTCCTTTGAATCGCTGTACCCTTCTTCAAACACTTCCCCGCTGAGACTTATAAGTGATCTTAATATATATTTGTCAAAAATTATAGATGCATAATATTCAGCAGATGAAGCTGATACGATCTGTGATGCAAGTTTGTTGAGATACTCCATCCCTCCTGAATCGGAAAATGTATTGTCTTTTTTCATCTGCTCGGATACAGAGATTATATCCACAGGTATACCACCCATAAAAACTGTCTGTAATGCAGTATATATATTCTGATTCGCCAGGGTATAGAACATAGAAGAATCGATTTTCTTCTGAACGGGTTCAAATGCCGAGCTGTCCAGCAGCAGGCATCCCAAAACATATTGTTCGGCTTCTTCGCTATGTGGGGGCATCCTTTTAATTTTTTCAGCCATCTTATGCTTTCTCCGTAATCAGTAATTCAATATTTATACTCACGTCAGCATGTATCTTTATAACCACTGCTGACTTCCCAATGCTTTTTACAGGTTCATCAAGCTGTATCTTCCTTTTGTCAATTTCTGCTTTATACTGGCTTGCTATCGCATCAGCAATGTCTTTAGTTGTGATGGAGCCGAATAGTTTTCCATTTTCACCTGCTCTCACTTCCATTTTCACTTGTTTTCCTTCTAATTTTGACTTCAGGATATTTGCTTCAATAAACTCTCTGTCTTTTTTAGAATTATCTGACTGCATCCTGTCTTTCATAATATTAAGGTTTTTGGCATCTGCTTCTATAGCAAGATTTTTCTTAAAAAGAAAATTCTTAGCATATCCATCGCTTACATCAACAAGCTGATTCCTCTTACCTAAACTTTTTACATCCTGTGTGAGTATGACTTTCATATTCCCCTCCGAATCGGTTAATCATCTAAAGTTATTATACTTCACAATAACACGTTTTTTTAAAAACATTTATTTGCGATGGTATAATCATAACATGAAAAACCTTTTTGCTGCAATATTATCAATAATTCTGCTTTTAACACCGTTTATGGTAAACTGTGAAGAAGATATCATGAGAGAAGCTGTTTCAGCCTGTTCAGAAGAAATTATTATGGACCCTTATGCTATCAGCGAATGGAACAGCCAGAACGAAAGCATATTCATTTCTTATCCTCTGTTGGCAGATGATTTGATAACAAGAATAAAAAGTATAAGCATTATCCCTTCTGCAAAAAGATACTTGAAAAATTCCGATGGTTCATATATAGAAACAGATTATAGCTATTACAGAAATCTTATAGATAATATAAACTATGATTTCATTACTGACACGAACAATATCAGATATGGATTTATAATAAAAAGAACACCTCTGAAGTCCTTTCCAAGTCACGATGAAGCATTCTCAAGCCCCTCTTCTGTACATGACAGATTCCTGGAATCCACCCTGTATCCTTTTGAACCAGTAGCAATACTGCATCAAAGCAATGATAAACAATGGTTTTTCATAAAAATGTATAACTATGAAGGGTGGGTCCAAATGGAAGATGTTGCGGTTACATCATTTGAAGTTTTAAAATTATATGAAACAAATAAGAATTTCATAGTTATTACAGAACCAAAAGCATTCATACGATACCTGGATACTGAATTGGATATGGGATGCAATTTCCCATTAGTTAAGGAACATGATAATTACTATACTGTGCTATGCCCTAAGAAGGGTTCAGATAACAGCCTTTATTTTACATTTGCACATATAGATAAAAATGATGCCAATATCGGATATCTTGCATATAGTGAAAGGAACATACTTTCTCAAGCAGCAAAATTCATTGACGAGCCATATGGCTGGGGAGGCATGAACGGAAACAGGGACTGCTCAGGGCTCATGATGGATATATTCAGATCCATGGGAATAAAACTCAAAAGAAATACCAGCCAGCAGGAATTTATGAGCCCATTGCGCAAAGATATTAAAAGCATGAATAAACTTGAAAAAGAAACTCTATTGCTTACTCAACATGCAGGATCATTAATATTCATGGACGGCCATGTAATGCTTTTCCTTGGTATAATACGAAATAATGCATATATCCTTCATGATGTCACAGGTTATTATGCTGATAATTCATATATTAATGCAAATAAAGTCACGGTTACTGATGTGTATATTAAGAACTCACAAGGTTACGAATACATAAGTCTTTTTACTACTTTTCTGTTCATTACGGAGTAATATTCGTTTTCGATTAATACCTACTTCATAGTTATAAGATAAAGAATCCCATAAACTATCGGCTGATGGACTAGATATATGAGTAGTGAATGCCTTCCTGCCTTAGCAAGAAAATTACATCTTTTCTTCGACAAGAAAGACTTTACAGGTTCATTTGAAACATAGCTTGTAAGAAAGAATCCTATGAAGAAGAATGTAATCCATGGAAGAAGAGGATAATAATCCGAAGAAATAGTTATGTTGTCAATTTTAAGCCCAAGAAGATATGATAATCCGCCATTCATGATGCTTTTTGGTATTTCAAGCAATGTTGCCCCGAACAAACTTATCTTTCTTTCATACAGATTGAAAGTAAGTATTGCAATTACCAGATTAAAGACAATACCAGCAACTGGCGGTATTTTTACCAAAACAGGTTTTAAAAGTTCAAGAATGACTATTGCAAATGCAAGATGATGGAGTATTCCCGCATATATAACATAATCAGGAACAATCAGATCCGTTACAAGAGTCAAAGCGGAAGCAACGCACAAAAGCTTCAATCCTCTTGATATGTTATCCTTTGAAAATCTGGAGACCAATCCAGATATCATAATGAACAATATCGCTCCTATATCGGAAATTGTATTTGCAATACCAGACTCTACCCAGGGCATATCGAATCCGAAAAAATTGTACATATCAAACAGTGTGTGCGACAGAACAACTCCTATAATAAGGAATCCTCTTATTTCATCTAAAAGGTATAACCGTTCTTTCGTTTCCTTTTCCAAACATGAATTCTTCATATATGAATCATAATATATTTGAGAGTAAAAAAAAAGACTGGTATGAAACCAGTCTTATTCTAAATCAAAAATATTTATTTACTTTCAATCTCGCCAGTAGGTTCTGCTTCTGATGATTCCTCAACAGTTTCAACATTTCTTACAGCCCATTTCTTCATGGTTATTTTTGTTCTCTCTATTGATGTCTCAATTGTGATATCATCATCTTTGACATTAACGATTTTACCTACTAAACCGCCTATTGTGCATATTATGTCACCGCTTTTGAGTTCTGAAAGCATTTGTTTCAGTTTCTTGTCTTTTTTCCTTTGCGGAATAAGAATTACGGCATACATTACTACAAATACAACTACTATAAGTATTAATGATGTCCAGTTTGTACCACCTGTTTCAGTTGCGGTTTCAGCCAGTATTAAGTTAAACATTTATATTATCCTCCGATTCTATTTCGAATATCCATACTTTTCGTAGAATTCATTCTTGAAATCCAAAAGTCTGTCTTCCTTTATAGATTGCCTTATTTTTGCCATTAAGTCAAGCAAAAATTTCAAATTATGTAATGTAGCAAGATTAAGCGCTAATATTTCATCATTTTTGAAAAGGTGGCGAATATATGCTCTTGTAAAATTTCTGCAAGTATAACAGTCGCATTCAGCATCCAGAGGCGTGAAATCCTTTGAGTACTTAGCATCCCTTATAATAACTCTTCCCTTGCTTGTCATGACAGTACCATTTCTGGCGATTCTAGTCGGCAGAACGCAGTCGAACATATCTATACCTCTTATTGCCCCTTCTATAAGATAATCAGGAGTTCCGACTCCCATGAGATATCTTGGTTTGTCAAACGGCATCAACGGAGTGACATGCTCTAGCATTTCATACATAAGGCCAGCAGGTTCACCAACACTTAATCCTCCGATCGCATAGCCTGGAAGATCATAAGATGTTATCTGTTTGGTACTTTTTATTCTCAGATCCTTATACATTCCGCCCTGAATTATTCCGAATAAGGCCTGTTCATTACTCCGCTCATGGCTGTTTATGCATCTTTCCAGCCATCTGGTTGTACGCAGAAGTGAATCATCTATATAGCTTCTTTCTGCAGGATATGGTGCGCATTCATCAAAAGCCATTATTATATCTGCACCAAGATTGTTTTCTATCGACATGACTTTCTCCGGCGTGAAAAGATGTGATGAACCATCTATATGGCTTCTGAAAGCTACTCCTTCTTCAGTTATCTTTCTTAAAGTATTAAGGCTGAAAACCTGGAATCCACCGCTGTCAGTAAGTATGGAACGGTCCCAGTTCATAAATTTATGCAGACCGCCTGCTTCTGCAACTAACTCGTCAGAAGGCCTTAAATATAGATGATATGTATTGGATAGTATTATATTTGCTCCAATTTCCTTTAAATCTCTTGGAGTCATCCCTTTTACTGTTGCGGCTGTGCCGACAGGCATGAATACCGGAGTTTCAAAAGAACCATGAGGAGTATGCACAATGCCAAGCCTTGCTCCTGATTGTTTACATGTATGTATATGCTGATATGTCACGGGATATTTACTCATTCATTATTCCTCTATATTTCTGTCAGTCTATTATAAACATAGCGTCTCCAAATGAAAAGAATCTGTATCTCATTTTTATCGCTTCTGTATAAGCTCTAAAAACATTGTCTTTCCCTGCTAAAGCGCTTACAAGCATTATGAGGGTGGATTCCGGAAGATGGAAGTTGGTTATAAGCCGGTCTGCAACTTTAAACTTATATCCAGGATAAATAAAGATGTCCGTTTCCCCTTTTTTCTCATGTAAAATACCTTTATCATCTGAAGCGCCTTCAAGTACCCTTAGGCTTGTAGTACCACAGGCTATCACTTTCCGGCCTTCATGTTTTGCTTTATTTATTAAATCTGCAGCTTCTCTGCTTATTTCATAATGCTCTGTATGCATTATATGGTCTTCTATATTATCCGTCTTCACAGGTCGGAATGTCCCAATACCCACATGAAGAGTTACCTTTACAATTTCTACTCCTTTTCTTTCCAGTTCTTTCAACAAATCATCAGTAAAATGCAGTCCTGCTGTCGGTGCTGCGGATGATCCGCTGCTCTTTGCATATACTGTCTGATAACGGCTGTTGTCATCAAGTTTTTCTGTAATATATGGCGGAAGCGGTACAAGACCTGCCTTATCCAAAATTTCTTCAAATATTCCATCATATTCAAAACGGACTATCCTGTTTCCAAAATCCACAACATTCAGAACCTGTGCTTTAAGGATGCCATTCCCGAAAACAAAACGTTTGCCAGGCAGAGCTTTCTTCCCTGGACGTGTCAGCACCTCCCAGTCAGTGTCATTAATTCTTTTAAGAAGGAGAAGTTCCATTTTCCCTGTAGAATTCTCCACATGACCTAACAGGCGTGCAGGGATGACTTTAGTTTCATTTAGGACAAGACAGTCTCCTTTATTAAAAAGACCAGTAATGTTTGAAAAAAGTGTATGCCTTATTTCACCATTATTCTTATCTAAAACCAGTAATCTGGATGAATCCCTTTTTCCCAAAGGATGTTGTGCGATAAGTTCCTGAGGCAGTTCATAATAAAATTCGCTTTTTCTCATGCTACCTCAAAGTCACTGATTCAAGTTTGACACCTGTGTAGAAATATCTAATAATCTGGTCGTACGTATAACCTGCATCAGCCATATTTATTGCTCCCCACTGCGCCATTCCCACACCATGACCGGACCCTCTTCCTGAAACTGTGATTTTATCATTGCTGTCATCTGTAACCAATGAAACAGTAACTATACCAGAGTTTGTTTTCACACCGATGCTTTTTGATGTAATAAGCGATGTATTGTATATCCCGCGGATACTTGCATAATCTAGTGCCTGTGTTGTTGCAGCACCTGAAGCATTAGCTATCTTGACTGTTGACTGACCACCAAGAACAAACATCTGGCTTGGAAGAAAATCAGGGAAAGCATTACGGACATTAGACTTAAGAAATGTTACAGAACCTGTTGAGCCGTTAACTGTCATTGAAAGGACTCTTCCTGTATGTGAACTGGAATCGATCGTAACTTTTATGACATTACCTATCCTGTGCCCTAGTTTATACATATAGTCTGTCATCTGAGCAGTAGTATATGAATAACTCCATATCCTGTTTATGTCATATGCATCCACTACTGCTTTCAAATAAGGAACTGATGTTACCCACACGTTCTCTGAATTTTCCGTATACCCTCCAGAGGAACTGAAATAGTAAGGTGTGACTACCTGACCTGAATATGTCACTACCTGTCCGTAAGTCTCATTTGTAGCCTGATTTGTGCGATAGTTCTCAGCATTATATCCTCCATAAACCTGACAACATGTTGTGGCGCACACATCAAAACCATATTCCTGATGCTTATTCTGGCACAAAGCATAAGTCCTTGCGACCACTGCTTGTGCTTTTAAGGATTCCATTGGCGAGTTACTTCCAATTTCCAATGCGACTACTCCGTATACATAGTATTCAAGAATCAGATTGTTTAATACGCTTAACTCATTTGATTTAAATATAGTAAATTCCAGATTCCCCCTGTAAGGCTTCCCTTCAATATACATGTATGAGCTGTTGCTGGTCGTAATTGTTTTAGCAATAACAGGCGCTGAAGGATTGTCACAAGCAAATAGTATCCTGCTGGAGGCTTTATCCCTTACAAGAATTCTGGAACTGGAAGGATAAGCTATTGTGGAATAACTGCCAGGATATTTCGCTGCAACAGATGCTATAGCATTCATTGCTGAATCAGAAGAAGCATAACTTCCTAGCCAGACCTGCCAGAAACCCGATGCTGCATACACAGGAAATGAAGTCGCACCTGCTAATGACATGCTATTGGATACATCAAGGGCTTCTGTATAGGAAGTGTAATTATCATCACGAATTATATGATATGAA
>Ga0209723_1001969_pt1 | contig 29497 bp, 29 predicted proteins | sample BiotimSIPDNA_2_FD_185750 | JGI IMG/M metagenome (GOLD analysis project Ga0209723, IMG submission 185750) | Anaerobic biogas reactor microbial communites from Washington, USA - Biogas_R2 time_0 SIP DNA (SPAdes) (version 2) | ecosystem: Engineered > Bioreactor > Anaerobic > Unclassified | place...
CTCTACGGAGTACATCCCTCGCGGACCTTGATCCAGTGATCAGCCTTCGCGAGGGAATTTTTTCGCGCCCATCAGGCAACTTGCGCAGATTCTGCCGGTTATCCCGCCCTGATCTCGCCCACGCTCAACAAAGCAGTGCGGCGTCTTCCCCGGTCTGGTCGTTTGTTGTGTAGGTGGTGCATCGACTGCCTTGCTTCGGCGAACGGTGCGGCGTGAGCCCACCGGTTTCCACGTCGAAAGCCAGGACGGCCAGCAAAAGGGGCTCGTCGCAGCCAGTCCATCCCGGAAGCCACGGACGGGGCAGCGCCGTTGAAACAGGATGGCGGGAAGGCGACGGCAGCCGAAAACGACGACGACACGGTTGGCGATGATTCGTTGCTCGAGGAGTAATTGTGGTGGATGAAAGGCGGCCGCCAATCCGGTATACTAGCCCTTGGCAGTCCGGCTCCAAAAGCACAATGTCGCCGACGGTCTTGTGGAGTTGAAGCGTACACGACGTCGCCGAAGGGTGTCGTCGGGGCAGTTTTTACGGGAATAGTGGGTTATTTGAAATGCGATGTCCAAACTGTAAGACCTGTGAAGCCTGGCAAGTTGCCGACTCGCCAGATGGAATCCGGCACGCGCGCAGCGTCAGGATTGGAGGCGGAAGGAGGAAGGCGGACCCTTGGATTCCTCTGGGAAAACCAGGCCTGCCGAAGGCACTCGATGGCAAACGGGAAGGGTTTTACTGCCTCCGATGTCACGAGCCCCTGAGCGAGGCGACGGCGGAATTGCCAGAGTTCGCGGAGGAGCACCCTCCGGCCCAGGGGAAGCCCGCCCGAAAAGGCAAACCGACAGGTCAATTCAGTCTTGAGAGTTCCCTTAGCCTCCTGTGCCGAATAGCTGGGGACCGGGCCGGTGACCAGCGTACCATCCAAGAACCTGCCGACGCTAAGACGCTGCCCAAAAGCAAGTTGCGCGGGCTTCGACGAGAAGCACTCGCGCTTCTCCCGAAAGATCTTTACACGCATCAGGTCAAGGCAATCCAGTCAGGGCTGGACGGCAAGAACGTCGTCGTGGCCACCGCGACCGCGTCGGGCAAGTCCCTCTGCTACCAAGCCCTTGCTGCACACCTGCTCGCCGAGTCACCAGACTCGACGGTTCTGTATTTGGCACCGATCAACGCTCTGGTGATGGACCAGCTCGATGCCCTTGAGGGATTTTTTGCCGGCAAAGCGGCGGAACGACGCGCCGCGAACGAACTCGGAGCCTATCTGAGAAGCTGCAGTTCTCGCAGCCTGCAATGCCCGTTGGCACGGTACGACGGTGCCGTCCCAAAGAAGTTTCGTCCCCCAACTAGAGCGGCGAGACCGCGATTCCTGCTCAGCAACCCCGAGATGCTCGTACAAGCTATTTTACCCCGGGCGCACAAGGAGAAGGGACCAGAACTGCAAGAGGAGATGTGGGGTAAACTAGACTCATGGGCGTACCTGTTCCGCGGGCTGCGTTTGGTTGTCATCGATGAATTGCACGCCTATCGGGGCGTCTTCGGCGCGCATCTTGCGAACGTCCTGCGTCGAGTCAGGCGAATGGTCCATCTATGCGGTGGCGATTCATCGAAGGTTCAGTTCTTTGCTTGTAGCGCAACCATTCAAGATCCCCAAGACTTGGCAAAGAAGATCTTCGGAGCACCCGCTACCGTGATCGCTGAAGACGAAAATGGTATGAAACGTCATCGCCGAGTCCTGTTGCCGATCACTTCCGATGACGAGAGGCTCCACTCCTTTGCCACTCGTATTCTCGGCCCCTTGGCCTTCGAAGGCGGTGCTCGAACCATCGCGTTTCGCGACAACATTCCGGCTCTTTTCTTCATGCAGAAGGCCATGGCGAAGACGCATGGTAGCGGAAACGTTGTTGTTTACGCCGCGGCGCAGCCCTCAGGGGAAAAGCTACCGAGACTGTACGAAGTCAAGAGCGGACGGGTTCCGCTGTTGTTGGCGACATGCGCACTTGAATTGGGCATCGATGTCGGCGCCCTCGATGCTGCGGTACTTCTCGGGTATCCGGGCTCGATCGCAAAGACTTGGCAGATGTTAGGCCGAGCGGGACGAAAGTCAGATGGGCTGCTTGTGTACGTTGCTGGCAACAACTACCTCGACCAGTACTGGTACGAACACATCGACGAACTCGTCGGCGAAAAGGCCGAGCCCGAAGAAATCATCGTCGAACCAGACAACGTCTACGTCGTGCAGGAACACCTGCGAGGAGCGGCTCTCGATCATGTTCTCGACGAGAAGCGAGATGCCAAGTTCTTTGGTCCTGCCTTCAAGGAAGCCTTTGACAAATTGCAGAACGACGAGGAAGGGATTTACCGCTTCGAGAAGGAGGTGTGGATCCTTCGTGCATCTGGCGAAAAGCGTGCCCGCGAAATATCCCTCCGCAGTCTCGGACAGTACAAAGTGCCCGTCTACCTTGACGAACCGGAAACCCGGCGGCGCCTTCATGACCACAACGACGAGGGTCTAAGAACTCTCCTCGAAGAGCAGAGCGACCGAGCCCCGAAGCGATTGTTTATCGGTGCCCAGTTCCTCTGGGAAGAAAAGTACTACCGCGTTACGGAACTGCATATACCCGAACCGGTTACTCGCGGACCCAGCCAAGACAAGCGAGATAAGGCGTATGCCCTCGTGAGCATCATGGAGACTCCCGAGTATTTGACGCAAGCAGCAGCTGTCATTGACCCGCACATTCTAACAATCGAAGATGCCGCCGTGGGTGTTGAGCAAGGCTCAGCCTGGGGGAACGTCGAGGTTCGCCAGACTGTAGATGGCTACTACCAACAGCGGGACATCATCGACGAATTGGAAAAGGGCGGACGAAGCGGCGAGAAGCCTAAGTACGTTCCGTTGGGACAGAATGCGCCTCCGCACTACGCTTACCGGACGCAGGGCACTTGGCTTTCGGTGCCCATCGAGGTTGCCGAAGTGGTCCCCGACAACCTTCTCAGTGTGACGCTTCAAACGGTGGCGGAGGCGTTGGTGCGGGCAGCGCCCCTCCTTCGCTTCGTGAGTCCAGGAGATCTGACGTGGTCCATCAAGTGGCCTGGGAAAGCTGACGGCGAGGGGGCCGATGTCCCGCTGCAGGGTCGGCCGCTGATTCACCTGAACGAAACCGTGCTCGGGGGAGCCGGGCTCGCGGGGCGTCTGTTCCAGCGCCGGCGTGAGCTCATGACTGCCGCCCGAAAGCTTCTCGACGATTGTCCTCGCTGCGGTGCCCCTCGCGCCAAGAGCAACGGTTGTCCTCGGTGTGTGGCGCTCCTGAGCGGCAGGCAGAACCGGCGCGCGGCGATCCTGATGCTCGATGCGTGGCTTGGCCTTCTCGGCGAGAGGAAACCCCGTCGAAAGACAGAAGAGCCAAAGGTATCTAACGCCGAAGTCCTTCGGAACCTCGGATATACGGACGTGGAGTCCATTGGCGTTGGTGCAATGGGGCAGGTCTGGAAAGGCCACAAGGCGGGAGAGTTCGTGGCCGTTAAGCTGATTCGCGAGGGCAGGGGCAAGGCCACTGAGGGCGCCCACGTCGAAGCACTTGCCAGGGAAGCCAGCTGCCTTGAACGCCTTCAACATCCAAACATTGTCCGGCTGCGCCGACTGCATCAGTTCTCGGGCGGAATCGCCCTTGAACTCGATTGGGCAGACGGTGGCGACCTATATGACCACGTGGAAGCCAACCGCACGATCAAGGAGAAGCTGCAGGTGTATCGAAAGATCGTAGCAGCCGTGGCGTACCTCCATGATAATGACGTGGTTCACCGCGACCTAAAAGACTCCAACATCCTTTTCCGGGCGGGTGAGCCTCTTGTGGCAGACTTCGGTATCGCGAGGATTCTGCGGGAAGAGCGAGCAACTACGAGGATGGCGGGAACCGAAGGGTGGGCGGCACCGGAACAACTCGACGGCCGCCGTCGTCGGGTCCCAGTAGCAAAGACCATGGACGTCTGGGCGCTCGGAAAAGTCCTGGGATTCTTGTTCACGAAGTCCGTCGACAGCTTGAAGCGGGACCAAAGCCACGCCTTTCCCGAGGAGATTCCTGCCCGCTTTCATCGAGTACTTACCAGATGCTTGGCTGGCGACCCGAAACGCCGTTACGCAGACGCGGGGGAACTGTTGGCAGCGGTCGATGACGCGTTGTCAACCGGGAGGGGACGTTCATGACTGAGGTTCGGCACGCGGGTGCGTTTGCAAACGATGGTGAGCGACGGGTTGCCCTTGAATTTCGAACTCGACTTCCACCAAACGCAATCCTGATCACCAACCTTTTTCTGCCCACCGCCGGAGACACGCTTGAGATCGATCTCGTCGCGATCACCCCCTTGGGCGTTTTTGTAGTCGAGGTAAAGGACTGGTACGGAGAAATCTGTTTTAAGCAGGGTTGTTGCATCCATCGGGGTGTTGAGCAGCCTGACCCTCGGGACAGCATCTCGATGAAGGCAAAGAAGGTTTACGGCCTGCTGCGCAAGGAGAGTTCAATCGCAGGTCTCGACGTGGCGACAACGCCGTTGTTGGTGATCGCAAACGACGTCGTCAAACTGGGCGGCAACCTTCAGAAGTCAGTTTCCGTACGCCGCACGGTGGAGGCCGCTCAATCCGTGGCGGCCGGTGCGGTGCCCGGACACTGCCAAAGCCCGCCTTTAGTGGCGTCAGAAATCCGTGCCTTGGCGAACCTACTGTTCAGCCGCCACAATGCTGTCCATCAACGACGGCTGGCGAACTACCGGCTGGGCGACCAACTTCAGTCCCCCTTCGAGGAGTACGCGGCTGTCGAGGTAAACGACCCATCTCACCGTGTTCGCCTGAAGCGGCACAGCGTTGATCCACTGATGTCAACGCCCAAGCGGGAAGAACAACGCGCAATCGCCACCAGATCGGCTGTCGCACTGCGACAACTCCAAGATCTGCACAGTTCCGTCATCCCGCTGGTCTACGCCTGTTTCGACGACCCGGACGACGACACGTCAATCTGGATCGCGTACGAAGCCGTGGAAGGTCCGCCCCTCGTCGAAGCATCAGCGACGTCGAGCGAGAAGCTCGCGGCGCTTGCGGCTGTCGCTGAAACCCTTCGGGCCTGCCACGAAGCCGGCGTCCTGCATCGCGCTCTGACGCCCGAATGCATCATTCTGCCGAAGGACCGGCTCACGCCCGTCCTGCTGCACTTTGACTTCGCGCGAGTCCAAGGAAGACCGACCATTGTGCGCTCTGGCGTCGACGAGAAGCTCAGGAAGCTGTTGTATGTGGCCCCGGAGGTCCGAGATGACCCTTCCCAAGTGTCTTCCGCCTCCGACGTCTTTTCGCTTGGCGTCTGTTCCGTGGAAGTCCTCGCGGGGCACCGAGTTGAGAACGCCAACGCGTTGGGTGTCGCCCTCCGAAAGGTACGGCGTCGCGAGCTTAGGGAATTTCTCGCCCGTATGATTGACCATACGCCTGGACGTCGCCCGGCTATGCCACAGGTCGCGGAAAAACTTCGGAGAGCCAGCCGATGAGACAGATCAAGACCCAGCTCTGCACAAGTCCCCGTGTGAATTGGCTCGATCAGCAACTTCGTGCCGTGCCCCGGTTTAGAAATGGCTTCCGGTGCGCTGAACAGGCGGAGATCGCGCTGGCATACCACGACGGACAGCCGACAGATGTGCTGGGAGTTCTCCCAACGGCGATGGGCAAGAGCCTTTGCTTCCTCCTTCCGACGTACTTATGGGCTCGGGAAAACGGACGCGCTCTCACAGTCGTCGTCTCGCCTTTGATCGCGCTCATGATGGACATGGTTGACGGTGTTGAACGGCACAGCAAGGATATCGGTGACTTTAACTTGAAGGCAGCTCAGCTGAATTCCAGCATCGACGTTGCCGAGCGCCGGCGTGTCCGTCGCAGCATCCGCGACCACGAGCTAAACCTGCTCTTTCTGGGCCCTGAGACGCTAGTCCAGCCGTGGACCTACGAGATGCTCGCCGATGCTGCGCGGGCTGGCACGCTTCGCGGGCTGGTCGTCGATGAGGCACACATGGTCATCGAATGGGGCAGCGAATTCCGGCCAGATTTCCGACGAATCGGTCCGATTCGTAAACTGCTTCAAGACGCCGCACCGCCGGACCAACCTCTCCGCACGCTGCTCCTCACTGCCACCTTGCCTCCCGAATACCGCGGTCAACTCATGTCGTCTCTTGGTGTGGAAGAAGGCATTCGTGAGATCGAACACCGGGCCATTCGTGGCGAGCACAATCTCCGGGTTCTGCATTTCGCAAGTCACATGGAAAAGCTGAAGCAGCTTCCCAAGGACGTTCGTCGCCTTCGGCAGAAAGGGGCAGGCATCATCTATTGCGCAATGCGGGACCACTGTGAAGAGATCGCCCAACTGCTAAATAGTCGCGGACTCGGCACCGCCTGCCACTTTCACGGTGGGACACCGACCGATATTCGTCGCGAGATCCTCCGGGACTTCCGCGACAACCGTCTCGGCATCGTAGTGGCAACGGATGCATTCGGACTCGGTGTGCATAAACGAGACGTTCGTTGGGTTCTTCACTTCTCTATGCCGGAGTCCATCGACCAGTACTATCAGGAGATCGGACGGGGCGGGCGCGATGGAAAACCGTGTGAAGCGTTGCTTTACTATTCGCCTGCCGACAAAAGGCTCGGGACGAACAACCAGGCGAAAGTCCTAACGACTGACAAATTCTACGCGAGGCTGCGAGCGATGCGTGAAGGGGCGTTGACGCTCTCTCGTTCTCGCCACGCCACCGTGCGGCTCATCGAGGAGCAGACTGTCCCGGACTACTCCGCGACGCCGAAGAACAAAGCAAGCCTCCGGTGGCACACGACGTGGAACTACGCTGTCCTCGTCCGAGCGCATGAACTGCGATGGATCGAACTCGGTCCGGATGTCGTCTACGAAGCAACGTGCTTTCTCGATCCTCGCGCAACAGTCGCGTCTGCCGCCCGTTCAGCCCCACTGCTCGCTGCAACGGGGCTATTGCAGACCTTGCGACGAGTTGAGCCAACGAAACTTGAACTGGGGGTTGTAGCCGCGAAGCACAAGCTCGATGTTCGTGATCTCCAAAGAGAATTTTTCGACCTCATTCTCGAAGGAAAGATCATCCTACCGCGGGAAGGCCCCGCTTGGGACACTCGAGTTCTAATCGAAGATCGGACGAACCGAAACACGGAGCGACTTTCCGAAGATGTACGGCTTCGCCTGAATCGTCAACGTGCCGGGCGCAACGATGTCGAGCTGATGGCGACTTACGCCAAATCCACCAAACGTTGCCGCCGTACGCACTTCTACGAGGCCTATGGCTACGATGACCTGATTCCGGCCAATGGATGTGGGGACTGCGATGTCTGCCTTGGGAAAGTCCAATAAAGAAACGATCATGACAACCACGAACCGCGAAATCCTGGAACGGCTGTTTCACCAGCGGACGATCAACCTTGTACGGGGTCGGATTTTCGATCAAGCTCCCTCGCCGCTGCCGACGGACCTTGACTTCGACAAAGTCGAAGGCATGATGCTGGGGTTGGCGATTGGGGACGCGTTGGGCAATACGAGCGAAGGGCAGCTGCCGTCGGTGCGGCGGGGGCGGAAGGAGATTCGGGATTACTTGCCGAACCGGCATGCGGAGGGCAGGCGGGTGGGGCTGCCGTCGGATGATACGCAGTTGGCGTTCTGGACGCTCCAGCAGATGCTCGACGATGGCGGATTTGTGCCGGCTCATGTGGCCGAACGCTTTTCCCGTGGGCGGATCTTCGGCATCGGCAGCACGATGAAACAGTTCTTGCGGAACTACAAGAGCGGCCTGCCGTGGGAGCAGTGCGGCGCGCCGTCGGCCGGAAACGGGGCGCTGATGCGGATTGCGCCGATCCTGATTCCGCACCTGAAGACCGGGACGACGGACCTGTGGGCCGATGCGGCGCTGTGCGCGATGCTGACCCACAACGACGCGGGGTCGACCGCAGCCTGCGTGGCCTTGGTGTCGATGCTCTGGCAACTGCTGGCGATGACCGCACCGCCGCCGGCCCAGTGGTGGCTGGAAACGTACGTCGACACGGCCCGCGAACTCGAAGGCGACACGCGATATCGGCCGCGCAGCGAACGCGTTGAAGCCTACGAGGGACCGATTTGGCGTTTCGTCCAGGAACGCGTCGGCGCGGCTTTCCTCAACAACCGTTCCGTGCTCGATGCCGGAGACAGCTGGTATTCGGGCGCGTACTTATTGGAGACGGTGCCGAGTGTGATCTATATCCTGATGCGACACGGCCATGATCCGGAGGAGGCCATCGTCCGGGCGGTGAACGACACCAAGGACAACGACACGGTTGGGGCGATCGTGGGCGCGGCCGTCGGGGCGCTGCACGGCCGGGCTGGATTGCCAAGCCGCTGGATCGACAACCTGCTGGGCCGCACGGCGGATGGTGATGACGGACGGGTCTTTAATTTGCTCGAGTCGGCAGCGTTGAAGTGGGTAAGGACGAACCCGAGTTGATTTGCGGTTAGCAACGTTCCAGAATCAACGGCCAGATGTCCGGTGAGCGGCAAGGCACTAGCCGGCGTTTTTTGTGACGGTGCGGTACCGGTGGCCAGCACCAGTCCGCTCAGGTGCTCTTGACCGGCTGAAGCCGGCACTACGAGCGAGGGGTTGCGGCCGCGAGGTCATGTTCAACGAGGAGGTACACTTGGAAACCGTCGACATTGATGGCGTGGCGTTGACTTTGGCTTCACCTGACGATCATGAGTCCGAGTGGGTGGACTACAACGATTATGTCCGCCAATTGGAGGCGGCTTGGCTGCGGCTGTCGGATGTCGAGCCGCCGCTCAATCCGCGGTTGATCGGCGAATCCGGACTGGGAAAGACGACGTTGGCTTGTGCTGTCGGGCGGCAGATGGGCAGGGAGGTCTACATCTTCCAATGCACGATGGACACGCGCCCCGAGGACTTGCTCATCACCCCGGTGCTGACCGGCGACCAACGGATCGAGTACCGAGCATCACCCGTGGTGAGCGCGATGCTGCGAGGCGGAATCCTGCTGCTGGACGAAGGGAACCGGATGCCGGAACGAAGCTGGGCCTCGCTGGCGCCGTTGATGGACGATCGGCGCTACGTGGAAAGCGCTATCGCGGGCGTGAAGGTCAAGGCCCATCCCAACTTCCGGCTGTGTGTGACGATGAACGACGACGCCAGCGTGTACGAACTGCCCGGTTACATCCAGAGCCGGCTGAAGCCGAAGATCGAAATCGTTCAACCGCCTTGGCGATTGCGGCAAGAAATCATCCGGCGCAAGTGTCCGGGTGTCGATGACGATCTGCTGCACGAGATCTTCGGAGAACTGAAACGTCGTGCGAGGACGACGGTGCGCGACAGCATCCGCGACATGCTGACGCTGGCGCAGTACGCCCAGAAACTGCGCAACACGGGAATCGACAAGCCGCTTGAACGGTCCATTCAGCAAGTCCTCCTCAAGTGAGCGTGCGCGAGATCAGGGCGGGATAACCGGCAGGATCTGCGCAAGCTGCCTGATGGGCGCAAAAAAAGTCCCTCGCGAAGGCTGATCACTCGATCAAGGTCCGCGAGGGATGTACTCCGTAGTGTTTTCAGCAGACCTCGGAGTACTGAATTATGGATCATCGCTTGCTGCAGCAGGTTACTTTTTGGACGGTTCTTTTTTCGATCGATCGGGAACTGGCGGCAACGGCCTGTCAGGCAGGTTGTTCGTGTGGCGGGCGTCTGCACCGGGCTGACTTTCCCCGGAAGCCGCGAGGGGGACCGCCGGATCTGCCGCGGGAGTACTGCTATCGCTTCAGCTTCTGCTGCAACCGGGAGGGTTGTCGCAAGCGGGTCACACCGCCCTCGATACGGTTTCTCGGCCGCAAGGTGTACCTGCATGCCGTGATCATCCTGGTGGCGGCCATGCGGCAAGGGGCGACCCCGCGGCGCGTGGGCTTCCTGGCCGAACTGTTCGAGATCGACCGGCGCACCATCGTCCGTTGGCAGGTCTTTTGGCAGGAGCAGTTTCCGGAGACCGCGTTTTGGAAGGTCGCGCGGGGTTTCTTGTTGCCTCTGGTGGACGCCGCCTCGCTGCCCCTGGAGTTACTGCGGCGGTTTCTCCACGGCCACGATTCCGATCCCACATCGGGCTGGAAGGGACTGCTCGGGTTTCTCTCACCGATCACGACCACGGAGGGCTTGAAGGGCTAGATTTCGCGTTGGCCAGTCGCCGCCCGCAGAAGATGCGCGACGACGGGACCGGTCCAGCGGACTAAGGTGGTCTCGCAGTGGTTCTCAGGTGTTTCTTTCCCTGTTGAGGAGCTGCGATGACTTCCAAACCTGTTTCCCCGACTCCCTCTTTATGGGCTCGCTTTCGATTTTCGATTGTGGGTTCGCTGCTCAGTGCGCCGGTGCCGCACGGAGGGCTGCAGCAAGCCCTTCAAGACCTGGCCGACAAGACCTGGACGCATCCGGTGCATGGCGGCCCGGTCCAGTTTTCGGCCAGCACCATCGAACGCTGGTACTACGCCGCTCGAGGCGCCAAGCAGGACCCGGTCCACGTCTTGCGGCGGATCATCCGCAAGGACTGTGGCCAGATCTCCTTGCCCGCGATCCAGGTCGAGCAGCTGTTGGCCCAGTATCGGGCTCACGAGCACTGGAGCTACCAGTTGCACTACGACAACTTGGTCGCCTGGGTCCAGGCCCATCCAACGCGTGGGCCGCTGCGGTCCTATTCCACGGTGCGGCGGTACATGCAGGCTCACGGCTGGCTCCGCAAGCGGCGGTCGGCGGCCAAGGGGCGTCCCGGCATGGAGCGTGCGGCTCAGCGCCGCGAACGGCGCGAGATCCGCAGCTACGAGGCGGAGGACGTCGGCTCGTTGTGGCATCTGGACTTCCACCACGGCTCGCTGTCGGTGCTCCTGCCCAGCGGCCAGTGGCAGCGACCGCTGGCCCTGGGGATCCTCGACGATTGCTCGCGGCTGGGCTGCCATCTGCAGTGGTACCTGTCGGAGCAGACCGAGGATCTGGTGCACGGCTTCAGCCAAGCGATTCAGAAGCGGGGTCTGCCCCGGTCCACGATGACCGACGGCGGCTCGGCGATGATCGCCGAGGAGTTCCGCGAAGGGCTGCTGAACCTGGGGATCGTCCACGAGATGACGCTGCCTTACAGCCCGTACCAAAACGGGAAGCAGGAGCGTTTCTGGGCGACCCTGGAAGGCCGGCTGATGGAGATGTTGGCGGGCGTCCAGGAATTGACGCTGGAGTTCCTCAACGAAGCCACCCAGGCCTGGGTGGAGATGGAATACAACCGGGCCGTGCACCGGGAGTTGGGCTGTTCGCCGGTCGAACGCTTCGCCAAGACGCGCGACGTGCTGCGTCCCAGTCCGTCCAGTGCAGCCCTCCGCGACGCGTTCCGCTTGCAGGCCCGTCGTCGTCAGCGTCAAAGCGACGGCACGATCTCGCTGGAGGGCGTGCGGTTCGAGATTCCGGCCCGCTATCGTCACTTCCGCGACGTGTCCGTGCGATACGCCCGCTGGGATCTCCGCCGGGTGGACCTGGTCGACCCGCGGCAAGGAACGATTCTGGCTCCCCTGTATCCGCTGGACCGGCACGCCAACGCCGATGGGCAACGCTTGCTGTTCCCGCTGGACACGTCCGGCGTGCCGGCCGGCGACGGCCCAGGCGTTGCCCCGCCGTCGGGCGACCAGCAGCAGCCAGCCGCGGAACTGCCGCCGCTGCTGAAACGCATCCTGGCCGAGTACTCTGCCACCGGGATGCCGCCTGCGTACCTGCCGAAGAACCCGCCTGCGGATCCACCGGCGGATCCGCCTCCCGCCCCGCCCGCCAATCCGCCTGCTGACCAAGGAGACGTCTCATGAACACCAAGAAGTTGTTATCCCTGTGGAGCCTGAAATGGAACCCGTTCTCGCCGGAGTTGCCCAGCGACGGGCTGTGGCTGCCCCCGAAGATCGAGCACTTCGCCTGGCGTGTGGAACAGCTGGTCCAGGAGGGCGGCTTCGCGCTGATCACGGGCGAGTCAGGCACCGGCAAGTCGGTGGCCCTGCGGATCGTCGCCGAACGCCTGGCGGCGTTGCGGGACGTGCTGGTCGGCGTGCTTCAGCGACCGCAGTCCAAGACGGCCGACTTCTATCGCGAACTGGGCGACATCTTCGCCGTGAAACTCAGCCCGGCCAATCGCTACGGGGGCTTCAAAGTGCTCCGCGAGCGGTGGCGGGCGCACCTGGCCTCGTCGCGGATCAAGCCCGTGCTGCTGATCGACGAGGCCCAGGAGATGGCCGCCGACGTGCTCAGCGAACTGCGGCTGTTGTCCAGCGCCGACTTCGACGCCACGTCGCTGTTGACCATCGTCCTGGCGGGCGATGGGCGGCTGCTGGAGCGGCTGCGGCAGGAAGACCTGATTCCGCTGGGGACGCGGATTCGCACCCGGCTGAACACCGCCAGCGCGTCGCGGGAGGAACTGCTGGAACTCCTCAACCACGCCTTGGCCAAGGCCGGCAACGCCACGCTGATGACAACCGAACTGAAGGACGTGTTGGTCGACCACGCCGCGGGCAACTATCGCCTGCTGATGACCATGAGCGGCGAACTGCTGGCCTACGCGCTGGCTCAGGAAATCGCCCAACTCGACGAGAAGTGCTTCCTGGAAGTATTTCAACCGGCCGGTCCACGCCCCGCGGGCAAGAAGAAAGCGAGGGCCTGAGAATGACGCACTCCCCCGAACCCTCGCTGCCCGTCGTCCGTGTGGCGGAGATTCCCAGCCAGGACCGCCCGCAACGCTGGCTGGTCGAGCCGCTGTGGGGGGCTTCCTCCGTCGGCCTGATCGGCGGAGCGCCCAAGTGCTCCAAGACCTGGCTGGGCTTGGACCTGGCCCTGAGTGTCGCCACCGGCACGGCCTGCCTGGGCCGCTACCGCGTCCCGGAGCCGGGGCCGGTCCTGGTCTACCTGGCCGAAGACGCCTTGCCGATCGTGCGGCAACGCGTCGAGGGCATGGCCCGGCATCGCGGCCTGGAGTTGCCGCAGGTCGAGATCCACGTGATCACGGCCCCCTCGCTCCGCCTCGATCAGCGGCGGCACCGGGAGCAACTCTTCCAGACGGCTCAGCGGCTCCGGCCGCGACTCTTGCTGTTGGATCCGCTGGTCCGCCTGCACGGGATCGACGAAAACAACGCCAGCGAAGTGGCCGAACTGTTGGCCTACATTCGCACCCTGCAGCGGCAACTGGACCTGTCCGTGATCCTCGTGCATCACACGCGGAAGAACGGAGCCGCAGGCGTCGCCGCGGGCCAGGCCCTCCGCGGCTCCAGCGACCTGCATGCCTTTGGCGACTCAAACTTGTACCTCCAACGCACCAAGGAGCGTCTGCTCTTGTCCAGCGAACACCGCGCCGCGCCGGCGGCCCCGCCGGTGTACGTGGAACTGGTCGCGACCAACGCCCAGACGGCCCATCTGGAGGTCGTCGCGGCACCGTCCCCGCAGAAGCCGGCCAGTCTCGCCGAGCAGGTGCTGGCTCTGCTGACCGACGGCGTGGTCCTGACGCGAGCCAAGCTCCGCGAGTTGCTGGGCGTGAAGAACGAACGCTTAGGCCAGACGCTGGAGACGTTGGAGCGCGGAGGCCAACTCCGCCACACGCCGGCAGGCTGGCAACGGGCAGACTGACGCCGGAAAGCTCGACGCCCGCAGGACCGTTCCCGTTCCCCCCTTAGCAGAAACAGGGAACGGAACGGTCCGAACCCTCGTGCTCTCGTCACCTCCTCCTCACTCACCAGGAACAAAGCATGCCCGGAATCGACTTCGACCGCCTGCGCCGAGAGATCACCATGGAAGAGGTCCTGCACTTGGTCGGCTTCCAGCCTTGCCAGACCACCGGCGACCAATGGTACGGCGGGTGTCCCCTGCACGGTTCCACGGCCGACCGAGCTCGCCACTTCTCCGTGAACGTGGCCAGCCATCGCTACTACTGCCACAAGTGTCGCAGCCACGGCAACCAGTTGGAACTGTGGGTCGCCTACATCCAAAAGCCACTGCACCCCGCGATGCTCGACCTCTGCCACGCCTTGGGTCGAGAAATCCCTTGGATTTGACGCTGGTGATCAACTCGCCGTACGTCCTCACCCCTGAGCTGCTACCGGAACAGAGATCAGAAGAGGCCACCGGTATTCCGTATCCTATGCCACCGAGCTTAGAATCCATCGTTTACCCCGATGGATTGTCCGTCAATTACCTCGCTTGCGCTCACTCAAGCCCGACGAGGACTAGCCCATGACGACGAGCGAGCGGTTTGAGAACCTGTTGGGTGTGCCCTCGTTCCACTACAGTCCGGTTTTTGGGGGCGAGGTTCGTGCTGTGGTACGCGACTTCACTCCCAGCGTAGTGGCAATCGAGGCCCCGCCGGAATCCCGCGACGAATTCGAGTGGGCAACGGATTGCTGGCCTACGCCCGTGTGCTCGGTCGTGGGGAACTGCGTGTTTCCGTTCGTGCCTGGCGATTCCCTGTTGGAGGCATTCCGCTGGGCTCGGACAAAAGGGATTGCGGTCCACCTGATTGATCCGCTGACTCGGCGTCGCCGCGATTTGCGTGGTTGCGGGCTCCCGGATCCATCACTCGCCGGACGGGGCGGAGCCGCCTTTCGGGAAGCCGTTGAAGCGATCGAGACGGGTTTTCGGACGCAAGGAGCCGACCTTGCACGAGAGGCCGTCATGGCACAGCGTCTGCGATTGTTGATGGAACGGCACGAGCGAGTACTCTGGGTCGGCGGCATGGCCCACTGGCGTCGCATCGTCGCTCGGCTCTCGGTGAACGGTTTTGCAGGACCTGTCACTGGCGGGCAAGAGTGGAAATCGCCTCAACGGCTACGATTGTCTCCCAGCGCCCTGGTGCGACTGACGGGGCGATATCCCTGGGTGGTACGACGCTACGCGGCCGACCCGGATCACTACGACGAAATGGAGGCTGTTAGAGCGTTGGCCCTCGCGGCGCTCGAAGAACGGCCGGAGTTGGCCGACCTGATTCTCCTTACGACCGAGGAGAAGTCAGCGCCGGCTTGGGTCGAGGAGTCTGGTTCACCCGCCGATGTCATTCGGGTCGTGACCTATGCGAGGAATCTCGCCGCCTCGACCCATCTTGGGGACTGTCCATCGCTTCCGGACTTGCTCATGTCCGGGACGGCAGTCGTGGGCAAGCGATACGCGGGACGCCTGTTCGCCATCGCACTGGAGGAAGACTCGCCCAGCCTGGCAGCGGCAGGGTGCGGCGAATTGGAGTTGGGCGCGCAGGCCGATGAGCGTTCGTTTCGCTTGGGACGAAGCCGTCTGCGTCTGGTGCCCGGCTGGGATGAACCTGCACGGCAAGGGCGATCGGGGTGGCGTCTTTCTCACGCGCGGACAGCCCTGGGATCACCGTTCGAGAAGCTCCCGCGGTCGAATAAGGACAAACGAGAAGCCTGGGTCTGCTATCCGCCGGACGAGGAGTCCTACGAGGCTTTTGTGGGCTACGTGCTTCGTCGGGCGAGTCTAATCGATCCTGCAGAAGCGAAGACGGTGCCCTTCGCGGTTGGGTTGCGGGATGGCATCGACGTCCGAACAACGCTGCGTCGTTGGCAGGAGGGCAGGATCTTCGTTCGCGAGGAAAGCGGGGCTCGGTTGCATGTGACTAACGGCATCATCGACTGGGAGCACGGCAGCGAGTTTGACGATCGATTGCAGGGTCGGGTGGACAATGGCTGGATCGACCCCGATCTGCTTCACGTGGGCAGCGCATCGCGAGATGGGCCGTACGTTCAGGTGCGTGCCAATCCGGAGGTGCGACTGGTGCGTCGCGAGTTTTCGCTGATCACGCTCGATCGCCCGACGTGGCTTCGCGGCAAGGACTCGCCGAGTTTCTATGACGAAGTGATCGCGAAGTTGGTCGAACTACACGGCCGCGATGACAATCTGTATGCGTGGCTCGACGTTTTCTTCGCCTTTTGTGCCGGCAAGCCGGTCGTGTACTACAGCCGTTACGTGCCGAGCCCGCAGGTTCACCGCGTTGCCTGGCGGCATCGCGTGCGGGTTATCCACGTGCCCCTGCAGCGAATACCGAAGCAACTGCTGGCGCGAACGCGAAGCTTTCTGTTCGCGTCCCTTACCCGTCGGCAATGGGACGTGATGGTGCAACGGGTGGCCGACGGACGCGCGGGCTGGCTCGACGGCGAGGGGTGAGATGTTTGGCTGGTTAGCACGCCTCTTGAATCCGCAAATCCCTCGGGGCGAAGAGCGCGAACGCCAGGGGTGGCCTCGGGTCGACGCACGCGAACGGGAATGGTGCAAGTACCTGATCCGCACGGAACCGATCCAGCGTCTCGGCAACCCACGCTTGGAGGTCGGGCTTGCCGACAGGTCTCGGTGCGACATCCTGACCACTTCGGCCGTATGGGAAGTCGATTTTGCGAGGAAATGGCGTGAAGGCATTTCCCAGGCACTTCTGTACGGATCGCTCGCGCGCCGCCCCTCCGGTCTGATCCTTCTGTGCAGTCGTGCCCGCGACAGGATTCACGTGCAACGCGCCAAGCAGGTGCTGTCCGAACTGCGCCCGGAAATTCGCCCCCGACTGCTGCTGTGCAACATGCACAACGGCCAGATCGAAGACGCGATGCCACCAGTCGTTGACGCAACCATCGTCGCCGAAACGCCCTCAACGAAAGAGACCGGGCATCGTTTGGCAGGATGTCTGTTGCTCTTGGTGGGCGTATGTTGTCTGCCGTGTTTGCTGGTTTTCTTTGGGAATTCCCCCCAGCCCGAACAGGCCCCGCAGGATTATCACGAGCCTGAGCCGGCGACGGCGCCAATCGTCGCCACCGAACCGCCGGCCGCGCCGAATTCAGAGTCAACGCCGCACACCGTGGAAGGGGGGCCGATTTCTGTCGACATACCGACGCCGCTAAGCTCCAAAGAACCATCTAAAGCTGACGATCGGTCCCAAGACCAGGTGGCGTTGCCGACCACTCCGAGCCGTCAGGAAGCCGGACCGGTTTCTTGCCCGCCTGCTCCGGCTGTCGCCGGGATGCGGACTTGGACGGATTCGTCGGGCAAGTACACCGTGGAGGCGGAGTTTGTGGACTTCGAGGATGGCCAAGTGCGGCTGAAGAAACGGGACGGAAAGGTCATTCCCATCGCCCTGAAACGGCTGAGCGTCGCGGATCGAAAGCACCTCCAGGCTAAGTTTGGGATCGAACTTGAACGGAAGCCCGTTTTCGGCCGCGTGACGGCCGTCGGCGACAAACGACTGGGGCTCTGCGAAATCCACTTCACCGATCCCGTCGATGCGTTCAAAGGCCAAGCGGTGGAACTGTATCGCGACGGCGTCTTGATCGGCGCGTTTCGTGTTGTTGCTGCCCGTGGCCAAGACGTCGTGGCGGAAAATGCCATCCTCCGGGCGAAAGTCGGAGATGAGGCCCGGATCGTCGAACCACCGCCCGACGGTTTGAGTCCATAGCTGTTTAGCCGGTTGGTGCCATTCACGGTCGGTCAATCCTGATCGCTTGTGCGTGAAGTCTGATCCGGATTCATCGGGTGTGGTGTCGGCAGCGTCCTGCGGACCTGGGCCACGGCTTGGGTCATGTCAGCGGCTTCGGGAATTCCGACGACGGGAACTTGAAGATCGGCCTTGCGAAACTCAGCCAGGAGAATCTCGAAGAAAACGCCGCTTCCGTCGGCTGGCCCATTTCTGGTCGGCACGGTCGTGACACTGCAACTGGGGCTTCCTTCCACGCCAAGGATGCAGACGATTTGACAGCCCGCGTTGACGTACTGCTGCGCCTGCCCAACGGCGTGCTCGGCAAGTTGCAGGAAGCGGGCCCGATACTCAGGTGTGTCGTACTGTTCCTTGGTGTCTTCGCCCGTCGGCCTGCTCACCCACGGCAATTCGTGACATGACCCCACATGTTGGGTCTTGCTTTATGCCCCACCACGCCTCTCGTCCACTATTCTCCGCAACGTCTCCAACCCCATCGCTGGCTTCACCGTGTGCAACATGGCGTGGCAGTTTGGGCAGACAGGCCGTAGATCTTTCACGGGGTCAACGGCATACTCACCCCCGATGGTCGCGAGCGCGCGTACATGGTGAACATGGATACGATCTTGAAATGCAGCGCCGTAAAATTCGCTAAAGTCAAAGGCGCAAATCACGCAGCGTGGTCCATAGTGGGCGATGCACGCTGCCCGTGCTTTGGGATTTCGTTCATACGAGTTCTTTGACACTCGCTGCGTGGCTCCTTCCGAATATGTCACAGTTTCGGGAACCTCGTCAGGCGATGAAAACTCAACCATCTGCGGCGGCAGTGATCTATTGTGATCCAACCAAGCCGCTGGCGTACTAATTCGTTTGGCTTCCGCGCCACAAAGCCGCCTAAGCTCATCGGTACTACATCTAAACAGCTTGTTCTCAATCAACTCCCTTTCAATTCGTTTCAGATGGTCATCGGTCACCTCGAACAGGAGCGTGAATGGTAAAACTTTGAATTCCTTTCTCTTGAGTGGCTTTGTGCGTAGTTTTATTAGCCGTCGTACTGCATCAATACGTTCTGGGTTTTTCTTCGATTGCTCGATCAGCCTGAAAAACTCTGAATTGCGCGGTTCCTTTCGTCCGCGCTTCTTGAGTTCTATTATCGTCCAGTGCCTGCTCAACAACCGTTTTGCTGTCTTTCGTAGAAGTGGAGCTTTTGCGTTGTATGCAATACGTTTCAATTCATGCCGTCGGCATTTTACGAGCCTGTCTTCGATAACTCGACCACTGATGTTGCTCAATTGGGCGTCGGTGGGAATTAGAAGAAGTTCAACTTCTAATACCCGCAGTGTCTTGGCCTTGAGCGGCCTCTCGCGAAGATGGAGAATCTCACGCGCCTTGTTGTGCGAGAAGTCCTTGTCGTCCGTCTCTGCAATCACGTCGCGTAATTGACTGTCGCTCATTCGGCACAGTTTTTTTAGGCGGGCCGTGCGTTTTGCGTTCTCTTTTCGGCGTTTTGCCGTGCTCTGTTTCAGACCGATACTACTGAGCCGCGTTTTCGCCTTCGGTTTCGTTGTGTCGTTGTTCATAACATCCCCCCAAAATCAAGGAAGATGAACGTGTTGCCAATAGAACCCTTGGTTCAAGATTACACGTCAATGGTTCGAGTGTGTGACGTGCCTATAACTCAGAATGTCTCGCAATCTGTCAATGCTCATCGCTGGCATTAGCGTGTGCAGGATCGTGTGACAGTTTGGGCACACAGGTCGCATATCTTTGATTGGGTCTACTTCGTAGTTTTGACCGATTTCGGCAAGGTCGAGCAAGTGGTGGACGTGGATGTAGTTTTTCCCAATCTCGCCGTAGACTCTTCCGAAATCGAAACCGCAGGCCGCGCATGTTGGCCCGTAATAGGCGATACATTTCTTCCTTGCCTCGCGGTTTCGCTCATAGGCATTGACGGTCACACGTCGGGTGGCCCCCTCCACATACGTCTTCGCGTTAGGAACTTCGTCAGGTTGGAGATACCGCGTGCGTCCCTGCCAGCCTATTCGGTCGAGGTGGTCTTGCCATAGCGATTCCAAATCTGCCTCGAACTCAACGGGAACCCGCCGCCCAGAGGCCATCAGGTTATCCCATGCCACACCGAGATTCGCCTGCTCCAGATCCTCAATACGCAGGCGAAAACTGAGAGGCAACAGGGTTTCGTAGTCGAAATCGACGTAGATTGCCTTCTTTCCTTTTTCAGACCAGTGTGCACCTGGATACGCGTCTTTTGTAGCGTAACCCGCGCCAACCATCCCACGATCTTCCCCCTGCCTGAGAAAGAAAACCCTGTCCCCATCCTTGATCCGCTTGGTGTTGCCGCAGCTCCATCCAGATGGCGCCCATTCGCCTTCGCGGGTTCTCTCAACGATATCGTTGTAGTCGTCTTCGTCGAAATCTGTCCGCTGTGGATTCCACGTCAGGATGTAGGTTGCCATGTTTACACGTGTTCAAAGTCGTTTGCTGGACTCCACCGCCTGTTTGATTGCCCGCTGCATCTTACGGATGGGTACTGGAAGCGGGAATCGCCGTTCCGCCGCCGCGGTCGCAGAACCGACTGCGATAAACTTGCGGTACACCCTGCTATCGAGGCCGATGACCACCTTTCCACGAGTCCACGAAACGGAAGGGCCGGTGAAGCATTCTACATCGACCGGCGGCCACGAAACCAGACTAGCTGCCCCGATAAATGGGGCAGAGCCCACCACCACGATCTTTCAGAACCGAAAATGGTCAAACTTCTTTCAAGAAAGCCCTGGCCAAGTGGTCACGCCCGCCGGTGGCCCTGTGGCCAGCCGGTTTCTGCGAAGCAACCGGCTAGCATTCTGCAAATAGGGATCATCTCCCATCGCGGACGCCATCCGTTGCAAGGCCGGATTACTTCCGTTGGCGGGAAAGGGGGACGGTCGGCCCTCGCGAACAAGGCCGCGACGAACGAGGAAGCGGAGCCGTAGTAGGCGCTGGCCTATGGCGACTTCTCCCTCTTGGAAAACCTCTACGGCACACGAGGCGTCTCGCTAAAGAGCTGGTATCGTCAAGCTCGGTGCGCTTTCGGGCAGAGGAGTAGCAGCGATGCGGCAGTCCCGAAATACGTTGCTCTCCTGGGACGTCCGCTCGCGGTTTTCGCCATCGCAAGTAGCGGTCAGGACTGCTGTCCCAAGAAACAGATCAAGCGAAACATCCCAGGTCCCGACTTCCCACTTCAGCCCTGGCTTCATCGAGGGCAGCGGCGATGTCCGCATTGGTGATGCTTTTCCTGCGAAAGGTAATCGTGACGATGGCAGCTGAGGTCTTGAGTCGAATGTTTTGGACCGGTGCGCCGGTTTTCGCCGCCATCGACTTGTTCTTCCGGCCATCGCCAACGATTCCTTCCAACTCTGCCGCCGTTAGGGACTCCGAAAGTGCTTTTTCAATCAGCCGTCTTTGCTCTGACTTCTCGACTTTCCCAACAGCGCACAAGTGCCGTTTCGTAATCCGCCCGGTGTTATCCGCGCGTGCAATCTGCTGAACGTCGGGGGCAAGGGTCAGTAGCGATAGCAGCTTCGAGATCTCGCCTTCGGATTTGCCGGTTTCTTCGGCGATTTGCTTTTGAGTGTATCCGTTTCCGTCTCGCAAACGCGCCAGCGCGTCGGCTAGGTCGAAGGGGTGCATGTCGGCCCTCTGCCAGTTCTCGACGATCTGGTGCAGGAGCACTTCGTCATCCTTGGGCGTTTGCACCCAGCAGGGGAGTCGCTGTAGATTCGCTTGTTTAGCGGCCTCGAATCGGCGCTGGCCGGTGATGATCCGGTAGATGTTCCGCTCCTCAACAAAACGGACCGTGATCGGCTGCAGAATTCCGAGACGGGCAACGGAGGCGTTCAGTTCGCGCTGGGCGATCGTGTCGAAGCGTTTTCTTGGTTGATCCGGGTCCGGTTCGATGCGATCAAGGTCGATCAAGAAGGCGCCGCCGAGGCGCCGGCGGCCTTCGAGCGACCCGACAGCCGAGCCCGCGTCGGAACTAAGCGGCAACGCCGCTGGCGAACTGAACGTCCTCGCGGCAGCCGCAAGGGCCCTGCTTGCCAGCGTGGCTGATGCGCCGTTCGACTTCCGCGAAGAGCTGCCGAGCGATGTCGGCTTCAAGGCTGGAGGGCGCGTAGAGGGTGATGGGGACTCCATTGGTGACGGACTGTTCGAACCGGGCAAGATCCGGAATGACCGTGTCGAAGGCCAGTGTACCAAAGTGTTCCTGGAGCTTCACGCGATAACTCTGCTGAACGGCCCGGGCCCGCCGGAATCGGGAAACCAGATAGCCGAGCAGCTTCAAACGCGGATTGTAGTTCCGCACGACGAATTCGACGGCGCTGGTCACTTGGACGATCCCCTGGGCACCCCAATCGGCCGCTTCCAGGGGAATCACCACGTAATCGCAGGCGCAAAGTGCTGCAAAGCTGACCAAGGACAGGCGGGGCGGGCAGTCGAAGACCAGATAGTCGTATTGTCCGCGAAGTTCCGCGACAAGATCGACGAACGACAGATGCAGGTCCGACTTTTCCCATGTGGCCTGGTCGGCGAGGTCAAATCGGGCGAGCGCCGGACGGGCGGGAAGGATATCGACGCTGGGGAAGCGGCTTGGGCGGATGAGGCTGCTCGGATCGGTGTCCGCTCCGGGGTGGAACAAGACTTCCAGCCCAGGGGCGGTGTCCCGGTCGTCGAGCAGGCTGCGGCTGAGGTTGGCCTGCGTGTCACAGTCGATCACGAGCAGTCTCGTGCCGCGTTCGGCACACACGCCGGTCAGAAGCCACGCCGTGTGCGTCTTGCCGACGCCCCCCTTGAGGTTGATGACCGTGATCGCCTTAGCTCGTGAGTCTGCCATATCGGTATGGTAGCATACCGAACCAGTGTGCCGCCTTCGAGTGCTGCGGATTTCGTTGGACTTCCCGCGGTCGTGGAGTTGTTCTGAATCAGAGGAACAAGGCATTGCCATGCGATGCGGCCGTGATCTGAGTGGATGCGAGCAGGGTCAGAATCGTGTGAGCAAAAGAAAAACCCCCGATCCCGCGTGGGACCGGGGGTGTGTTCTGCCGGGCTAATCTCGCGACCCTCCGCACTCGAAGCAGATACGCTTCGCGGCCGGGCGTGGACGGAATTCTTCGGCCTGGAAGTCATCGAGCCAGAAATCCACGGCATGGTGGTGCGTCGCGTCGTCGAACTCGGCCCGTGCCATGTCGATGGCTTCGTCCGGGCCGGACGCTTCGACGAAGGCTTCCCGGAGGATGGTTTCGGTGTAGGTGACACGGTATTCGTTCATGGGAATTGGAGGGAAGGAAATGGGAAACTGGCCCGCGTTCACGCAGCAACTGGAGCGCCGGTGGCGCAGGTCACTGCGTCTCGGGCCCGTTCGACGGTCGCGACTGTGTGCGGCTCGAGTTCGTCGAGATTGAGTTCAGACGAGAGCAGCAGATCCTGCAGAGCTGTCAGGAGCCGCGGGGCCGCCGCCATCATCCGGGCGTGCTCCCGGTCAAGGCAGTCGATGCCCGTCGCCATCGTGGCAAGAAACTGGCCGGTCCCCGATCGGACGTACCACGAGCCGCCGGGCTTCTGGTAAACGGACCAGGGAAGGCGGGAGATGTTGGGACTGGTGTTGGACATGGGATTCTTGGGGAAGGGGATAGGGAAAAATCAGAGGAGGGTGACGGCGTGGCCGTACCGGGCGGCGAGCGTCTGGGCGTGGCGGAGATCCTCGTCGCGCTGGTGCTTCGATGCCGCCGCTGCGACCGCCGGAACGAACTCGGCCGCGATCTCCCGCATGGCTCCGTTGATGTCGGCGTAGTCGCCCCGGAGCCACCAGGGGTCGTGGTACTCGGTGCTGAGCCCGTCCGGATTGCCCGCCGCATCGAACTGCCGGAGGAACCGCACGGTGTCGTCGCCCCGCTGGAAGTAGTGGCCGTAGAAGCCGAGACGGTTGTAGTGGGCGATGAACGAGCAGTGCTGCATCAGGTGGTGATACAGGGGCTCGGTGAACGCTCGGAAGCATGCCTCCTCGTCGCCGTAGTGGTGGCTGAGCGTCTGGAGGAAGCGCCGCTAGGCGGTGGCGACGCGCCGCTTCTCATCGGCCTTCATGAACTGGACATCGGTGAAATTCGTCATGGTGGATCGGGGGGAGGGGATAGGGAAAGAGCGGGCGAAAGCCCAGTCGGCCGGCGCCCGCTCGGATCGTTACTTGGATGTGCTGCAACTGCAGTTCGGATTGTGTGTCAGCTTCATCTCCGGGATGTCCATGAAGACGTTCCAGTCCCGGACGACGTCAGCGCTGATGTTCTTCCAGGACGGAAGCTCTTCCCAGAGCTTGGAGTCGTCGTAGTCGCCGACCAGCGCCACGCGGTCACCCGCCCAGCGGCCGACCGTCGTATCCGCGGCCGGGGTGATCGGGCGACCCTCCATGGCGACGCCCTTGAAGATCTCGTTCATCACCGTCGCGACGTTATCGGCGGCATCGGAACCGATCTCGATCGACCGACTGGCGGGGCCGTAGTAGTCCCCGCCGCCACTGGCGGAACTCCGACGCAGAAGCATGGTGAAGACGGCGCCCCAGGGGTTGGCGGCCCACTCGATGAGCTTGGCAACGCCGCCGAGGCACCAGGGGCACACGTATTCCTGCTTATCCAGATTCACGGCTTTGAAGTACTGTCCCATGATGAAAAAGGGGGAAAGAAAAATATGAAAAACGGGCGGGAACCGCATGCGTCCCCGCCCTCGGTCGCGACCGTCAGTAGTCGCTGGGCAGCAAAGCCGTGATGGCTCCGCCCGGCCCGTCTTCGATGAACCAGAGCGGTTGCCGCTTCTCCGGGCATTGGAACACCTGGAGGTAGTCGAGACCGTTGTGGATCTCGGCCTGGTTCCGAAGGTAATCGAGACAGCGCAGGATCTCATCCTTGCCGAACTCGGCAATCGCGGCTGGTGTCGCTACGAACGGCTTGTTGGCCGCCGGCTGGAACATCCAGTCTGACGCCCGATCGTCGAACGGGATTTCCTGAGGCATGAGAGTGAGAGTCATGTGGCGGTGGGGGAAGGGATACGGAAAGGTGCAGCCGACCGGCTGCGGGCGAGTCGCTCGCGGACCTCGTACGGAACGCTGATCGGCAGTCTCACGAGGTGGACGTCGAAGCCGATCGTCCGGCGGAGCCGACGAACCGACTCCCGCTGGGTCTCGGGAACGAGCCAAGCGTTCAGGTGAGGCACCCAGCACCCGCCGAGACTCTTCAGGTCCTGGCGGGAACCCCAGGTGCTGCCGGTGATGATGAAGGTATGAACCATGGCTGCTGGTTGGAACGGAGTAGGGGAGGGGGCGGCAGCGAAAAGCCACCGCCCCGGTTCCGTAAGATCAGTCCCACCAGAAGCGGAACGTGATCTTGCGGGTCTTGCCCCAGCAGGGGAACTGCGCGATCTCGTAGGTCGCCTCGTCGGCACGACCCCAGATCTTCATCTCCTCACAGATGTCCTTCAGGGACTTCTCAGCAATGGGGCAGTCCAGGGCGAACTCCCACCGTTGGAGGTAGATCACAGGTGATGCTTCGCGACCGACGCTGATGCTGTAGTCCCGGTTCCCGCTGGTGGGATGGCCGGGGCCGTCATTGATCCGCTGGATCAACTGGTCGATGCGTTCGAGGGCTTCGATCACCCGCGGGGCCTCGAAGTCGTTGTACTTGTCGATCCGGCGGAGGAAGTCGATGGCCGTGTCGTACGGAAGTTCGATGCGGAAATCGAGCGACCGGTCGAAGACCGCGTCGAAGATCGCGCCCGCTGGCGGGATTTGGCACGGGGCCGGTGTTGTGGTAACCTGGGTAGGCATCTTTCAAAAGGGGGGAAATGGCTGGTAAAGCTGTTTCTCTCTTTTTTTGTCCGTGGTGGTGCGCGGGGCATGGGGTTGATGGAAATGAAGTAAAAGCTGCCACGAGGCGTTACGCTCGCGGCACAGCCAAACCAGCAAGGCGCAGGCTCGCGTCAGGGAAGCGTGGCGCGGTGACGCGCAGGTTCGCGAGCCCGAAGGGACCTCCTAACCTTCGACCAAACAGACCGTCCCGGAGGGCGAAGCGAACCTCTTGCGCCGTCACCCGCCGAAGCGCCCTTGACGCATAGAGCCGAGCACTTGCTACACTGAAAAGGCTGCGAGCAAAGAAAACGATGAAATGAAGCACATTGTCGAGTGCTTGGCCGTCGTGTGGTACAGTACCCGGCGTGGCACGCCGACATCCCGACCGGCCAGAAGCAGAAAGTGATGCCTCGCCACTGACGATCGTCACCTGTCACGGCGAAGGGCAGACCCACTGGCACGTCGTCGACCCGACCGCCCCCCAATCGCAGCAACCCGCCGTGATCCGCACGTTTTCCAGTCGGGACAGCACGCGAGAAGACGTGTGCCGATTCCTGGCTGGGTTTGCGATTCCTACCCTCTGAGTCGTGGTCTGTTGTGACCAGTGCGGCGCGTGTTGCAGGCAACTCACGGTCGAAGCCTATGCCGGCGATGTCGTGCGCGAGCCCAAGTTGGCGGCCGGCCAGAGAATGCCTTGCGACCGATTGATCGCGTATCTCCGAGCCGACGCCCAGCGCTGCATCGTGCTAACGGCTGCTGGCGCGTGCCCTTTCCTCGAAGGCAACTGTTGTTCAATTTATCCCACCCGTCCGGACGCCTGTGCGGCGATCACGGCTGGGTATGACCAGTGCCAAGCGGCAAGGCGGGAGGAGGGGCTTCCGCCACTTCCAACGCGCGATGGGTAGAACGGATCTGCCGCCAGACACGGGCAAGGGATACTGGTTTTGCATTTCCCCTGCATCGCTGGGTACACGTGGCTCGACACCGTATCGTTGCGGAATGGATGGACCTGCGATACGTTTCTCCCGCTTCGATTCTCCAGGTGCGGCGATGACACTTCGACTACGGCCCCAAGAACGGCCATTCGACCATCCCCAGTCACGCTACTTCTTTGAGCCCAGCCCCGAAAAGCCGTTCCTGGTCACGCCGGGGGTGCGTCGGCTTTACACGCGGGACGAGATCCTGATGTGCTTAAGAACACTCCAGGAAGCCGCCAGGGCAGCCAATGGACTGGAGCACGGGCAGGCGTTTGATTCCGATGAGCACCCGGAGAACCTGTGGTTAATCGAGGACGACGGCGAAGGGGCAATCACGGCGCTCCTTCCGAGCGAATACTGAGGTCTCAGGGGCCGTCGCTGGACCAGTCGTTGGCATCGCACAGTGCGGCATCATTTCGATGTACGGCCTTGACGGCATGAGGCCGTGGACTTGCTACACTACCGGCTGCGGCATCAAGGAAGGGGACGTGAACGCCTTCGGCCAGAGAACAGAAAGGCACCGCATGAACGCACCCGACTTGTCGAATCGTGTAGCACTGGTCACTGGAGCTGGCGTCGGCATCGGACGCGCTATCGCCGAATCGCTCGCCTCGGCCGGAGCCACCGTTGGCGTCCACTGCCACCGAAGCCTGACCGAGGCGGGAAAAGTCATCGAGGCAATCCGCGCCCGCGGCGGTCAAGCGATCCTGCTCCAAGCCGACCTCGCCGATCCCCGGCAGCCGGCCACGCTCGTCGAGCGACTCGTGCAGCAAACCGGCCGCCTGGATATCCTCGTCAACAACGCCGGCTCGCCCGTTCGTCGGTCGCGCATCGAGGAGTGTCCGCTCGATCTGTGGCAAGAGGTGATCGCCACGAACCTCACGAGCGCTTTCCTTGTGACGCAAGCAGCGATCCCGCACCTCCGGGCAAATGGGAACGGGGCGATTGTGAACAACCTCTCGCTTTCGGTCCAGACGGGTGGTGCCAACGGGGCCGGCCCGTACGCCATCGCCAAGGGTGGACTGCAGGTCATGACGCGTACACTGGCCCGGGAACTGGCGCCCGCGGTCCGCACCAACGCGATCATGCCCGGCGTGATCGAGACTCGTCACCACGACGTCTTTTCCACGCCCGACCGTTTGCAGCAGTATCGCACCGAGACGCCATTGGGCCGAAACGGCTGCGCAGAAGAAGTGGCTTCCGCCGTCTTGTTTCTGGTCAGTGACGCAGCGCGATTCATCAACGGCGCATTGATCGACATCAACGGCGGTCGGTTCCTGCGGTAGGGCGCGATTGGTCTCGTTCCTGCAGGAATCCGGGGCAAATCCGGGGCAGGGTTTGAAATGCAAAGGCTATCCGCGTACAATGCTGGCGAAATGGGGATTTGTCGTTACTCGCGGTGGTGAGACGAGTTCCAATTCAAGATCAACGTAGCCTTAGTGCCAGAGCAAGGTGCGTGTTTAGGTTGAGGGCCTAGTGGTAGTAATACCGTGCAGGTTCAAGTCCTGTTTCCCGCACTCATTACAGCATAAGCACTTACGACGATCAGTTGTGAGTGCTTTTTCTGTTTCTTGCGGCCGAATCTGACCCAAATCTGACACGAAATTGGGCTTGCGTGGGCTTCATGTTGGTGGTCTGAAACAGGGCGCCGGAGTACCATGAGGATGATCCTGAACGGCCAGCCGACTGCCGCCGCTGCGGAGAACGGCCGGTGTCAGTTTTGTCAGGATCTGACACAAATCCCCTCGATTGAGCGGCCCAATGGCAAGCATTGAGTTCGACGAACTGTCAGGTCGATACCGGATTCGATTCCGGTATGCCGGGCAGCCGTACAAGCGGTCCCTGAAGACCCGCGACGTGAAGGAAGCGCAGGGCATCCTCGGACGGGTCGAGGAGACGATCCGGCTCTTGGAACGCGGTCGCATGGATCTGCCGCCTGGTGCCGAACCGGGGGTGTTCATCCTGTCCGACGGGAAGCTCCACAGTAAATCGTCGGCCGAGCGGCAACACACGGTAGACGCCTTGCTCAACCTCTACTTGAAGTCCGTGCCGAAGGACAGCAAGGCGAATACGACCCTGAAGACGGAGGAGACCCACGTCTCTCACCTGCTGGGCCACCTCAGGAAGTCGAAGCTCGCCCAGAGCGTGACGATCGCCGACATGCAGGCATACGTTGAGAGGCGGCTCCGGGATACCTACCGCGACAAGCCGATCCGAGCGGACACGGTGAAGAAGGAAGTCGCGACGTTCCGGTTGATCTGGAACTGGGCCGTTGGCCAAGGGTATCTCACTGGGCCTGCGCCGACGAAGGGTGTCAAGTATCCGAAGACTGAGCAGAAGTTGCCCTTCATGACTTGGCGGGAAATCGAGACGATCATCGCGAGGGGCGGCTTGACCGAGGAACAAGAGAGCCGATTATGGGCGTGTCTTTTCCTGACGGCGCCCCAGGTTCAAGAGGTTCTTGACCATGTGAAACAGGTGGCACAGTATCCGTTCATCTTCCCAATGTTCGTCTTCGCCGCCCACACGGGAGCGCGGCGGAGCGAAATCTTGCGATCCCAGGTGGAGGACTTCGACTTCCAGTCTCGCACGGTGCTGATTCGCGAGAAGAAGCGGAACCACGACAAGTCGCTTACGTATCGTCGGGTGAGAATGAGCGATTTGCTTGTCAAGACCATGCAAGAGTGGTTTGCCCAGCATCCGGGCGGGCAGCACGCGATCTGTGAGCCCGTGAAGATCATGCGGGGGAAAACGCGGGCCGTTGGCGTCCCGCTCACCCGCTCCGAAGCCCACGATCACCTGAAACGCACGCTGAGCGGCACCAAGTGGGCCAGGATTCGGGGTTTTCACGTGTTCCGCCATTCATTTGCATCCAACCTAGCCGCCGGCGGCGTTGATCAGCGAATGATCGACGAATGGATGGGCCACCAGACCGACGAAATGAGGAAGCGTTATCGGCACCTGTTCCCCGACCAACAGCAGAAGGTGAGCGTGGGCGAGATCAGGGCGGGATAACCGGCAGAATCTGCGCAAGTTGCCTGATGGGCGCGAAAAAATTCCCTCGCGAAGGCTGATCACTGGATCAAGGTCCGCGAGGGATGTACTCCGTAGAG
>Ga0209723_1001974_pt1 | contig 29455 bp, 32 predicted proteins | sample BiotimSIPDNA_2_FD_185750 | JGI IMG/M metagenome (GOLD analysis project Ga0209723, IMG submission 185750) | Anaerobic biogas reactor microbial communites from Washington, USA - Biogas_R2 time_0 SIP DNA (SPAdes) (version 2) | ecosystem: Engineered > Bioreactor > Anaerobic > Unclassified | place...
GCACGTCTTCAACGAGGGGTAATGGGGTACATCCGTACATATTAATAATAGCGAAATCTTTCAACCACCCCCCACCGGGGTGGTTGTTACGCTTTGAAGTTATCGACGCCGCCTGGTCCGCATACAATTAGCCCAACTTTACTCGCGTTTTCCCTGTAATTGTAAAATGCTGAGATAATTTAGGTGTGGGTGTTTCTGCACAATGCGGCTCAATCGGGGTTTGATTGGATTGTGGCTACGGGAATTTGCCAAAAACCAACCGGATTATCATGAACCTTAGCAAAAGCCCAGGTTTTTAATTCTTCAATCAATCCGTAGTTGTTGGGCACCCTTGATACAAAAGGTATATGCTGCTGGCTTAGAAGTTTAAGGTTAGTAGGCGTTATCAGGACACTGTTCGCTACATAACGGGGTTTATTCTTGCTTAGCTCAGGTAATTACCTTTTCATTTTTCTTGTATTGTTCTAAAAGCTCATTATTCCAGGTTTTATCATTCATGTTCCCGTCCTCGGGGTTGCCATAGAACGGAACGCCCTCCTGGTTATGGCTGCAATCAGCGATGCCGCTCCGGCTCCATTACTTGTATATTGGGAATTAGGCTTTTTATGGCGATCCTTCACCTATGTTATTTTTCTATTGGTAGATGATCCTGAGTCGAATGAAGTTGGGGTACTTCACAGTTGTGCCCTGGAGATAGGCTTTTAAGAGCATAAGTCACACGTAGTCCTCCCGGTATATTTCCATATACCAGGTATAGTAGTATTAATCCAACCGCAACAGCTGAAACGGGCAATATGAGCCTTTGTTTCTCCGATCAAAACAATCACTACCGAAGGCCCATATTACACTAGCGCCACCCTGCAGTTACAGCCTTGAAACGCTCCTTATATTTTGGGAAGTAATAGCGGCTCATTAAAGCGATCTCAGGATAGTTCCAAAATTCTATTTCGTAAGAGCGATCGTATGTCTCCCTAACTTTCTTGACCTTTGTCAAGTTCACGATAAAGGAACGATGAACCCTTAAAAACTCTTCTCCCAAGATACTTTCAATCTCGTCAAGACTCTTCCTGACCTCCCATACCGTCCCAAGAGAATGTATGAGTGATTTATGACTGTCGACTTCCACAAAAATGATGTCATTATAATTTAGGTGTAGTATTTCGTTTTTGACCTTAATGGTGAGAATGTCTGATTCAATAAGTTTTACTTGTTCAATTCTGGCGATGATTTCCCCAAGCAAATCCTTTAAGTGAGCGATTTTTATGGGCTTGAGCACATACCCATACGGATGAACCTCAAATGACTCCACGGCATATTTCGAATATCCAGTTACAAATACGATATAGATATCGTCCTTCAGTTTGCTAATCTCTCGTGCGACATCCAGTCCGTTGGCCTTCTGGTTGCTGAGTTCAATATCTAACAAGGCAATTTGCGGACAGTTTGCTCTAGCCCACTCGATCGCTTCCAGACCAATCGAAGTTGCAAAGATTTGTGTGATTCCCGGTATTTCACTAACGATTTGTTTAATGAATTCGCGATTATATTCTTCATCCTCGAGAATAAGTGCTTTGGGCATTTCACATCAAACCTATCTCTTTAATGATTCCGGTATTCTGGGTTCATAGGCAATAAACCAGGAATTTGGGCTAATTCCTGTTCCGGCAATTAATACAAGTGCTGCTGCAAGAGTGTTCATAACAAACCTCTTCATTATCATTGTTTTCACCTCCTCTCAAGACGTATTTGTCAATTAACTCAAACAGGCGATAACCCCAAGGTGTAATTAAAAAGACAGCAAATATACATCCCAGGATCATAGCCAAAGCAAACGTATTTAAATTCAATTGGATCAGATGGAGTACTGTATAGCTCCAAAGTAATATCATTATCGACATTTTTATTTTTTGCCCTAGACAAATACTGCGATCTCTGATGGGTTTAATCGCGGTATCGCCTGGAACCCATTTAAGACAGATAACAAACGCGCTGACAGCCGCGACGATGGCGAGATACTGCAATGAGATGCTGGTTAAAGTGATATGTGAAAGTCTGCCGAGACATACAATAATCGTTGATCCCACTAGCAAACACTTGAAATAGGTGCTCATGTGAGCACCACCCCCAAAGCAACGTAAAGCAGCATAAGTCGCCAATACAACCAAAGTGGCGCTTAGTGATTTCAGAAGCCAAGCAGAGACTAGTATAGCCAGAAGCTTAATTATTGCCCCCAATAGGATCTCCAAGCCATAAGCATAAATCTCACTGTTGTCAGTGTCAGACACCGTATTCTTGCTCAAATAGGATGCCATATGGGTAGAAACGCTGGATAAAGTCATGCGCATTTCTCTTCTCCCGGTATTATCACCATAATTGTTGTCTGCTTGTTAGATATTACCTTAATTTCCCCTCCATACCGCATTACCAGTTTTCGCACAATAAATAGTCCGTATCCCCGCCCAACTGATTCCTTGCTGGTAAAACCCGCTTCAAAGATTCTGTCTATATCTTCATCATTTATGGTGGCGCCATTATTTCGAACGCACACAATAAAATCTCGATTTTGGAATTCAAGGTCTAATTCTACCGATGGTTGCCGTTTATCCTGTAAAGCCGATTCTATGGCATTATCCAAAAGATTGCCGATTATGCTGCAGAGATCCCAGGGTTCCACCTTTATGAGTGTAAAATCGCAGGTTGAACTTAATGTAAATGCTATACCTCGGGATTTCGCCAAGTTGAACTTACTATTGACTAGGCTGTTCAGTTCAGGATGCTCGATATATACGTTGTCAAGTTTATTCCAATAATCCTCCGCAATACCATCTATGTATTGCTTAGCTTCTTGCGTGCGATTTAGATAGATCAATGATTGTAGTGCTTGGAGGTGCCGCCTGTACTCATGTTTTTCCTCGTGCAGGGTTGACATTAGATTTTCATTCTGCCGCAAATGCTCTTTCATCAGACTGGTTTTTATACTCTCCCGAGCACTACGGTATACATTTGAAATAGCAGCTATACTCAGCAGGGCTAAGGCAACAATCAGAGCTTCCCAATAGGCCAACCACGCTTTGATGACATTAATATTATCAGTGGCTTTAATAATACTAATCATTATCGTTGCTACCAGGGTCTGGGAGAGAATTATCAAAATTAGCCAAACGTCTCTTTTACGAGTCAATTATAGATTCCTTTCGTGCTCAGATCGTATAGAACCAAATCATGTCTTTGCACCAGCCACAATATCAGACCGCCGCATAATAAGGTTGGCATAAAAACCGCAATATTTAACCAAGGATGCAAGAACAATTCATTAACAGACCTTGATATCAGTTTAAGCACAAATGACATTACTATATTTTCGGTAACTCCCATTATCATCGCTCCACATAAAACCGAGATAAGGCTGTATATGACTTTGACTTTCCCTAACCAGCTAATGATAAGAGCAGTAGTGAATATTAATACTATCGTATGTACGCCTGGAATGAGTGGGAGGCGCGGCAAAATGTATGCGGCAAGGCCTATGAAGACTGATGCCATGATTGATTCTCGCCACCCAACCTTCAGGTTAAATAATAAGAAGCCAATTTGAATAATCAGAACAGTCTGTGGAATTGATACAAAATAACACAGCATACCAAGGTATAGGAAACATAGAAGAATACTCCAACCAAGATAACCTAGTTCAAACAGCAATTATTGGGATTATTAGACATCGTCTCCGACAATCCCTGCAAATTTTTGGGCATTCACGCTCTATTTCCGGGCATTTAGGTCAGTATAACGGTCATTCACGACAAGTGGAAGGGATTGGATTAGTAGGGATAGAATTGGATGGGTAATGAAATATGGAAGCCCGGAAATAGATTTGTTAACGCAGCTACCGGATATGTACCCACTGGTTTAACAGTAAGACTATACCTAAAACAGAAAAGATACAATCCATGGAAGGTGTCCAGCAAATAGATGTTATTGGAATCATACATATATTTGTACTGGACGGAATTGCTGAAGCTAAAATCTACGAAATAGATAGTGATCTAATCCAAACTATAGTTACGGCCTTTGATGGCAATAATATATCGAGCGGAGCAATCAGGGGGCGGGGGTTAAGTTACATAGATTTAATAGCGAGGACAATTCAAGCATGAAATAACTTTCTTGTTTGGTGCTATCCATTCATTCTACTTGAACGGGGATAGGTAGCAGTATCAAATGAGATAACGCTTAGCCATCCCCTCAATCCCAAATATTTGAACGATTAGAAGGTGATATGATGAATTACAAATTGCAATCAAACTATTGGTTATCCATTCTTTTAAGTTTAACGGCATTTATATTGATAATCTTTACATGGACTCCACTTTTCTCTGCTGCCTACAATTTTATAAGCCCACCACAAAATAACAGTTTGGGAATACCTACAAGTGTAGTAGCAATTAATTATTCAATTAGTTTAATTATGTGGTTTGTTGCGTCCATAGTTATTTTAATGATTATATTATTTTTATTTGGCAGGAAGAAAAATAATATTTCCTCCTCTTTTTGGATAAACAGCATTGCTCTATCATTCTTTATTCCTCACGTTATTTTGTGGATATTTTATATTATACCCTTTTGAAGATGCCTGATTATTTCTCCAATTCTATGATTTTTCCCCAAAATAATAGAGAGGAGGTAGTCATATAACTTTAAAAGGAGGTGTTAGAACAATATTTATTTGTGCAATATAACATATTTCAGTTTTTATTGAATGGAGGGAATGAAATGTCATCAAAAATTAAAGTGTTGGTATTTGATTTAAAGCACGAACCCCTAATTTAGAGTATTTAGAATATAATTGTCTCGGGAGATATTCCTATATAGCCTGAAGAGGTTAATAGGGTAACTAATTCACACCTTATGATAATTATAAACATGAAAGAAAGCTTTTTAAGCGCTATGTTGTCAAGGAGGCAAAGTATATGAATAGATTTAAAAGAAATATCTTTAGAGTAATATTCATATGTACAGTAACGATATTTATGGTTGGTTGTGATAATCAAATACGTGACCGCAAAACAGCAGATACACAATCTGAGTCTAATTTAGCTAGTACATTAACTTGGAGCGAAATTGAGAAATCGCTAAGTGAAAAAGGATTTCAGCCGGTCAAGACTACAGAAGATAATGGAATCTACAAAATTAATGATATTGCACCCGCAATATATTGCTTAAACGATACAGAGAGTATTCTTCTTTATGAGTTCTCCTCCATAGCAGAACGCGTACGCAATGTACCTGGCAGCCATTTGGCAGATGCTCTGGCATATCAGTATCCGCTAAGTGATACTTATTCCCACTGGACTTTTTCGACACGTAATTTTTTGATTGTGTATAGGGTGGATAATAAGGTAGTGAACGAATTTCTGCTTGGAAATAACCTAAAAATAATGAAGCAAGTGGCTTTAGATTTGAACGAGGGTGAAGAAGTTCTGCTTAATGGTAAGAATAAAAACTGGGAGGCGCAGGCGTTCATTCAATACTACCAAAATTGGTACAAGGATGAGGAAGGCAGAATTAAGGCTGATCAAATGTCCCAACAGGTTGTGAGTTTTAAATATTGTGGGATAAAAGACGACAAACTTCAATCAATAAAATATGAATACAAATACCCTTCTGGTACTGGAAGAGGAACTGTCAATAATCGATCCGAAGATAATGATGGCTGGTTGAGTCTCGGAAGAATTGACAGTAGTTTTGTACCGGATTCCCAAACTGTTTGCACTCTAAATCTGATGTGGGACAACAATAATGAATCTATAAAAATGACAACAAAATAACTACGATTATTTTCACCAGGCAGCTTCAAACGATCCTTGCAGAGATTAATGGCAACCCTGGTTGTGTTTGGCAACAATAAAATACAGCAAACGGCAAAAAATAAATGCAGCACCCAGGATGGAATTACTGTCTGATTTTGGAATGCTCCAAGCGATAGCTTCGGCCATTGAAGACCAGCAGGTGGCTGTAATGTACCAGGCGGTCTATGATGGCACTGGTTAACTTTTCGTCAAAGAAGATCCCGTTCCATTTGCTGAACTCGAGATTGGTGGTTATGATCACGCTTTTCTTTTCGTAGCAGCCTGATACCACCTGAAAGAGCAACTGGGCTCCCTGACGGTCTAATGGGATGTATCCCCACTCGTCGCATATCAGGAGGTCCGCCTTATCCAATTGCTGCAAGAACCTGTTCAAGGTACCCTTGGCCTTGGCGTCGATGAGCTCATTGACCAGGGTTGCGGTCCGGTAGAATCTCACCTTCTTTCCCCGATTGCAGGCCGCCACCCAATAGCCGTAGCCATGTGGGTTTTGCCAGTACCAACTGATCCATAAAGAATCAGATTTTCCTTCCGGTCGATGAAATCGGCGTTTTTTATCTCATCCACCGTAATGCTGGCCGGAATCTGTATCTGATCAAATCCGTAACCTGCAAAAGTCTTGAGCATATCAAAGCCAGCTTGCTTAAGGTAACGGTTCTTCCTGGTTATCTCCCGGTGGGACAGCTCCAACTCCAGTAGTCTTAAGAGAAAATCTTCTTGGGTTGGGGCTTCGATTAACTGGTAGTTTTCCACGATGCTCTTGCCCAATTTAAGCCTGCGGCAATAGTTGGCGATAACTTCCTTCACCCTACATCACCTTCTGTAACAGCAGGTCATAGGTGTTTAGATCCAGGGCATAGTCGTCCAAGCTGATCAGACTTTCGGGCAATAGCAATTGCTCTTTCATGCTTTCCTGGGTCAGCCGGTAGTAGCTGAAGATTATCCCTTCTGATGTAGCAGTACCCTGGGCCATACACTCTGCCAGCGAGCGATCGGCGGTGTCCATGTCGCTTTCTTCCAGGATCTTAATCAACACTTTGAGACTGCTCTTCTTGCCCTGGTAGTCGCAATTGGTCAGGTAGTCCTGCCAGATTTCAGGTAATTCCCTATAGAAACCAGAGTATTTCAAAGCATTAGGGCGCTTAGCCAGGGTGGTTAGATATGGGTACCAGTTCATGACTTCCAGGTTTTTACCGTACAACCGGCGGTGCTTGACAATGCTCTGGTAGTCTTCAGTCAGGATTTCCACTTCATGCGCACCGATTTTGATCCATACTTCCCGATCTGCCATGGCAGGGGATCGGTAGTTGTCAAGATAGTTGTCGCAAATCTTCATCAAAAGATTTTGGTCTGTTGAGCCATACTTCTTTACTGAGAATCCACGGTCTTGTGTGTCTGCTCCAGCGCAGCGGATTCTTTGCTCGAGCCTCAGCATAAACTTGGCGGCGATTTTCAAGGATTATCTCCGCCTGCCCCGAGTGGTACTGACCAGGTGTAATGAATTGAATGCCGCTGTGCCGATGCTCCTGCCTATACCAGCGAACAAACCGCAGACACCAGTTGCGGGCATCTTCCAGTCCAGAGAATCCTTTGGTCGGAAACTCCGGGCGATATTTGCAGGTCTTGAAGATCGATTCGGAATAGGGATTGTCATTGCTGACACGCGGCCGGCTTCGTGACGGTGTCACCCCCAGTTCATAAAGTGTTGCCAGCATCGTAGCCCCTTTCATCGGGCTTCCATTATCTGAATGCAAGATCAAAGGTCCCAAGGTGTTGCGTATGTTCTGCGCCATCACAGCCCGGCGAATCAAATGGCTGGCATGTTCGGCAGATTCATCTTCCCAGACTTCCCAACCGACGATATCACGGGTGAAGATGTCCAGGATCAGGTACAGATAATAGTAGAGCCCTTTGATCGGTCCATTAAGGTAGGTGATGTCCCAGGACCAGCCCTGATTCATTGCGGTTGCACAAAAGCTGGACAATGGTTTGCCTTCTGGCTTGAGAGCTCGTCCGCGATGGTTCTGCTCGCCAAACTCCCTCATGACCCGGTAAAAGCTGGATTCTGAAGCAATATATTCACCTCGGTCGGCAAGGATGGGTACAATCTGGCTGGGCGGTTTGCTCGCGTACTCGGGTTGATTAATGGTCTCCAGAATCAAGGCCTTTTCCTCAGGGGTCAGTTTATGTTTCGGCTCCGGCCGTTCAGCCACTGGCCGTTGGTCCCCATCAGGGGTGTCAGGTTGTTTCCAGCGCTGCAGAGTTCGGGTAGTTATGCCCAGTTCCGCACAGGCCATGAATTGGCGGGCACCGGCATCGACGGCTTCATCAACCAGCTCCATGATGGCCGCGCGATCTGTGGCGCTGGTCAGTCTTCCTCGTCCGAGGTTCCCCAGATCGCTTCGGCTTTTTTTCTTAGGACCAAGAGCGCCGCCGTTTCCGCCAAGGCAGATTCCTTGCGCTGCAACTCCTTCTTGACCTGGCGCAGCTCTCTATGCATAGCCTTCTCTTGTTGCATGATTTCCGCTATCCGGCCGGGAATGTCGGAATTGGCGTTCTGGCAATTTTCCTGCCACTGGTGTACCTGTTCGCGATACAAGCCCTTCTGCCGGCAATATTCTGATAACTCAGCTTCACTCATGTTGTTTGTTTCCAGCACTATCAGGAACTTGTCCTGACTGCTCCACTGGTCTGCCGGTTCACCATTAGCGGGCGCTGCGTACCCGTTGGCCCTCAGTTCCTGACGCCATTTCTTGAGTGTTGTCTCTGGGATACCGAGTGTCTGTTCGATCTGACTGATGGACTTGTTTTTCGGCGGCAACATCATCCGGATCGCGGTCTCTTTTATTTTTCTTGGGTACGCCATTGTCGTCCTCCATCGATTATTCATCCTTAGGATAATTCTTTCAATGGTCTGCGACAACTATTGTGACACATGGGGTTTCATGCCTTCAGCTGCCCCGATTACTTCTCGGTAGCCCTCTTCGTTGACGGCCATGGCGATCAGCACTGCCACATTCTCATATTCTCCGCCCCAGTTGCGTTTTAGGTAGATTCCGTCAACATAGACATAAGGATAACTGCCTTTCAAAGGGCGGTTGCGCCAGGTCTCGATATGATCGTAGACTTTCTTGTTAAGATTACTGACCGTACCAGCCGATACTTTGGTGCCCCACAGGGCTTCAGTGATATCCTCGACTCTACGGACTGACACCCCGGCCAGGTACATCTCGATCAAGGCTTCCTCCACAGAGCTTTCCCGGCGGCGGTAACGGTCGATGATCGCAGTTTCAAAGGTCACTCCTTTGAGTTTGGGCATCTTCAGTCTAACATCCCCCGAAGTGGTAGTAAGATTACGCTCGTAATGCCCGGAGCGATAGCCCTGACGCTCTTCCGTGCGTTCGTAGCGTTCCGCATTGGTCAATTCCTGGGCTTCCTTTTCCAACAGTTCATTCAAGGTTTCCTCCACGCTGTTGCGGACCAGCTCCTTAAGTTCGAGCTTTATGGCCCCTTCATTCTAATTGTATAATTTTATTGGACATGGTCACGTGGCTCCTTTCTTGGCAGATTCTGTGTCGCAACTCTATCTTACCAAGTGGCTGCGCCCATGTCCGCTGGTTTTCTGGACGCTATTCAATTCTGCGAAACGTATTGTACCTTATCCCCTATTGTGACGTGAATAACCGGTGATCAAGCGTAAATGCCCAAAAGAAGGCAGGGATTATTAGATGTTATGTCTAACAATCCCTGTATTAGCGAATCGCCAGCGTTTCTAAAAACGGCTGGGTTATCTCAGACCCTATTGAATACTTGGAATGATGGCAACAGCACAATCTATCAACTGGTACTTAAAGAATTGTGCGAAAAAGTGATGACCATTCGACCTAAGTCCGATAGCATATCGGACTAAAGCCTTTTTCTTGACAGGGTGTAGTTCACTTCTTTTTGAGGGAAGAAACATATAATTAAGCTTATTTAATATCCTCTGCCTTAAGCTCAATTACATTAGCATTACTACCGCCTATCTTATATGATCCAATCTTTGTTTTACCATCTTCTTCATACAAGGGTATTTCGCGTGAATTTTGGCACTTGTTTTTCCGAGTTATTTCAATGGCTTCCTCAGGGGTTTTCGGCATATCACCATTCAAATCAGATTTCTTAACATATCCACTGATACCGTTAGTACCACAAGCATAGATTAGATCAGGTTCAGTTTCTATAGATTCGGCTTCCATATTTGAGCCATATGTCTGTCCACTTTCGTTAACTTGGTATTTAGGTGCTGAAGAAGTATTATCGTTATTGTTCTTGGCAAATGCTAAACTCACTCCCCATGATCCTACTATAATTCCTAGACATAAGGTACTACCAATGGCTATAGTCCGTAATCCTTTTGCTTTCAGACCCATTTAAATCCCTACCTTATAAATATGGATTAACAACCGGGCTTTGATATGTGGAATACGTAGAATAACCGTCTCCATTGTATGCTGCGGTCATTCCCTTGCTATAAATACTTACTATGCTGGTAGCGTCAACCGGTACAGAGATACTATTTGCCGGGATACTGTTATAGTACCACGAACCGGTCCACATTAATTGGCCATCAGATTTATACATACTAGGACGGCTACCTAGATATCCGGCTGGTACATCGCTAGATGTCGAGTTAGCAGCAACGGCTCTGGCACACACATAATAATTGCTGCCGTTAGAAGCTTCCGCCCGATTCTTATAGCTATATCCATATACTGGCCCATAATATTTCCAGCTACTATAAGTAGTGGTCGCATATGCCATCATTGAAGTAAAACCAAGAAAAATACCCACTAACAAAGTACAAGCTATTGGTTTAACATTATTCCTGACTATCGGAACCATTGAACCATCCCCCTTTATTATATGAATATATAATTCGTTATAAATACCTTTTCTACTTTAATGAACGACATAATTATAAAAGCGTACGGAAAATTAGACTGCATCAAAATTTCCCAGCTCTCATGTCCCAGATATGCCATCCAAGCGACTCGATCAATTAATGACCGGAGGAGCACGAAGAAAACCCGATTGTATGACCGTCATGGTTCCCATTGATACCACAGAATCCAGATTATCAGTTTTCAATTCCATCCCCCCCTTCATACGTTCTCGGTCACCCCTTTGGCAAAATAAGCTCAATACAATACTCGGTACAATCTATTTCATTGGTACCTCCCGTTTGCACGATTAAAGATAACTACGAATGCCTGCTGGATTGTGAAGAAAGCATGCGGCCAACGTGTTCTCCACCCCAGCCTGTTTAGGAAGTTAAATAACAACCCTCCCTTCTCCCAACCAACCCCCTTCCAAATCTGTTTCCACATTCAATTCTTTTCTTGCTCATCCAATCCCTGCCAAATGACGTGAATGGTCCCTATTGTGACGTGAATAACCGGTGATCAAGCGTAAATGCCCGAATAAACGCTGGGATTATTACCTGTTCGGTATCCAACAGCCGCCATAATTGTTGATCCATTGGCCTTAGACCCCCAAAAAAATATCCAGGCCCTGATGCCTGGATATAAATATTTTGATTTCATTAAGGAAACGGATTTGGAGAATAAAAATTCTTAAACCCAAAAGAACATAGCCAGCCGGGCCATCTTTATCGAGCTTCCGGGGAATTAAGATGCCTGAGCCACACGGGGATTCATGTTTGCCTATCCTTGAAATAACTCCTTGTATTTTGGATAGTAATAGCGGCTCATTAAGGCGATGTTGGAATCATCCTGAAATTCGATTTGGTAGGATCGGTCATGTGTTTCTGAGATTCTCTTGATCTTGGTCAGATTCACGATAAACGAGCGGTGAACTCTTAGGAAATCCTCTCCCAGCAATGCTTCAATTTCATCCAGGGTTTTTCTTGTTTCCACCGTCGCATCACCAGTTTGGATTAACGATTTGTGATTCTCGGCTTCGATAAAGATAATATCGCTATTATTGATGTGGATAATTTCATTCTTGACCCGCACCGTAAGCATCCCGGATGATCTCTGCCTGGTCTGCTCCAGCCTGGAAACGATTTCTTCGATCAAGTCCCTAAATAGGGTAATTCTGATGGGTTTGAGCACATATCCGTATGGATGGACATCAAAAGATTCCACGGCGTACTTTGAATACCCGGTTACAAATACGATGTACATTTCATTATTCAACTGGCTGATCCGGCGGGCCACATCAAGACCATTATGCTTCTGGCCGTCCAGTTCAATGTCCAGCAAGGCGATATCAGGCTGGTTCTCCTTAGCCCAGGTATAGGCCTCCTTACCGCTTGAAGTCGCGAAAATGTTGGAAATTGCAGTTATTAAACGCAAGTTCTGATGGATAAATTCTCGATTGTAATCCTCATCTTCGAGAATAAGAGCTTTAATCATCAAAAATCAAACCTGCCTCTTAATCAGATTAGAGATTAATGTTTGTACGATTAACCAGCCGATGATATCATTGCAACTTTTCTTTCTTGGGAATTCTAACTATGATTGTGGTAGTTTGGCTCGATACAACTTCAATCTTTCCTCCATATCGGCTAACCAGGTTTTGTACTATATATAACCCGTATCCCCTGCCCAAAGATTCCTTACTGGTAAAACCAGCTTCAAATAATCTCCGTCTATCATCTCTGCTGATGATGGCGCCGTTGTTGCGGATGAAAACCATAAATTCACTATTTTGATAATCAAACTCCACTCTAACCCATGGCTGCTTTTTATCCTGTACGGCCGCTTCTATGGCGTTATCCAGAAGATTGCCGACAATACTGCAAAGGTCCCATGGCTCAATTTTTAGAGAAGCGAAATCCTCGGATGAACTCACTTGGAACTCGATGCCCTGGGATTGGGCGAGGCTAAGCTTGCTGTTCACCAGACTATTAAGCTCTGGACGGGAAATATATACACCCTGATCGGTGTTCCAATAAGTCTCGGCTATACCGTCGATATACTGCTTAGCCTGGTCGATTCGATCAAGAAAAATCAATGATTGTAACGCCTGTAGATGCCGCCTGAATTCATGTTTTTCGGTATGAATGGCAGTCATGAGGATTTCATGTTTCTGAAGATGCTCCTTCATTAATTTGATCTTCGTACTCTCCTGGGCCTTACTATATATGTCCCTGATGACAATGATACTTAAAACGGCCAAGGCGATAATCAAAGCTTCCCAAAAAGGCAGCCCTGATTTTATCGATTCAGTATTATCGCTGGCTTGAATTATAGTAATCAAGACAACTGCAACCAAGGTTTGGGAGAGGATTATTAATATTGATAAAACATCCCTTTGGGGGTTCAACTATAACTTCCTTTCGCCGCTCAGGTCGTATAATACCCATCTATGTTTTCTAACCAGCAGTAATATCACAGTAAGCAACAGTAAGGTGGGCATAAAAACGGCGAAATTCAACCAGGGATGAACAGACAAATCGCTCACATTCTTGGCCAGCAACCTTAAGGCCGCGTACGTGACAAAATTTTCAATGGAGCCGGTAATCACCGCCCCGCATATGACAGCGATGAAGCTAGACACGATTTCGACTTTACCCAACCAGGCGATGGCAAGACCAGTAAAAACAATTAGTATAACCGTGGTGATACCTGGAATAATAGGGATTCGTGGCAAAATGCACGAAATCAGGCCCATGCCGATTGCAACGATTATCGAAACCCGCCAGCCAACCTTAATATTGAACAACGAAAAACCGGTTTGAATTATTAAAAAAGTTTCGGGGACTGAAATAAAAAATATCACATACCAGGGTATTGGAAACATACGAAGATTTCTCCAAACAAATTTCTTCAACGCTGTTACAGGGATTATTAGACATCGAATCTAATAATCCCTGCCTTCTTTTGGGCATTCACGCTCGAAAACCGGCTATTCACGCCATTTGGCAGGGATTGGATTAGCAGGAAGAGAATTGGGTGGGTAAAGAGAAATCGTAGCCGGGGAACAGACTTGTTCACGGATTATCGCATGAGTGGCACCCGAATGAACCTAAAAGTGGAACGGCAAATGGATACCAATGGGACCTGGTTGACGGTCAAGACGGGGAGAGTCAGTGTGGATGCCAACCAACTTGCCATTAACGGCGGGATACAACTACCGGGTACCTACCGCTTGGAATTGTGTACAGCGGCAATGCTTATGAAACAGCTATAACGATTAGTTCAGTAGTGAATTTAACAAGAGAGTATCGGAGGGAATTACCGGCGGCTATACGTGTGTAAGGTTTATGATCTTTGTTTACGAGATGAAAGGAGGTGGAAATGGTGAGAGTCAGATCAGTGAAACTGGAGGGAGGTGGTTTGGGAGTAGGTCGCTACTCACGAGACTGCTACAGTTCTTCGACCTAACTTGGACTAGCCTAAAGAGCGAGCGAGGGTGATAGATATTCTGCGTGAACGGGGAGACAGCCATCGCTCAGGGAGTGTTGATATTTAAGTTGTAATGCCTGCAGCCGACATGGAGGTGACGGAGTTATGGTATCAATAAAATCTCCCGAAGGAAATTGGCTTACCAATATCCAGACTATCTTAACTTGGCCGGACCAAATACAGAAGCCTTTCAATAAAAATGATAGATTATTGTTGATTAAGAAAGGGGAATGTACTGTGAAAAAGTTATTAGCGCGTTTAATAATAAGTAGTATGTTTATTGCAACCTGTAGTACACCAGTTTATGCTGCAGATAGGGACACAGGTTACCAAGCAGGCCAAACATTTAGTTGGGCTCCCTATTATAATTCACTATCTGTTGACGAAAGAGTGGGTCTTTTTTATTTACGCTACGATATAAGATGGGACGCTACTGGTGCAAGTTTGGTAAATAATTTACTTGATCCGCCCAATTTTTGGGACTATTATACAATGGAATGCAGAGATACGGATCCTGGGGATCTAGGAGGTACTACCGGTGGTTATACCAATTTACCTACTGGAACCTGGCAATCAGAGGATGATAATGGCGATTGGCTTGATGAGGAAGTTGAATATTATTGGGCAAACGAAGGCCTTGTTGCAAATTACGCCTACTCTTTTGATCCTGAGTTTGTAAAATCGCATTCGTCCGGTTCCACCTATATGCATTTAATTGCCCAACAAGGTCCTTTGCACCAAGGATATGACTGGGACTTCTTGAGAGAGAGGTTTTTATCTTGGAGCTCTGGGGGAGGAGCACGTTTTCTAAATGAAGATACTGGTACAAGAATCGAAAGTGATCAAAACCCATCAGTTATCTATAGTACACAAATCGAGGATAATGTCGCTAAGACTACGATAATGCTGAATCCTGAAGAAATTGATATTGACAGTATAAAAGCGAAACAAGAAGCTTATCTCGACCAGATTGGGGAAGGAAGCAAGTTGCCAGTGACTATTACTTTCAATCCCAATACTTCCTTGAAATCAGCAGAACAATTGCTTAATGAATATTTAAAGCCTGAATATGAAGGAACCTTTAAATATCAAGCTCTCCAACCTGATGGTGTAATAGGTAGCGGTTACTTCCGCAATTCTTCTGAAGGCTACTCTTCTTTCGAAAGGGCGTGTGCTGAACATGCACTAACCACTGTTAATATAACCGGTTATCTGGGAGAAGCAAAGTCTAAAGAAGCTGTTCAATCGTTAATGGAATCTTCTATAGTAGCATTAGCAGATATCTCTAAACCCTTCATAGAGAATGAAATGAAAGATAAGTATCCTAATAAGGAAGTTAGGGTTTATGTTCCTGAACAATATGTAACATTGTTTCCAAATGAATAATTTCTTCTACAAGGCCAGGGAATTACACCCTGGCCTTAATTAAATATCAAGAGATTAGCGTGAAAAATTTCATTACTATTTTTGCCGTCAGCAGAGCGACAGATGAGAGGTTATAGTGTTTCAAAAAAATATTTTGATAACTCTATTGTCAATTGGGGCCATTTTACTTGGATATAGTTATGCCCATGAATGGTACGGAATTTTAGAATCTGAAGTGCAATACTGGGGTTATCTCAGTGAGGCATTGGGCCTAATATTACTTATACGTATCCTGCCTCGTTTTAAGGGAGTAATTTTAACGAAAGTTATCTTATTCATAGGCTTGATTATTAACATCCCACCAATCATACTCTGGTTTATATTCCATGGTTCTAGAATAACTGATGCTCCACCAACGATTTCAGATCAATTTATTGCCCACTGGGCTTTTTCTGTGCCTCATGTTGTATTGATCGCTATGTGTGTCTATTTACTTAAACTGATCAAGTGGGACCCAGAGTCCCGGACGCAATTTCTGTTCGGCTTCCTGCTTGCCGGTTTATCCCTGTACCTCTTAGCGTATGTGCTGAAATTTGTATCAGTATTTTTGAACTAAGAGTTTGATTGACAACGATTGTATTTGATACTACAATGCCCCCCATTGTCAAGACACGCGTAGTGGATTTCTAAGTTAATCTCTAGGGTGTCCCCCAAAAGTTGGTCCAAGCATTATGAGAAAAATTCAACCTCTAAATGGCCTCAGCCCTTGCCAGTTGGGCATATGCGGCCGGTGTACGGTATGTTAGTGCGCTGTGCGGTCTGAACTCATTATAGTCATATTTCCAGGTTTCTATCTTTTCCCGGGCATCATCCAGGGACATGAACCAGTTAACGTTCAGGCATTCATCCCGGAAACTGCCGTTGAATGATTCAATGTGTGCATTATCGATCGGCCTTCCCGGCCGGGAATATTCCAGCTGAACCTTGTTGAAATAGGCCCAGGCATCCAGGGCCTTGGAGATGAACTCCGGGCCATTGTCTACTTTGATCTTGAAGGGCAATCCACGGGACTCTTTAAGTTTTTCGAGTACCTCGGCTACCATCTCACCTTTGATAGACTTATCGACATGTATGTCTAGGCATTCGCGGCTGAATACATCGAGTATGGTCAAGGCCCTGAAGCGCTTGCCATTGAACAGCTGATCGGATACAAAGTCCATAGCCCAGCACTGATTTATGTAGGTGGCAATTACTTTTTCAATCACCCTGGGACAGCTCAGTTTCCTGCGCTTGCTCTTATGGCGGAGATTCAATCCTTCTTCCCGGTACAGCCGGTATACGCGTTTATGGTTGATATTCCAGCCTTCGCGCTTAAGCAGGATATGTATGCGCCGGTAGCCGTATCTTACTCTAGTAGAGGCAATGTCCCGGATCCGCATTCTTAAGAAAGCCTGCGCGTCTTTTTTGGGTTTATACCGGTAGGAACTGCGATGGATCTTCAAGGTCTTGCAAGAACGAACTTCACTGACCTGGTAGACTCTTTGCAGGTATCCGACCATCTCCCGTTTGGCGGCAGGCTTCAGAACTTTTTTGAGAGCACGTCCTGAAGCATTACTTTGTCGAGGCTGAGGTCTGCTACGATCTGCTTGAGTTTGCGATTTTCTTCTTCCAGCTGCTTGAGTCTTTTCATATCGCTGGGGAGCATGCCGCCGTACTTGGACTTCCAGCGGTAGAAGGTCTGTTCCGAGACTCCCAAGCGGCGACAGATCTCATTGATGGGGACCCCGAGTTCATGCTGTTTTAGTGCAAAGTCAATCTGTTCTTCAGTGAATTTTGACCTTTTCATGTTGTCCACCCCTTACTCTCTTAATTTATCATTTTCTCATTATGGGTGGACCATATTTTCGGGGGGCAGGTCAATCTCCTTTCGTGATTTGATATTATCAGGCAGCCGGTGTAAGCTCGCCATAATAAACCTGGTCTGGGCACAAGTCCCCTATCGAGGAGTGCGGCCGGTATGTATTGTACACATCGATGTAGCTGTTAATAGCTGGAGGTGTATTTAATAATATGAAAATTAAACTAAAATACGCAGGTATCATTGTTGTGGTTGGGTTTCTTGGGATACTCATGATAAACATGCATAGTTTGGATTCGATCGCTGAAGCTGCACAGAAAGCTATCAGAGTGGTTAGGACTACTAATGCGGAAGGGCTAAATCCGTATAGACATTACGATTATGGGGCTTGGGACAGTGTCAAAGAACTATCCGCAGAATCTGATGCAATGTTTAAAGGCATGGTAATTAGTGTTCATTCTCCAGAAGTTATGGTAACAGGTTATATAACGAGTGGAGGGTCAAACGAAACGCTTCGGGATGTTTATACCGTATCTGAAATCTGTGTAGAAAAAGTAATGAAAGGTGACCTGAAACCCGGTGACGTAGTTCAGATTAGACAGTTGGGTGGTTTATATAATGGAACAGAGTATCCTACAGACCATCCCGAACTATTCACAATGAACCTGGAAGGAATGTTCTTTGTCAAATTGAACGGCAGCATGCCTGCTGAGCTAATTAATCCTGCTCAGGGTTTGATAAAAATAGTCGACGGTAAGGTCAATAATAAGCTTGAAAACCAGTCATACAAAAAACATTTTATTGTGGCTGATGATTTGACCCTCGACGAAAATAATTTTAAGAACGGCATGTCAGAGGAAGAAGTTGTAGAGTTGATCACTAAATCCATTTAAGCCGATCTTTTGGGAACAATGAAGCGTTTCGGGGGCGGAAATAAAAAATATAACGTACCAGGGTATTGGAAACACACGAAGACTTCTCCAAACACATTTTTGCAACGCTGCTATAGGGATTATTAGACATAGTATCTAATAATCCCTGCCTTCTTTTGGGCATTCACGCTCGAAAACCGGCTATTCACGCCATTTGGCAGGGATTGGATTAGCAGGAAGGGAATTGGGTGGGTAAAGCGATGGCGAAGGAGGTTTGCTTGAGAATTCCATTTATCCTTATTATGTGGAAAAGGGGGGATTAAACCTCCTAAACAGTCTCGGCTGAGAGAAGATGTCGGATGCATCCTTTCTTCACATTCCAGAAGGAATGTGTTTTTATGTCGTTAATCCTTCAAAACAGGAGGTAACCAATGAAAAAGATTTTACCGAGTATTCTTTTAAGCATCTTTTCCTTACCGTTGGCCCAATTAATAACATATTTTCTCTACAGCATTGCCCCTATGACCTTTGGTATTCCATTAACAAATTACTCATATGTTATTTCGTTGAACTTCATTGCTTTGATAATTGCTCTGGCGGCGATAAGCAATGGCAAAAGTGATTAATTAGATGGGAAGGTTGGTTGACGCCAACAGAACGTGTGCGCTTAATGCATCTGGTCTTTGTTGTGTTCAAATGTACGGTGGATCGTATCAATATTATCCTGTCCAATGCTATATAGAATTTTATGCTGGCACACTCAAAGGGAACTTCTATTCAATAGATTTTATCTAATTTTGCTAAAAAGAACGTCAGACTGGGCATTTTCACACAGTCTGACGTTGACGGACCATAAATGCCTAAACTACAAAACCGGTTTGTACCAGGAGGGTTTCTATGAAAAGATGCTTATTTACCTGTTCGTCTTGGCCTTAGCGGTGTCAGGTTGCTCAAATCAAAGGGTGCCAGACGAAAATCCCAGCCCGGTTGGACCTGGCGCAGGAACTTCAGCCACAGGGATTCAATTTGACAAACCGCTGACGATAGAGGATGTTAGGTTAGCCTTTGAGCAGGGCGACCTAACCCTTATTGAAAATAAAGAAAGCAAGCCTGCCGACTGCGGGATCAATACGGTTATCCCGACGATTTTCTCGGTCAAAGATAGCAACCAAGTTCTCTATGTTTATGTCTTTGCTGATATAGCTGAACGCATAAAAGTTGTCTGGGAAGGCGGCCACCTGACTAAATATTGGCCGCCAGCATTTGTTAAAGTTCCGGAGGGGTACCTCTCTGATACTTTTACGGTGCGGAATGTCTTGATTGTTGATCTATTGGATGTGCGCAACGCGAGCAGTATTCCACCTGATGAGATACAGGTTACGAAGGCTATCGGGAATATAGTGAATTCCTTAAATAACAGCCAAACTATGGTTTTCGCCGCCCAAAGCCAGCACTGGGATGCTCAGTATCTGGTTGAGTACTACCAGCACTGGTATAAAGACAGCGCTGGGATGGCCCGTGCCGATCTGTACAGTTTGGGTAAATGGTCGGTGAAATTTATCGGAACGAACCCGGAATCTATCCAATCCATCAAGCATTCCTACAAAACTCCTACCGGGGGCGGCAGCGGAGACTCTAAAGTCCAAAAGGATGGCGACTATTATTATCTGATGCTAGGTGAAAACGGCAGCCAGGGGTATCCGATAAGCAACGGCGTTTATACCCTGACTATTACCTGGGATGGACAGGAAGAGACCTTGGATCTAAAACCTATCCTAAATTAGGGATGTGTTAGGGTAGATGGACGGTTGAGGTGATCTACCCGGTAGCTTGCTGGCGAGGAGGAGCATCATGAATAGGTCTAAAAGAAATATCTTTGGAGTTATGTTCATATGTACGGTGATGGTATTTATTGTTGGAAGTATGAAAAAGGCATTGTTTATGAAACGATTATTTGTCTCATAATCGGACTAATGATTGTGATTTCGGCTGGCTGCAGCAAGATAGCTACTGGGGATGAAAAGACCGCCGAAATTTATATCAAGTCTCAAGGATACGAAATCACTGCACGAAAAGGAGAGATTGAGCACTATATCTTTGAGAAAAGTATGCTTGATAGGGTGCCTGAAGGTAGACTATATCAACAAGTCTGGGGCGTACAAAGTGTAGCACCGGATGTGTATTTTGGCAAAGAAATATCTGTGTACGGATTCACTGTGAAGAATCATCCCTTAGAAACAATCTATAAACAAAGTGATGGTACGAACGTAGACATTATGCTATCAGAAGGCCAGGTTATTGGCGGTTACTCGTTCCCCAATGCTGATGTACTTGGAGCAGTCGATTCAGTGAACGGCAAAACTCTTGAGGAAGTAACCGGATTAAGTCTTCTGCAGTGGTTGAACACAATAGGGGCTGCAGATACCGCTAATACAGATATACTCTATAAAAATAATGACTTTGGATTTACCTTAGAGATACCAACAGATTTCCTTGATTTGGTTGAAATAAACGAAGGGAGCGACTGCTTTTTCTTCGTTGACAAAGAGATTCAAGCCATGCTCCCCGAGCATATATTTGGGGTCGTTGGAAGACTCGAAATCTATGATAAAAAAGAATATACGAGGGAGAACCTGAAGGAACACGAGGATGCCTATGGTCTTAGCTATCTGGGCGAAAACGAAAAGTATTATTTTGGTTATGCTCATGCCACAGATGTTCAAGTACCCCCTGATGATTATCAGAAGTTCATGGAGCGGTTCAGGGCGCTGGAAGACAGATTTGATAAAATCATACAGACCTTCAAGTTGATCAACACTCCTGAAATCAACTCCTCTCCGGCAACTGACATATTAGATCAATTTTAAATATCCCATAAATTCACGCAGGACCGCGGCTATAAGATCCTGGTGAATAGCGGAGCGAATTATGATCTGCAACTCCGAGAAACATGGAAGGAGAGTTTATATTGAATTACAAATTGAGATCAAATTGTTGGATGTCGATTGTTTTGAGTTTAACGGCATTAATTATGACAATATTTACATGGACTCCACTTTTCTCCGTTGCCTACAATTTAATAAGCCAACCACAAAATAATAGTCTGGGGATACCTACAACTGTAGCAGCAATTAATTATTCAGTCAGTTTTATTTTGTGGTTTGTTGCGTCCATATTGGTTTTGATGATTATATTTTTCTTATTTGGCAGGAAGAAAAAAATAGTTTCCTCTTCTTTTTGGATAAATAGCATCGCTTTGTCACTTATGGTTCCTCACGTTATTTTGTGGATATTTTATATACCCTTTTAAAAGTATTTGATTATTTCTCTAATCACGTAGATTTTCAATAAATATTAGAAAGGAGGACTTTGTGTGTTATCTTATGATGTAATTCTGTACTGCACCCTGTTTTGTCAACACGGTTAGGCAGCTGATTGTAGAGCCTTGCTCTGATGGAATTCGGCTGGGGACATATACCCCAGGGCCGAATGAATACGGTCTTTATTATAGAAATTTATGTAAGCCTCTATTGAGATAATTGCTTCGCTGTAGGTTTCATAAAGATTGTAGTAGAGTTCTTCATCCTTCAGAGTGCGGAAAAATCGTTCAATATGAGCATTGTGTTCAGGAGTTGCGTAAGCCGAATATAATAGAGCTACATCACATAGACCCATTTCTTTGATAAAAGCTCTGCTGGTTGGTTGGCAGCCATTGTCGACCTGAAGTATTAGCCCCTGGTCTCTGGTTCCCTGGGGGAAACGGTTCTTAATCGCCTTGTCAAAGGCAACCAGCCATTCTGCAGCCCGACTGCGGGAATTGATTTCGTAACCGACAATGGTTCGATCATAGCGGTCAATAATGGCCATGATATAAAGCCATCCATAACCTTGGAGATAGGTCTTGGTCATGTCCATTTCCCAAATCTGATTTGGTCTATCAGGCTGACCCGGGCGGTCTTTCATCTGAACGATACGGCGGTTCTTGAGCCGCTTTTGGCTTAGTCCCATTTTATTCATAATGTGATTTACTCTTTTCAGACTGACTTGAATCGTATACTCGCGCCTCAGTATGGCGTGGATACGGCGATATCCATAGAGGGGGTATTTGTTACAGGCCATTTTAACAGCTGCCCTCAGATCTTTAGTGAGCGTATGACTGCTGGCTAGTTGAGCTCCTGCTCTAGCCGAACGATTCCGAGGATAGAACCTGGAGCGGGGAATGCCCAGTATTTGAGCCACATCTTTAATGCAAATTCCCTGTTCCCTGAATTCCCGAGCTAAATTGGCATATTGATCGGTTTCTATCGGCTCCGCTTGCGGGTAAAGAAATCTTCCGTTTTTTTTAGTACCTCGACCTCGAGAGTCTTGCGACCCAAGGCTTTTTCCAGGTCGTTCACCCTAAGTTCCAAAGCTTTTACCTGATCTGTTTTACCATTATTCTGGAGTCCTTGAACGCCACCAGCAATAAATTGATCTCTTAGTTTGTAGTATGTGGCGGTTGAAACTCCGTACTTGCGGCATAAGTCGGACGCAGACACTTCCCCTTTAAGTCCGCTTAGAACCAAGGCCAGGGCATCATCATTGGACAACTTCTTTTTCGGCATGACAGTCTCCCTCCTGTTGCTTCGATTCTACCATGTCCGTGTTGTCACTAATTGGGTGTCAGTATAGCATTTGAAGTTTATCAAAGACCAAGGCGAATGGAAGATATATGTGAATTCAGATAAATAGACATTTAATCTTAATAAGAAGGACTCATGGAAGTATTCGAAGGGGTCACCTCAAAAGGAGCGAGGCGGCCTTTTTGTTTACACGGTTTTGGTGGCAACGCTCGTTCTTTGTGTCAAATTTGGGCATTCACGCTCGAAAACCGGCTATTCACGTCATTTGGGAGGGATTGGATAGTAATTTATGGAATAAGTCTGCAAAGGGATGAGAAGGGAGGAGATTATTTATGGAGGGAGGGGGTTTTTTGATTATGATTGCCGCTGGGGGACTATTCAAGTGTGCAGGTCGCGAATGGATTGCAGAATAAGGGAATTGCTTCAAGAACGGGTGTCAATACCAGAGCGGTTTTAGTTTAATGTGAGTAATATATTATCCAAACTACGGTTTTCAACGCGGCGAGACTGACATTGTCTACATTTAGGCAACTTCTGATATCTTTGAGTTGCGAAGAAATGATCTAAATAAATAAAACGGGTCCTAGCTGAGAAATTCTATTTTAACCAAAACCAACGGCAAGCAAAGCTCTATTAAGAAAGGGGCACCTTGGCTAGATCATAAGCCAAGTTCGACGGCCTGCACCTCAAGATCAGGCTTAATGTGAGGAATTAATGATTACCTATGCAAAGGAAGTGACACGATGTTCTGCAAATTAATAAGATCGAGATATCCACCTGATTTAAAAACAATAGTGGCTCAGTAGGTAATCCGGGAAAAGATTGACATACCTTCGGCCCACAACCACCTATACAGAACCATTACTGGGCACCCACAGCGGGGTGACCCCAGCCTGCTGGTTCAATTGGTATCAGCGCAAGTTGCCCGAGTAAGCCGCAAAAAACAAGCTTTATTGAAATGATTTATTCAAATAATCATGTGGAGGGATAATTTTGAAAAGACGAATGACTTGTATTGCTATTATATTTTTATTCAGTGTCAGTTGCCCTAATCAAAGCTTTGCATTAAATGAAAGACCTGTTAGTGTTGATTCAAAGGTTTTTCATGAAATGTATAGTGATCAATTTGATATCAATAACAAGATAGACATCAATAATTGTGAAACGGTGCCCGAGTATATTGAAGAAGTAATTGATGCACGATTAGATGTCGATAAGTCCCAATCTATTAAATCAACATGGAATTTAAATATGGGGTTAGATACAACATATCTTTCAGCTAATGATGGTGATGCCTATTGCGATGTATGGACCGGAAGTGAATCAGATGGGGATTATTTTTATGATTGGGGTACAGACTCGAATATTAGTTATGGGGGTTGGGCTGACGCTAAAACTTACCTGATTTCCACTCTTGGCAGCGGTGATCAATTTGAAGGTGCAGCTATCGCATGGGTAGGAAATGAATTTACAGTTCTTGGCACACAAACTGAAAAAACTTGCACAGTTACTTTTTATGGAGATTATTCTGGACAGGTTAGCCATATGTCAGACGCTTTGGCAAGAAGTAAGATCATACTTAGAATTATTGACCGAACTGATAGCAATAGAAAGATTATGGATGGGGTAATAAATACAAGTCCTTCTGGTACAATTAATCATTATGGAACCGTTATCTTAAAAAAAGATCATATTTATGAATTTCAGATGATAGTTTGGACAGAAGGACATGTTGATGATCCATTTCCAAGTATCTATGCTAGTACTGCTATTTCAAATTACTGGAGTAATGGACTAGAAGGATATGGATTAGATTATTCTGGCATAGAATTTGACTGGCAATAATATTCAAAAATGGCTAGCAGCCTGTGGGAGTAACACGGTATAAGCTAATGGTTAATAGAATAATCACCCCTTAAATGACACAAGAGAGGATTGAGCCAATCTATTTTGCCAACTGTGTCCGATATATTTATAAAGTTGGCTACCGAACAGGTAAATCGCCAATAGTTGCGCACCTTTTCCAAACCTCGGAGAAGGAAATGACGTAGTCTCAATTGCTTTTTGATAAATCCAAATACCGGTTCTACCGAAATCTGTCTAAGTTTGTAGCGCGATCGCCCTCGTTTGGCCGTTAGTGTCCTACGCATAAGGTATTTTCGGGAGGCGTTTTTGGGAATACGACCTCGCGGTGCTTGGGCTTCCCGCCATTCACTATGTTTAACCCTGTCCGGAGGGATAAAGGCTTCTATATTGTTTTCTTCCATGAAGGTTAGGTTGTCTTCACTGTAATTTCCGGCATTACTATTTACTTGTTTGATTCTCTGTCTCGTATTAGCAGCTGCCTGTCGGACAATATCAGGCAGATGGACCACACCGGCTGACAGGTTACTTATATCGGCGGCAAGGATGATCTAGGTGTTGACATCTACGGCATTTTGTCCATTGTAACCATGGATAAAGACCTTATCCAAGTTTCTCATGATTAGTTGATCAGGCGGGTTAATCTGTTTTCCCCTTTCTCCATACGAGCATAGCTCATGGAACTGCGTTTCCATGCGTTGGCTTTTGTTTTAGTTCCGCCAATCGCAATTTGCTCCAGCTTGACAGGCTTTGATTTTTGGGCTATTTGGGCACCTTGAATAAAGAGGTCACCCAAGGTTTGGGGATGGCTGCGGCGAAACTTTGAAATGGTCCAGTGGTCGGGCTGTTGGTTGCCGGACAGATATCTGAAACCGAGATGTCATAATGCAGGGCTTTCTCAATTTTGCGTGAGGAATTTATATCCTGGGTGATAGCGTAGGCAAGGATCTCTACCATCTTCCCGCCATTTGATAATGTTTTTTTGCTGCTCACACGGGCTGGTAGGTTGAGTCAACTGCGAGAGTTAAATTATAAAAATTAATCAGTAAGATGGAATAAAGGGGGTGTCTACTGGTAATGGCACCAAAGGGCCTTTTAAATGTATTAATTAAATTAATAGGTATAATTACTATAGTCTATATTTTAATGAATCTAATAAATCTATTGAGTGATTTAGGTTATTCCGGGTTGAATTTTGCAAAGTCATTATATTTAATAATAATGTTTGTATTTGGCCTATACTTGCTTCGAAACGATAACTGGTTTTTTCTAATTGGAACTAAAACCACCGATTTATCATTTGAAACCGAATACACTGTACAAAACATAGCACTTCTTTGCTTAAAAGTAATTGGTATAGTCTTAATAACGATACAAATTAGCTCTTTGTTGGACTTTGTACAGTTTCATATTAATATAGATTCTGTGGCACTAAGCTCATCAAAATGGTTGATTATCTTCAATTTACTATTGCTATTATTGGGTTGTGTTTTATTAAAATTAAACCCAAGTAAAATCTATAATGGACATAAGTGAGAATCTTGCAAAATCCAAGAAGGCCAATAGGCTGAAAATAGCACCCAACTATGGAAACCGGCACTATGACTACATTAATGTTAGCGCCAACCTAAAACGTCCGAAAGGAAGGGGATAGTCCCCCCAGTTGGTACACCAAGCTCTTGTAATGGCGGATGTCATGGGGACACACCTCCTACGGAGGAATGTCTCCATGACATCCGGCTTCGCTCCGGATGATACTTATAATGTCACTCTGAACGTAGTGAAGAGTCTCGCCAAGGCCGAGCGGATAGTCCCGCGCTATCTCGGTCGCAGAGGGTTCCCGGCCAAGATGTCTTGCACCTCTTCAAAGCCGGTTGGAAAAGCAAAATTGTAGCGGCCGGCAAGGCAAATACATATTTTGAGTTGCGGCCCAGTTCCTTGGGCCCCATAGGAGCCGCTCCGATGCTGAACTCCTCCTTTTGTAAGGAATTCCATTGATCCAGGGTAAAAAGCAGGATGGGTATGTCCTGGCGGGGTTGGGCTTGAGTCCATTGGGGATGGCGAATGGATAGCCGGGGACCTTGGGTGTGGGATACGGATGTCCAGCGCCAATTCATTTACACCCGGCTGCTATCCACGCTGCTAGGTTTGATTGTGGGCGGGTATCTGCTCCGGGAGCCGCGGATGTTGGTGAGTTGGGCTTTCCCCGAGTCTGCAGAAATCGATGATTGAAGCACAGTATGAGCCAAGAAATGGCGACTATTATTATCTGAGACTAGGTGAAAACGGCAGCGAGGGGTATCCGATAAGCAACGGCGTTTATACCCTGACTATTACCTGGGATGGACAGGAAGAGACCTTGGATCTAAAACCTATCCTAAATTAGGGATGTGGTAGGGTAGGTGGACGGCTGTGGTGATTCTACCCGGTAGATTGCTGGCGAGGAGGAGCATTCATGAATAGGTTTAAAAGAAATATCTTTGGAGTTATGTTCATATGTACAGTAACGATATTTATGGTTGGTTGTAATAATCAAATACGTGACAGCAAAACAGCAGATACACAATCTGAGTCTAATTTAGCTAGTACATTAACTTGGAGCGAAATTGAGAAATCGCTAAGTGAAAAAGGATTTCTGCCGGTCAAGACTACAGAAGATAATGGAATCTACAAAATTAATGATATTACACCCGCAATATATTGCTTAAACGATACAGAGAGTATTCTTCTTTATGAGTTCTCCTCCATAGCAGAACGCGTACGCAATGTACCTGGCAGCCATTTGGCAGATGCTCTGGCATATCAGTATCCGCTAAGTGATACTTATTCCCACTGGACTTTTTCGACACGTAATTTTTTGATTGTGTATAGGGTGGATAATAAGGTAGTGAACGAATTTCTGCTTGGAAATAACCTAAAAATAATGAAGCAAGTGGCTTTAGATTTGAACGAGGGTGAAGAAGTTCTGCTTCATGGTAAGAATCAAAACTGGGAGGCGCAGGCGTTCATTCAATACTACCAAAATTGGTACAAGGATGAGAAAGGCAGAATTAAGGCTGATCAAATGTCCCAACAGGTTGTGAGTTTTAAATATTGTGGGATAAAAGACGACAAACTTCAATCAATAAAATATGAATACAAATACCCTTCTGGTACTTGAAGAGGAACTGTTAATAATCGATCCGAAGATAATGATGGCTGGTTGAGTCTCGGAAGAATTGACAGTAGTTTTGTACCGGATTCCCAAACTGTTTGCACTCTAAATCTGACGTGGGACAACAATAATGAATGTATTAACATGACACAAAAAATAAATTGAAACAAGATGAGACTCCTTAACCCAAAAATTTGATTGGAAGCAAGGGAACGTCGGATTTTGTGAAAACTCATCTCTGTTGCTACGCTATCATGTGTGAAGTTTTTGACGCTTACCTTTAAAGACAAGACAGATAATGTTCACGTGAGATTGTAGTACCTAATATTTTTCAGGAATCCCTTAGGAACGGGCTTTTCGTGGATTCTTAAAGTGAAGTTGGGTTAGAACATGGCCGGCAGTCCCGGTTTGCCTTATAATTTAGCCAATGATAACCAATGGCGGAGCAGACCAACATGCACAAACTGGAACTGAAATGGCGGGTTTTCTTTATCATAGCGGTGGGTATACTCATTTCCACCCTGGACAGCAGCATCCTTAATATAGCCAACCCCAGCATCGCCAGGGAATTTGGTGTAGAACTACAAGATATTCAGTGGGTGGTAAATGCGTACCTGCTGGTGATCACTTCTACCCTGATTTTCTTCGGGCGATTGGGGGACATTAGAGGCAGCAACCGCATATTTACCTGGGGATTCATGGTCTTTGCCCTGGGGTCTTTGGGGTGCAGCCTTTCCAGGAGTCTTATGATTCTGGTGGGTATGCGGATATGGCAGGGTCTGGGAGCCAGCATGATGATGGCCACCGGCATAGGTATCGTCTCCAACGTATTTCCCGATGCGGAGCGCGGCAAGGCGCTGGGCTTGACCGGAACGGTGGTAGCCCTGGGAAATATGCTGGGACCGAGTGTGGGCGGTCTGTTGCTGGCCGGTTTTAGATGGCCGGTAATTTTCCTTATCAACATTCCCATCGGGATAGCCGGTTTCTATCTGGCATATCAGTACCTGCCCAAGGAAGACCGGCAAGAAGAAAAGAACTCGTTCGATCTGCCCGGTACGGCATTATTAGCCGTAGTGATGACCACCTTGCTTTTGGCGCTTTCCGCGGACACTCTGGGCATTTACCTATTGGGGGGCAGCCTGATGGGGCTGATAGCCCTTTGCTGGTGGGAGCGCAAGGCACCTGCCCCGTTGCTGGATTTTGATCTTTTCCGGAATCAAACCTTTGTAGTGGGAAACCTGGTGGCAGCAGTTGCCTACAGCACCCACAACTCAATTATTTTCCTGCTGCCGTTTTACCTGGAATCCATCCGGGGCTTGCCCCCCGCCAATTCCGGTCTGATCATGACCACCGCCCCGATTGTCATGGCCTTGGCTGCACCCCTGGCCGGGCACCTATCCGACCGGTATGGTTCTCCGCCCATAACCGCCATGTCCCTGGGCT
>Ga0209723_1001977_pt1 | contig 29428 bp, 18 predicted proteins | sample BiotimSIPDNA_2_FD_185750 | JGI IMG/M metagenome (GOLD analysis project Ga0209723, IMG submission 185750) | Anaerobic biogas reactor microbial communites from Washington, USA - Biogas_R2 time_0 SIP DNA (SPAdes) (version 2) | ecosystem: Engineered > Bioreactor > Anaerobic > Unclassified | place...
AACTACCTCTGCGAGCTCGAAGCTCAACCGGGTGGGCCGGAGGGGCGCTCACTTACGACGTCGGGCTCGAAGCCCATAAACGTAGCCGAGCGGCCCCGAAGTGTCCCGGCCCTCCGGTCTTGCCTGTCTCTTCCGGGCTTTGTCAAAACGGCTTTGCCATTTCACACCGGCGACACTTCGCCCCGAACCCGGTACGACTATTCTTCGCGGCAAACCGTCTCAGGGCATAACGCCGCTCTCTCTTTCTTCATACCCGGTACGACCCGCGCGGCATCCGCATCACCAAGCTCGACGAGACCGACGCGGCCGCCGACATCTGCACGGCTCCCGCGAGGCCTGCGACCAACACTGTCGGGCATGGGCGTTGCTCCACAACTTCACTCCACGGCATCCGGACACGGCTAAAGACAACAACGGTTGGCAAAGCCCGGCCGAACGCCTCAACCAACACCGTTACCATGAAGACTGGCTCCAAAACCTCCTGGTCTCCGCTTCTCTCGGTAGATACCAACATCACCCTCCCCAAAATCCGTGACGGTCAGGGAATTCCAAACCACGGGAATAAAGGACACTTCTCGCCCAACCCGACAGTGTCATGAACGAGCGAAAGTACTATTGACATAAACAGTCAAAGCCTGCGCTCTTATGGGGTCTAACCAAGGTTTCCCTTTCCCCAGGAGAACGCAGGCATGGAAGCCAAGGCTCCGATCCAGTATATCGAGGTTCGCTGCTGTGGGAAGACCGCTCCCTGTCCCAAGTGCGGCAAACGAGGCCGAAGGAAGCAACTGCTCCCTGCCCGGCTGGTGCGGACGATTGCTTACAAACAGGTGGTGTACTTGAGGATCGGGGCAACCGCGGCCGGCGGCGGCGAGGCCGGCCCACCAAGGCGCAGCGCGCCTACGCCAAACGCCGGAAGAAGTCCCTCAAGGATCAGGCGAAGTTTGTGTTCAAGTATCGCTACTTGATCGTCACCCGCAAGGAGAACCTTACGGACCAGCAGCGTAAGACCTTGCGGACGATGGTGCCCGGTTCAAGTCCCTCTGATCCCACTGACTTGATCGCACTGATCGTCCAGCGGCAAGGATACCGCACCGGGCACCGACGCGAAGCGTTGGTCATGCGGTGACGCGGGTTCGAGTCCCGCCCGGTGCTCTTGCTCCTTGGCAATACGGCACACGATACGACGCGCCCATGATGTAGCGGAAACCTATCTGCTTGCCATGCAGGAATCGCGGGTTCAACTCCCGCTGGGCGCTCTCGATGAACTCAATGAACAGGACGTAGGAAAGCCTGGTATTCCGCGTGCCCCGGGCGCACGAGATCGCCGGTTCAAATCCGGCCGTCCTGACTGATCCATTGCGGTTGGGCCTGTGCTGGTACGGGCGGGCGCCTGTTAAGCGTTACGTCGCAGGTTCGAAAGAGCGTTTCACGAGTTGGACCAGGCGTTGCATGGGGAAATCAAGACGTTGGGCTATCCCGGGGCGGCCTTGTTGAGTTTCTGCGTGGCGATTTTGGCCTACAACGTGATCAGTGTGGTGAAGACCGCCATGGCAGCGGTGCATGGAGAAGCGGCGAAACGCGAGATGATTTCTGGTTACTATCTGGCGGGGGAACTCGCTGCCGCGTATCACGGGATGATGATTGCCGTTCCGCCCGCGGAATGGACACGCCATTTCGCATCGTTGACGCCTGCTGAGTTGGCTTCGATCCTGAAAACACTGGCGGCTAAGGTCCGTCCCGACCGTTTCCGAAAACACATACGTGGTCCCAAGAAGCCGCGTCCCAAGCGAAGTAGTGCCAAACATCATCCGCATGTCTCTACCGCTCGCATTCTCGCTCAACGTAAACTGCACAAGACACACAATAACGGCTTGAAAGGGCTGGCTGAACGACACCTACGTAGGGAATCTCGTGCGTGTCGCACCAGGGCCAAGGTTCCTCAATCGGCCAAAGGAAACGCCCGCCGATCTTGCTGCCCCCCAACTCCTTGACACTCCCCCGTCGCGGATGCAGGCGAACCGAGATTGCCCTCTTGCCGCGGAAGTCGGGAAAGACTCGGACAATATCACGACAAGGTGGAGGAGTCGTACGCATCGGATACACCCTTTCCAGAAAACTGTTCTAAATGGAGCGTCATCGCTTCTTCCGGCGAACGGTCTTCTTTTTGGCCGGCTTCTCCGCGGGCTTGCGCCGGGCCGAGACCGCTTTCCGCGTGCCCTTCTGCTTCGGCGGCTTCCCCTTGTCGGCAGCCGGACGCTTGGCCGCGGCCGCCGGGCGGGCGACGACTTTGAAATCGAGCTGGCGCCGGTCGATATCGACCCGGGCGACCGCCACGCGGAGCACGTCGCCCAGTTGATAGCGGTTGCCCGAGCGGAAGCCGGAAAGGGTGTGGGACGTGCGGTCGAACTGGTAGTAGTCGTCGGCCAGCGAGTTGATATGAATGAAACCTTCTGCAGGCAATTCGATTCCCTGGGCAAACAGGCCGAAGCTCTCGACGCCGGTGATCACGGCGTTCATCTCCTCGCCCACGCGATTCTGAAGATAGGTGAGCAGCTTGACCTTGATCAGCTCCCGCTCCGACTTTTCAGCCCGTTCCTCGCGCTGCGAGCAGTGCTCGCCCTGGGTGAGGAGTGCGTTGAAGTCGGAGACAGGCGGCACGCCGCGGATCACTGCGTCGAGCAGCCGGTGCACCGTCAGGTCGGGATAGCGGCGGATGGGTGAGGTGAAGTGGCAGTAACAGTCGCTGGCCAGGGCGAAGTGCCCAAGCGGCTCGGGGCTGTAGACCGCCCGCTGCATGGCCCGCAGCAGGGCGTAGTGGACTGCCTGCTCCTGGGGGTGGCCGGCGACCTTCTCGAGCAGGCTCTGGATCTCGAAGCGGCTCTCCAGGCTGGCCGTCTCGAAACCGAGCTCGTTGACGAACTCCGTCAGCGCCTTGAGCTTCCGCGGGATGGGCGATTCGTGGACCCGGCGCAAGAAGGGAATCTCCTTAGCGGCCAGCAGTTCGGCAACCGCCTCGTTGGCGGCCAGCATGAATTCTTCGATGATCTGGTGGCTCTCGGTGTTCACGACCGCGTGGGCCCCGACCACCTTGCCCTGCCTGTCCAGGTCGATCTTCACCTCGGGCATGTCCATGGCCAGGGCGCCGTGCTCGAACCGCCGGCGGCGGAGGATCATGGCCAGCTCGTACATGCGTCCCAGGAGGGCGTGGACCGGTTTGCCGAGCTTGCGGAGCCAAGCCTTGGGATCGGCCATGTACCCGTCGACCTGTTCGTAGGCGAGCCGCTTGCTGCTCTTGATGGCGGCCCGGTGGGCCTCGACGTGGGTGCGAACGCCATCGGCCGTGAATTCGATGTAGACCGTCTTGGTGTATCGAACCTTGTTCGGCTGCAGGCTGGCCACGCCGTTGGAGATCAGTTCGGGCAGCATGGGGATGACGCGGTCGGGCAGGTAGACGCTGGTCGCCCGCTCCTGGGCCTCGCGATCGAGCGGCGAGTTGGGCTGAACGAAGTGGGAGACGTCGGCGATGTGCACGCCCAGGCGCCAATGGCCGTTCTCCAGCTTCTCCAGCGAGATGGCGTCGTCGAAGTCGCGAGCGTCGATCGGGTCGATCGTCAGCACGGTCTCGCCCGTGGCGTCGTAGCGATCTTCGAGGTTGTCTTCGTCGAAGGAGGCCACGCGATCCCGGGCTTCCTGAAGGGCGTCTTCAGCAAACTCGCCCGGCAAGCCGAATTCGTGGATGATGGCCAGCGTGTCGACGCCCGGCTTGCCGCGCGGGCCGAGCACCTGGGTGATGACCCCCTCGCCGGCCCGGATGGGCGAGGGGAAGTGGATCATTTCGACGACGACCTTGTCGTCGGGTGCGACGCCGGCCGCCCCGGGATCGCCCACGTGAATCGGCCGCGTGAACAGGGTGCCGTCGATCTGCACCAGGCCGTACCCGCTCTGTTCGTAGTAGGTGCCCACGAACTGGTTGGTCTCGCGCTCGATGACCTCGACGATCTCGCCTCGCGGGCCGGGGTGTTTATGCCCCGGCGGCAGCAGTTGGACCGCCACGATGTCGCCGTTGGCGGCGTCCTTGGTCCGTTTGGCGGGGATGTAGATGTCCGCCTCGCGGCCTTCCTCGCCCCGGGTAACCCCTCTGGGCCGGACGAAACCGAACCCTGCCTCGTTGCGGCGGAAGGGACCGACGATCCGCTTGCCCCGCTGCTTGCCGGCCCGGACCGGCTCGCCCGCCGTTTCTCCGGCCGCGGCCGGTTGGATCAGATGGTTCGCTCCGTAGCGAAGCTGCCCGGTAGCGATCAGCTTCTTGATGATCTTCTTGGCGGAAGCCACTTCGGCCTTAGGCAGCCCCAGCCTCTGCGCGATCACCCGCGGCTTGGCCGGGCGATACTGTGGCCGACTCACCAGTTGCAGGATGGCTTCGGTCAGTTCGGTTGGTTGCATGTGTGGTCCTTTGCTCAACAATGAGCATTGTGGTCGCGCGAGGACTACCTTCGAGTTCTGCTGTTGTTTCTGCCTTGTCTGCCAGACATTCCGTGCGAAAGCGCCGGTTCTGTTTGTATGCAGCCGCTTACGCCGAAGGCGTTGAATCCCAAAGCCCGGCGTCGCGCAGCGCACGCCGGGGAACGAGACGCCGCCCCCGCGGTACCCCGAAGGGGTTCAACAGGCTACTCTGGACTTGTCAAACCCCGTTGGGGTATAGGTGGATGTCATTACCAGATTCCCAGCGTGCGCTGCGCGACGCCGGGGAACGAGACGCCGCCCCCGCGGTACCCCGAAGGGGTTCAACAGGCCCGCTTAACCCTGCTTTGGACTTGTTAAACCCCGTTGGGGTATAGGTTGATGTCATTACCCGATTCCCAGCGTGCGCTGCGCGACGCCGGGCTTTGGGATGTAACGCCTTCGGCGTATGGAATGTAGCCTCTTTGGCGCAGTCAACGGATATCGGTACCGACAGATTCGGAGTCAAACTCGCCGCGATTCGATGTCAAGACGGTTGCCCGAACACCTCCCTTGAATTCTGCCGCACCAAGGATCTCCAACCGTGTCAGCGCTGCATCACGTAGTCTTTCACTCTCTCCTCACTGCTCAAAGTTCAAAGCTCAAGGCTCACCGCTTTCATACCCCTTGAACAGTTTGCGGCCCATGTTCTGGTTGTAGAGCGTCCAGGGGCTGTCGACGTTGGGGTCGTCGCGGAGTTGTTGATGGAAGGAGAAGATCTTGGCGTCGAGGTTGTCGAGGTAGTAAAGTGCCAGGGCTTCGAGGGTCATGGGCAGCTTGGGGCTGCCGTATTCGTATTGGCCGTGGTGCGACACGATCATATGCTTGAGCCGCAGGACCTTCTCCTTGCCGATCGGTTCTCCGGAGAGTTTTTCCGCCTCGCGGAGTTTCTCTTCGAGCATGCCGACGGCCATGACCAGGTGGCCTATCAATTGGCCTTCGTCGCTGTAGGCCATGTCGTGATCGTAGACGAGTTCGTCGACCTTGGCCATGTCGTGGAGGAAGGCCCCCATGGCGAGCAGGTTGCCGTCGATCTGGGGATAGCAGGGGGCCACGCGCAGGGCCACGTCCATCAGGTTGACCACGTGTTCCAGGAGGCCGCCCTGGTAGGCATGGTGCAGCTTGATGCCGGCCGGCGCCCGGGTGAACTTCTCCATGAACGGCTCGTCCATGAGAAAGCACTCCGCCAGGGTGACCAGTTCCGGATCGCCTAGTCCGCGGAGCATGGCAACCAGCCGAGTCCGCAGGCGGTCGATGTCGGCCGGCGTGAGGGCGAGGAACTCCTCCTCATTGACCTCCGCGGGCTCGAGCGGCATGACGTGGGTGGCAATCAGTTGCAGGGCGCCCTGGAAGAGCTGCGTGGTGCCCTCGACGCGGACGTAGTCGCCGTTCTCAAAGGTGCGGTAGACGTCTTCCGTCGCGTTCCACATCCGGGTCTGGATCGATCCGGTCCGGTCGGACAGTTCCATCTGCAGGTAGAGATTGCCGTTTCGATTGGGCCGCAACTGCTTACCGGTGACTCGAAAGACCTCGGCGACGGGCTCCTGTTCCCGAAGATCACACACGTACCGACGCGCCATGAGACTGCTCCGATTGTACCCGGCCGGACCCGTGGAAGAAGAAACAGGCCGGGGAAGGACGATAAAGGCAAATTCGCAGAGAAACCGAGTTATTTGCCCGATTTTAGGGTGGTTATTAGATTCCCACAAGTAGCGGGGTCGGATGGTCGGGCATGCGGTTCTTGCGCCGCTGGCATGGCACAGTGCCCTGACGTGCCTCAAGCACTCCACTTTCGGATTCCCGCTCCCTCCTTTAGAATGGCGGTTTGTCTTGTGACGACAGGCCTTGAGAATAGCGGCCCGTGTCACGTGGAAAGCACAACCTGGTGGGCCGCGTTCGATTTCTGGAGATGGAAGTTGCTCCGGAATGCAACGTTTTCCGTCCAGGCGACTTGAGACTGTCGGGGCCACTTGGCCCACCCTACCTCTGCAACTCCTTGAGAATGATGGTTTGTTTTGTGGCGACGGGCCTTGAGAATGGATGCGGCCCGTGCCGAATGGAAAGCACAACCTGGTGGGCCGCGTTCGATTTTTGGAGATGGAAGTTCCTCCGGAATGCGACGTTTTCCGTCCAGGCGACTTGAGACTGTCGGGGCCACTTGGCCCACCCTACCTCTTCAACTCCCCGAACCCTGACCCCTGCCAACTCCCATGTACTGGTCGCGAACGTTCATTCCCACGATGAAGGAAACGCCCGAAGGGGCCGAGATTCCCAGCCATATCCTCATGCTGCGAGCCGGCTTGATCTCGCAGGTCATGGCAGGCGCCTATACCTATCTGCCCATGGGCCTGCGGTCGCTGAGCAAGGCGGCCCAGATCGTTCGCGAGGAAATGAACCGTGCGGGGGCGGTGGAACTGGTAATGCCGGCCATGTCGCCGATCGCTCTCTGGGACCAGACGGGACGGACGGAGGCTTTCGGCGACGTGCTCGTCAAGCTCGATCTGCCCAGAGGCGGACGCAAGGTCCGCGTCGTGCTCGGCCCGACCCACGAAGAAATCATCACCGACCTGGTCAGCCGCCAGATCTCCAGCTACCGGCAGATGCCGATCACGCTCTACCAGATTCAGAACAAGTTCCGCAACGAGGAGCGGCCCCGGTTCGGCGTGCTGCGGACCAGCGAATTCCTCATGAAGGACGCCTACAGCTTCGACACCGACTTGGAGTCGCTCGGCAGGAGCTACGACGCCATGTACGAGGCTTACTGCCGGATCTTCGACCGTTGCGGGGTGGAGTATCTGCCGGTCGAGGCCGAGAGCGGCCCCATCGGCGGCGACGCCAGCCACGAGTTCATGATCCCCTCCGGCAACGGCGAAGACACGGTCGTCCACTGCCCCCAGTGCGGCTACGCGGCCAACACCGAAAAGGCCGAAATCGGCGAGCGGCGCCAGCAGGCGCCCGACGTAGAAATGGCCCGGATCGAGAAGGTTGCCACCCCCGGCGCAGCGACGATCGAGCAGGTGAGCCAGTTCCTCAAGTGCCGTCCGGCGGATTTGATCAAGACCCTGCTCTACGAGGCCGACGGGAAGCCGCTGGCCGTGCTGGCCCGCGGCGATCACGAAGCCAACGAGAACAAGATTCGGCGCATGGTCGGCGCCGACCGGCTCGAACTGGCCGCCCCGGGCACAATCGAGCGGGTGACCGGGGCGCCGGTCGGATTTGCCGGGCCCGTGGGCATGGCCGAGAAGATACCGATCTATGCCGACGCCGACATCCAGTTCGTTCGCAACGGCGTGACCGGGGCCAACGAGGCCGACGCCCACCTGACCGGCGTCAACCCGGGCCGCGACTTCGAGCCCGAGGCCTACGCCGACCTGCGCAACGCCACGGCCGGCGATCCGTGCCCCCGCTGCCCCAGCGTGCTCACCATTCGCGAGGCCATCGAGGTGGGGCACGTGTTTAAGCTCGGCACCAAGTATTCCGAGGCCCTGGGAGCCCGGTTCGCCGACTCCAAGGAGCAACTCCACACCATCATCATGGGCTGCTACGGCATCGGCATCGCCCGAATCCTCGCCGGCCTGATCGAAACGAACCACGACGCCGCCGGCATCATCTGGTCGGTGCCGCTGGCTCCCTACGAGGTGCTGCTCGTGCCGATGAAAGTCAAGGATGAGGAGACGATGAAGATCGCCCAGTCGCTCCACGACGAACTGGAGGCCGCCGGGGTCGAGGTTCTGGTCGACGACCGCGACGCCCGGGCGGGCGTGAAGTTCAACGACGCCGACCTGGTCGGGTTCCCTCTCCGAGTGGTCATCGGACCTCGCGGACTGAAAGAGGGCAAGCTGGAGGTCAAGTGGCGCTGGGACACGGAGACCGAGATGATCGATCTCGACGGCGCCGCCAAAACGCTGGCCGGCCTGATTGCCGAGGAGAAGACGACGAACGCACGGTTCCGTGCTCGAGATGATAACGAGAAGGACTGAACGGGATGTGAAGCACGAAATCCGAAACACGAAATCCGAAACAAATTCAAGATGAGAAATGCCAAGGTTCAAAACGGCGATTCGCGAACAAAACTGTGTGTTTGAGACATTCTGGTTTATGATTTGCGATTTGTTTCGGGTTTCGGAATTCGGATTTCGTATTTCAACGGATCACGGGTGAGTCATCGATGCCGGCAGTCTTCTTTTGGGAACATACGGTTCAAGACAGCGAGATCGACGGGCAGGACCACGCCAACAACGTGGCCTACGTCGAGTGGCTTCAGGCGGCGGCCGTGGCCCATTCGGCGGCCCAGGGGTGGCCCGGGTCGCGCTATCGGGAAGTGGGCCACGGCTGGGTCGTGCGCCGCCACACGATCGAGTATCTCCAGCCGGCCCACGCGGGCGACGAAATCGTGGTCCGCACCTGGGTGTCGACGATGAAGCGAGTGACGTCGGTGCGCCAATACGAAGTCATCCGTCCGAGCGACGGCGCGGTGCTGGCCAAGGCCGAGACACTGTGGGCGTTCATCGACTACGCCGCTCGCCAACCCCGCCGCATCCTGCCGGAAGTGGTAGGGTCCTTCGAGCTTGTCGAGACGCGGCCGGATACGTTTTGAATAGATCTGCACGATTCGAGGAACACTGTCGATGAAGGTACTCGTCATTCTCGGTCATCAGCGTCCAGGGAGCTTTTGCCACGCCATTACGGAGGCGGCGGTCGAACAGATTCAGGCCGACGGTCACGAGACGATTGTCCACGACTTGTATCAGGAAGGGTTCGACCCGATCCTGCCCGACGCGGAGATCGGCCGCGACGTGCGGCTCGACCCGACCGTGCAGCAGCACTGCGACGAATTGATGGCGGTCGACGGCTACGTGGTCGTTCATCCCAACTGGTGGGCGACACCCCCTGCCATTCTCAAAGGCTGGATCGACCGGGTCGTCCGGCAGGGGCTGGCCTATTCCTTCAATGAGAGCGGCGTCGTGGGGCACCTGGCCGGGAAGACGGCCGTGGTCTTCACCACCTCCAATACGCCGCGCGACGTGGAACTCACGGTCTACGGCGACCCGCTGGAGAACTTCTGGAAGACGTGTGTTTTCGGGATGTGCGGCGTGGAGGATTTCACGCGGCGGAACTACGAGTCGATCATCCTCAGCACGCCCGAACAAAGGGCCGGATGGCTCGAAGAGACGAAGAAGATCGTGCGGGAGCGATTTCGGGGCAAATAGGAAGACCAACCCGCACGTTGGCTCAGAAAAGAAAGAGACAGAGCCCGCCGACGCTGGGCATCGGGGGCTCTGTGGCTCGTATTGGGGATCAAGGTAGATCCGTACGAGGCGGTGGCCGTCAGAGGAGACAGCCCGCCGGCTGTCCTCTAAGCGCTGCCACCTCTCTGGCAACTACAGGAACACTCCACTGGATCACCTCCTTTCTTACGGGGTCAACCGCTTCGACCGGTTCGCCATAATCCGGCCGCTTCGCGGAGATATGGGCGGGAAGATCAGCTTTGCCGCTCCTCTCGCCGGCCCGTCGTGCCGCGTAAGCACGACCCGTACTGACTCCTATTGTTGGCAAATCCGCTTGGCGAGGCAACCCCGATTCTGAGCCACGGGAGACAACGGCCGCTTACCTCACCGCGTCGCCCAGAAACCGAGTCGCTCACCTCATGGACACGCGATCTGGCCGAAGGTTCAGAAAAATGGGACCCACGAATTCTGCGGAAGAGTCCTATTTCCTTTCCGGCGGCAGTTCCTTGACGCGAAGGTTGCGGAATTCGACCCGCGAGCGGTGGCCCATGAATCCGAGGCGGCCGCTGGTGCGGTAGCGGCCCGGGTGGTCGTAGCCGTCGATCCCCTTGTCGCCGAGGTGGTCGAGATCGGCCAGGTTGGCGTCGACGATCACTGTGCCGTTGAGCGTCACTCGGATGTGTCGTCCCTGGCACAGGATCTCCTGGCAATTCCACTCGCCGAGCGGCTTGAGGTGGCCTCGCTTGGCGGGCACCAGCCCGTAGACGGAACCGTGATATTGCCAGGGATTGAGCTTGGCGTATTTTTCGGCGGTATCGTCGAGGACCTGGATTTCCATGCCGCTGCGAGAGGTGCGGCCGTCGAGCGGCGCCCGCAGTGCAATGCCGTTGTTTCCGCCAGGCGTGAGCTTGAACTCGAAGCGGAAGATGAAGTCGGCGTATTCGCGCTCGGTGTAGAGGAATCCGCCGGACTCTTCCTTGCTCGCCAGTACGCCATCCTTGAGCTCGTAGCCGTCCAAAGCACCTTGCCAGCCGGCAAGGGAATTATTGACGATCAGGGGAACAAAGCCCTCTTCTGACTCCGACGCTTTGTTCGGCTCGGCAAGGCAGGAAACGGCCTGGAGCACGGCCAGGCAGAGAATCGCGGCACGAATGGACATGGTTACATTTCCGTTTCGGTTGGTTCTGGATGGACGTCACCCGAATCCCCGGCTAAACCCCGGAGATCAAGGATATCGTAATCCGGCGCAGGTCGGTTGTCACCTGACGGCAGGCGGACGACAGGGAAACTGCAAAGTAGCAGGCACGCTCCGCCGTGCCGTCCGCAGAACTGCCGCAAATCCCGATTTCCCGCGAACGGCGCTCGGAGAGTGCCTGCTACTTTTCTTGCCACAAGAGGACTTTGCAGTTCTCCTGAGGCGGACGAAGCAATCGCCGGCAAGGGGTTGATTCCCACTCTCGGGCGGAGTAAGAAATAGGAACGTCTTTGCGATTCCCGCATCCCGCACCTGGAGTCCAGCAATGTCCACCGCACGGGTCACTCGATTCCTTCGCTTGGCTTTCATGCTTCTCGTCCTGCCTCTGGCTGTAAGAACTCTTCCGGCGGCCGAACCGGCTCCGGATGCGGCCGCCCCGGCCTACGAGCCGATCACCTTGTCGACCTGGTACAAGGTCGATCCGGCCTGGCCCAAGCGTCCCGGCCACTGCCTGTGGCACCAGACCCCGGGCGTGACCGTCGACGACAAGGACCAGGTCTGGATCTTCACTCGCGGCACTCCGCCCGTTCAGGTCTACGACGCCGACGGCAAGTTCATCCGCGCCTTTGGCACGGAGCTGGTCGGCTCCAAAGACGTGCGGAAGACGTCGCACTATATCCGAATCGACCACGAAGGCATGATCTGGCTGGCCGACACGGGCAAGCACGTTGTGATGCGGGTCACGCCGGAAGGCGAACTGCTGCAGACGCTGGGCACACCTTTTGAAGCCGGCGACGACGAACGCCATTTCGACAAGCCCACCGACATGGCGATCCGGCGCGACGGCCATGTGTTCGTCTCCGACGGCTACGGCAACAGCCGGGTGGTTCATTTCGATGCGAAGGGCAACTTCGTGAAGGCGTGGGGACGCCGGGGCACCGGACCCGGCGAGTTCAGCCTGGTGCACTCGATCGCCCTGGACTCGAAGGGCAACGTCTACGTGGCCGATCGCAACAACGCCCGGGTTCAGGTTTTCGATTCGGAGGGCAAGTTCCTCGATCAGTGGCAGAACCTGCTCGTGCCCTGGGGGCTGTGGATGACCAAGAATGACGAACTCTGGGTCTGCGGATGCTCGCCGATGCCCTGGGCCGATCCGGCCATGCCTCTGAGCTGCCCGCCCAAGGACCAGGTGTTCATGCGGTTCAACACCTCGGGCAAATTGTTGCAGCTTTGGACCGTGCCCAAGACGGCCGTGGACGGCGAAGAGAAGCCGGGCGAGTTGAACTGGCTCCACGGCATGGCCCTCGACTCCAAGGGCAACATCTACGCGAGCGATATCATCGGGCAGCGGGTGCAGAAGTTCCTGCGGAAGAACTGAAGCTTTGCCACCGGCATCGCGAATCGTGCCCTACACTGTTATCGGTCGGAGGGGCCGAATGAGTGTTACCTCAACCATCGTGATGCACCTTTGGGATGGAGACATGCGGGATTCGTCCGTTCTTGAGCCGCTCTAGCTGGTTGACGCACTGCTTGGTTCTGGGAAACAGGTAGCAGGCGTAGATCGGGTCTTTCTTAATTTGGATTGCGCCGCTGCCAATCTTGCGATAGATCCAGGACAGATCGATCTGGACCGTGTCCTTCCGGCAAGCGTGCATGAGTCGTTTTGAGGGGTTTGGTATCGTTGGCTGTCGGGACGATACATGATGGAGGACAGCCGATGAGCACGAGCAGGAGACGTTGCCTCACCACGAAACCAAAGCGATTGGAGTGTCCGTCAAACTGGCGCCACCTCAGTCTACGTGTTGTAGTATTCAAACCATTCTCCACTGGGGCAAGCCCGGCCGGGAACGATGGGGAGGCCCCCTTCGGCACGATCTGTCGGCAGGAGTATAATGCGGGCACTAACAGTGGTTACCGTTCGGCAGGAATTGTCATGGCAGATCCTTCTTTCGGTTGTTTCGACTTGGACAAGACCGGTGCCGCGATCGCGGTGGCACTCGGGATTTCCGAGAGCCAGGTTCGTGCGGCGATCGAGTTGCTCGAAGAGGGCAATACGATCCCCTTCATTGCTCGCTACCGCAAAGAGGCCACCAGAGGGCTGGACGAGATTGCCTTGCGAGCGATCGAAGACGCCTTTGCGAAAGCCCAGGAACTCGCCGCCCGGAAGACGACGATCCTCAAAACCATCCACGAGCAGGGGCAACTGACCGGCGAACTGCGCCGGCAGATCGAGGTTTGCGACGACAAGAAGGTGCTGGAGGATCTCTACCTGCCCTTCAAGCCGAAGCGGCGCACCCGGGCGACGATTGCCCGCGAGCGGGGGCTGCAACCGCTGGCGGAGATTTTGCTACGGCAGGAACGCTTGGGCAAGTCGCGGAGCGAGGTATTGCGACCGTTCGTTTCGCCCGAGAAAGAGATTCCGGACGAAGCGGCCGCCTTGCAGGGCGCCTGCGATATCGTGGCCGAGCAATGGTCGGAAAACGCGAATACGCGGGCCTGGCTGGCCAAGCACGCCGCCCAATCGGGCCACGTCGTCTCCAAGGTCAAACGGGGCAAACAGGAGGATGCCGCCAAGTTCGAGATGTACCTCGACCATCAGGAACCGTGCAAACGGATCCCCTCGCACCGGTTTCTGGCCATGCAGCGGGGCGAGGCGGAAGGCGTGCTGCGGGTGGGTATCGCGTTGGACGACGATTTCGTCGGCCGGCGGCTCAAGCAGGACCTGGTCCGCAATCCGCAGTTCGAGTTTCACAAGGATCTGTTGGCCACGGTCGACGACTGCTATCAGCGGCTGTTGCTGCCGGCCACCGAGTCAACCGTGTTGCAGGAACTCAAAGAACGGGCCGACGAAGAAGCGATCGGCGTGTTTGCCAAGAACCTCCGCGAGTTGTTGCTGGCACCGCCCGCCGGGCCCAAGGTGACGATCGGCATCGATCCGGGGTTTCGCACCGGCTGCAAGGTGGCCGTGATCGACGGCACGGGCAAGTATCTGGCCAACACGACGATCTATCCCACGCCGCCGCACAACGACGTGGGGAAAGCCGCCGACACGTTGAAAGACCTGATTGTCCGGTTCGACGCCAGACTGATCGCCATCGGCAACGGAACCGCATCGCGGGAAACCGACGCCTTCGTGACGAAGGTGTTGCGGCTGGAGAAACTCGACGTTACCAAGGTGACGGTGAGCGAGTCGGGGGCTTCGATCTACTCGGCCAGCGAGACGGCCGCCAAGGAGCATCCCGACCTGGACGTGACCGTTCGCGGAGCCCTGAGCATCGCCCGGCGATTACAGGACCCGCTCGCCGAACTGGTCAAGATCGATCCCAAGGCCATCGGCGTCGGCCAGTATCAGCACGACGTGAACCAGCCCCAACTGAAGAAGGCGCTGGACCGGGAAGTGGAATCGTGCGTCAATTCGGTCGGCGTCGACGTGAACATGGCCAGCGCCTCCCTTCTCTCCTACGTGGCCGGCATCGGACCGAAGCTTGCCGAAGGAATCGTCACCTACCGGAACGCCAACGGGCGCTTTGACGCTCGCCGACAGATCTGCAAGGTTCCCAAGCTGGGACCGAAGGCATTCGAACAGGCTGCGGGCTTCCTCCGCATTCGCGACGGCTCACAACCGCTGGACAACTCGGCCGTCCATCCGGAAAGCTATTCCGTTGTCGAACGCATGGCCGCCAGCCTGGGCGTCGGCACGAGTCAACTGGTCGGCAACGCCGGGCTGGCCTCGCGTCTCAAGGCCGACGATTTCGTCGACGGGCAGGTCGGCCTGCCCACCGTCCGCGATATTCTCAGCGAGTTGGCCAAGCCGGGCCGCGATCCCCGCAACGAGTTCAAGATCGCCAGCTTCGCCGAAGACGTTCACGACCTGGAGGACCTTCGCGAGGGGATGATCCTGGAAGGCGTGGTAACCAACGTCACTCGCTTCGGAGCGTTTGTCGACGTGGGCGTGCATCAGGACGGGCTGATCCACATTTCGGAGCTTGACCGCACGTTTGTGAAAGACCCCAGCGACGTGGTTTCGGTCGGGGACGTAGTTCGCGTCAAAGTTCTCGAAGTCGACCTGGCTCGCCGGCGAATTGCACTGTCGAGGAAGCAAGTCTAATAGCCTTGCGTAAGCCCTGGAGGAATTCGGGAAAGAGTGACAGCCAATATTCCGCGAATCGCGCAACGCCGTCTTGTCACAAGTTGGGACGTCGCGAGATTTGGTCCATGGCGGCAAGGAGGGCCGTCGTCTCGTTGGGGAATGCTCCGTCAACGTCGCCGACGGCGGCCAGATCGGCAAGAAGGCTGATGTCCTGCAAATCGCCGAGCAGTCCCAATACGCCGATCGCGCGGCGGCGCTGGTCGGGGGCCTCGGAAGCCAATCGCTCCCGGAGACGCATCTGAGCCGTCTTAACCGTCTTGGGATAGTAGAACTCCTGAACGACTGGTCTCCGTAACAAATCGGCCAGGGCCTTGCATACAGGATCGCAGCCGGCACTCTCAAGCCGGTCGGCCAGAGCTTCGACGGCTGATTCGAAAACGTATCGGCTGGCGCAACAGGCCAGCATCTTGATCGCCTGGACGTGTTCAGCCGCAGTCAGGCCGGGCCCCTCAAGCAAGTACTTCACTGCGTATTCGGGAAGGAAAGGCGAGTGCGCGAGTGATCGGCGGACGGCCTTGAGCCTGCCGCAGCCGAGCCGGAATGCCCAGAAGACGGTTCGACCCCATCGATGACGGGTGGGGAACGGATAGTCCTCCGGCTCATCGAACGGATTGATCGAGTGCGATTCATCGGTGCCGTCCTCTTCAGCCGAACCGAACGAGTCTTCCATGCGATGGAGGACATTGGCAATTCGTTGCTGGGCCTGGGACCGACTCTTCACACCTGCCACGACGCCCGACCAGAGATGATGATGGACGACCATTGCCCGCGTGTTGACCACGGCGGTTGGCAGCGCGACTCTCCGGGCCGGCCTGCGTGCCACTTCGGTTTCCCCGTAGCGGCGGATCAGGTAATCGAGAACTCGCATGAGCGCTCGAGCCCGATCATCGGCCTCCAGCGCGGTCGCCTTGAAGGTCAACTGCGACGTGCAACTGACCCTGATGGCGAGCAGTCTCTATCGGCATCTGGGCCAAACCATCGGCCACGGATACGAGACGGTCAAGTCCATGCACTTGTTCAACGACTTTGTCGACGCGACCGCCCAAATCACGATCGGCGAACGTGACATCGTCGTACGGTTCCAAAAGCGCGCCCATAACCCCTTACTAATCGGGGCAGGCCTCGACAAAACGGACGTGCGTGTTCCTTGGCTGGGCCGAAAACGCCTCCAATTCCAGTTCGGATGACCCTATCGTGCCCCATGGTGTTAAGGGCTAAACTAACGTCGACCCGCGGCCCCGTGCGGCCCAAAATGTTAGGCCCAACCTGCGCTGTGGGAATCCAGGCTAGCACGCCTTTTCGCCATAGAGACGCCAGAACCATCGGACGCACGTCCAGAAAAAAATGAGAATCCTCACAGAAAAGTGGTTCTTCCGTAGAATCTGTGGGTGGACTCAAGCCGGTTTCTGTTCCACATGGCAACGTCCGCGCCTTGCCTCAATCCCTCCTCCTCACCGGGCCTCCGAAAAATCGCCTCACTGTTCAAAAATATACTTGACACGGGCACGCAAATCGGATAGTGTACACTTGAATATGTATCGACACCTTCCCCTTTGTCGCCCTCGCCGCCATGAACACACAGCCGCCAGTACCAATCCCCACGCCTCACCTCCGCCCCAATCCGCCATCGCCCGCCTCCCTGAAACAGGGGTCCCGCTTCGGGGAGTAATTGTCAGAAAACGTCATTTCCGTGCCAAGTTGACTGCAACACTACTTCGATGCAGATTGCAGCACTACCCCAACGGATGAGCTCGCGGGCAGTCAAAGCTCCCGCTGTTGAAATAGAGTGCGTATGCTGAGTATCCTTGCGGCATTCGTGGAAACATGGTGCCAATCGAGATAGCCGCGTGGGCTTGCCCCGCACCAGTCAAACAAAGAGGAAAGAACACATGACATCGCTCCCAACTCCTCCCCACAACCGCCGCCAATTCCTCGCCCGCTCGGTTTCCGCCGCCACGGCCGGCCTGTTCCTTTCCCCGTCCTTCGCACTCGCCGATGAGCCTCTCCTCCCCTACTTCGAAAACCGAGGCTGGCTCGTCGGCTGCTGGACCCGCCCCTGGGCGGCCTTCGACTATCGCGTCGGCATGGACGCCATGGTCGAAGCCGGCTTCAAATACGTCGCCCTCACCGGCGCCAAGACCCGCACCAAACGGGTTATCGCCGTCGATACGACCCTCGAAGAGGCTGCCACCGTGGGCGAAGAAGCCAAGCAGCGCGGACTGACCATCACCAACGTCTACGGCGGCGGTGTGGCCCTCGAAAAAGGCCCCCAGGACCTCCGCAAGCTGATCGACAACTGCCAGGCGGCCGGCGGACTCTCCGTCCTCCTCTCCGGCATAGGCAACGAACAGACCTACGAGGCCTGTTGCCGGACCGTGGCCGAGTGCTGCGACTATGCGGCCGAAAAACGAATCGCCATAGTACTGAAACCCCATGGCGGCACGACGGGTACCGGACCCCAGATCCGCGATGCCGCCGGCCGCGTCAACCGTCCCAATTTCACCGTCATGTACGATCCCGGCAATATCTTCTACTACTCTGAAGGCAAGGTAAACCCGGTCGAGGATGTCAAAGCAGTCGCCGGACTGGTCACCGGCGTCTCGGTCAAGGACTACCTTCCGCCGAACAACGTGGCCCTCACCCCCGGCGCCGGCAACGTCGACTTCCCCGCCCTCTTCGCCGAACTCCGCCGCGGCGGCCTCAAGGGCGGACCGCTCATGATCGAAATGGTCAACCCCGGCGATCCCGACCAGACGCTCGACGAAGTCAAGAAAGCCAAACGATTCGTGGAGCAGTTGGTTGGCATTGCCTGACGGCAACTCAAGACAACTACGAACAATCACTACCGTATGAGGAACTCCGACCATGTCCGAACGCTCAATCGATCGCCGCCGCTTCCTGCAGGCCTCCGCCGCCCTCTCGCTGGCAGCGGCAACCGTGTCCGCCGCCGAAACGACTGCACCCGACCCCGCCGAAGACGTTACGGAGCCCGGGGACTGGCGTTCCAACCCCCTCATCCAACAAGCCTGCCAGGTGGCTCTCAACATCCTCAAACCGAGCCGGAAAGACCTCGAGCACGGCTTGGAACTTCACGCCCAGAGCCTGGTCTTCGAAAGCTACGGATTCTCGCCCCGGGCGGCCGTCGACGGCGACGCGATCCGGGCGGCGGTCGAGGCAGATGCCTCCGACGTCGAGATCCAGGACATGCGGGAAAGCATGTCGATGAACCGGGCAGCCACCGATCCGGCCGAACAGGCCGAGTTCAAGCAGGCCTGGGAGGCCGCTGGCGTGACCTGCATCTTTCAAAACGCCGGCGAAGAGGGCCAGTCCGTGATGCGGCTCATCAAGCGGCTCGCCCACTTCACCTACCTCACCGACCTGCTCCCCGACTTCCTCCCCAAGGCGGCCACGCCCGACGAAATCGTCGCCGCCAAACAGGCGGGCCGGCACTGCCTCTATTTCTCCGGCAACGGCGCTCCCCTCACCGAACAATGGGTCTCCATCGAGGACGAACTCCGCTACATTCACATCTTCTTCGAATTGGGCATCCGCATGATGCACCTCACCTACAACCGCCGCAACATGATCGGCGACGGTTGTGCCGAACCCGCCAATGCCGGGCTGAGCGATTTCGGCCGCGCCGTCGTGGCCGAGATGAACCGGGTGGGCGTCATCGCCGACTGCGCCCACAGCGGATGGCAGACGAGCCTCGAAGCCGCCAAGACCTCGCAGAAGCCCATGGTCGCCAGCCACACCACCTGCGCCGCTCTGAATCCCCACATCCGTAGCAAACCCGACGAGGTGATCCGGGCAATCTGCGACACCGGCGGCCTGGTGGGCATCTGCTGCATCCCGGGTTTTCTGGGCGGTAAGGGCGACATCAGCGTCATGCTCGACCATATCGATCATGTCGTGAAGAAGTTCGGCCCCGATCACGCGGCCATCGGCACCGACGTCGCCTACACCTCACGCAACGCGGCGGCCGAGAACAAGAAGACTCCCGCCCGGGCCAGGTCCCGCACCCGTTGGGAGGCATTCTGGCCCCCAGGGTCGCTGGGCTCCAGCGCCCCGGAAGCCGCCCTGAGCATGGCCTGGACCAACTGGCCGCTGTTCACCGTCGGCATGGTCCAACGCGGCTACCGCGACGACGATATCCAGAAGATCCTCGGCGGGAACGTCCTCCGCGTCGCTCGGGCAGCCCTGAAAGACCTGTAACCGAAGACAATGCCGCTCGACCTCTTCGTCCGCATCACCGCCTCGTGTTGCATTCGCTTGCACCCAACCTGCCGTTGCCGAAGGAGATACCAATGAGTCCCAGTCGATACACCACACGTCGCGACTTCCTGAAACGCCTCGGAGGCACTGCGGCAGGCGCCGGCGCCCCCTGGCTGGTCCCCGACTCGGTGTTCGGCGCCAATCCGCCCAGCAATCGAGTCCACGTGGCCCTGATCGGCTGCGGCAACCAGAGTCGAGTCGACCTGCCGGCCGTCTTGCGTTACGACGACGTGCAGGTCACGGCCGTGTGCGACGTCAACAAAGGAAGCCATGGCTACGCCCGCCCCGAGCACTTCCTGGGCCGCGAACCCGCCCGCCAAAAGGTTGAGGAGCACTATGCCAAGAAGGCGAGTTCCGGTTCCTTCAAAGGTTGCGACGCGTACGCCGATTTTCGCGACGTGTTGGCTCGCGACGACGTCGACGCCGTGATGATCGTCCTCCCCGACCATTGGCACGCGCTGGCGGCGTGCATGGCAGCCCGTCGCGGAAAGGACGTCTATTGCCAGAAACCGCTGACGCTCACCGTTCACGATGGCCGGCAGATGATCGAGGCCGTACGCCGGCACGGCCGCATCCTGCAGACCGGCAGCCAGTATCGCTCCAACCCGACGGTCCGTCACGCCTGTGAACTGGTCCGCAACGGTCGCGTCGGCAAGATCGAGCGAGTGTTCTCCATCGTCTCCGGCGCCCCGGTGGGGCCGGGGCCCGGCTGGAACCCCATGCCGGTGCCCGACGGATTTGACTATGAGATGTGGCTGGGCCCCGCCCCCAACGCTCCCTATCACGCCGACCGCTGCCTGTACCGCTTTCGTTTCAACCTCGACTATTCGGGGGGCCAGGTGACGAACACCGGCGCCCATTCCAACGATATCGTCCAGTGGGCACTTGGCACCGACGACACGGCGCCGGTCGAGTTTGAAGACACGGGCTCTGTCTGGCCTCCCGAAGGCCACCTCTACAACACCGCCGTCACCACCAGTTTCCGCGCACGCTACGCCAGTGGAGCGGAGTTGGTCTGTCAGACGCAGGACCCGGGATTCGGCGTCCGTTTCGAAGGAACCGAAGGCTGGGTCCAATACGCGGAGGGGAAGGTGACGACCCATCCGGAGTCCCTGGCCGATTCGCAGATCGGCCCGGACGAAATCCGCCTCCCGATCAGCACGAACCACTACCGAAATTTCCTCGATTGCGTCAAGTCGCGTGAGGAACCGATCGAACCGGTCGAAGTCGGACACCGCACGGCCACCATCTGTCATGTGGGCAATATCGCCATGCGGCTCAAACGCAAACTGCGATGGGATCCGCAAGAAGAACAGTTTCTCGACGATGACCAGGCCAACGGGATGCTCCAGCGGCCCTACCGCGAGCCGTGGCAACTGTGAGAGAGACTCAAGAACGGCGAGGAACAGGTCATGAAACCAACCCTCAGCACCCTGATCCTGGGTTGCCTCGCGGCACTTTGGTGCGGTCTCTCGGCACGACCGCTCCCGGCCGGCGAGCCGCCCGTCTGGCGCAGCGGTTGGGCGTCTATGGCCCACCCCGAAGAGACGATCGCCTGTGCCCGCGAGATCGGCTTCAACGCGCTTATCTTCCACGGACCCGTCGAACGCATGAAACACTGGACGGCCCTCACCAAGGCCGCCGGCATCGAAAGCTACTACTGGTTCAGTCCCATCGTCAGAGACCGGGACGGTGACCTGGCGCCCCTGGCACAAGTGATGAGCCCCGAGGATGACGCCGCCCTGGAAAACCTGCGGGCAGCCGAAGATCCAAAGAAGGGCGGCTACCAGTTTGGCGGAGAGCCCCTCCCCACTCGCCGCGACCCCGCCTCGCCCGATCACGACGTGCTCGTCAGCGCCCGCCTCCTTTGCTTCCACCGGCCGGAGAGTGTGGCCTGGTGCCGAAAACAGATCGCCGACATGCTGCTCGCCTGTCCCGACCTGAGCGGCGTCGGACTGGACTACTTCGGCTACCAGAACTACCGCGGTTGCCTCTGTCCCCACTCGCTGAAACTCTTCGACGAGTACCGTCAATCGCATCCCGACGCGCCTCGCGATCAAGCCTGGGTTGAATTCTCGCGCGATACGTTGGTGGCCACGATCAACGACCTGTCTCGCTACGCCCGGAGCGTCCGCCCGGGCGTCAAGGTGACGATCCACGTCTACCCCACTTTCCTGCCCGAACCGGTGTACGGCCGGCGCTTGAACGTCGATACGTGCTGCGAGACCGTCGCGTGGTTCTTCGAGCCCTACTGGAGCGAAAAGAAGGTGGCCGACCACACGCTCCAGGTGACTCAGCCTGAGGGGCGTGCCTTCCCCGTCTCGCGTGGTGTGCCGTTCTTCGGCCTCTACGTGGGACGCCCCGAGGCCGACAAGCCGCCGGAACGGTTGGCCCGGGAGTTGGCGATCATCCGCCGAAATGCGGGGCTCGGTACGCTGAGCGTTTGCAGCTTCAACGAGTTCGTCAAACATGAGAACATGCGGCAGGTAATCAAGGAGGCGCTGGCCGCCGACGAGTAGCTTCCCCTTGACAAATGGATCCGGCGCTGACATGTTCTCCACCACGGCCCCCCAGAGCCCGGCCTGTACCGGGTAGAATGATTGGTTCACTCGGATGGTTGTTCCCAAGTCGCGGAAGGCACGACCGGCCCCTGAGCCGGCCCGCTCCCGCCCAGTTCTCCTCCTCTTCATCGCGGTCGCTGCCGTCGCGCTGCTGGCCTATCAGCCCGTGTGGCGCGGAGGGTTGCTGTGGGACGATGACGCACACCTCACGGCGTCGTCTCTGGCTTCGTGGAACGGGCTCTGGCGCATCTGGACCGATTACACCGCGACGCAACAATACTACCCCGTCGTCAACAGTGCCTTCTGGCTCATGAACCGGCTGTGGGGGCACGATCCGCTCGGCTACCACCTCGTCAATATCCTCCTCCACGCGACTTCGGCATGCCTGATTGCCGCCGTACTGCGGCGATGGTCCGTTCCCGGTGCGGCCTTGGCGGCCGTGATCTTCGCCCTGCACCCCGTCCACGTCGAATCGGTTGCCTGGATCACCGAACTGAAAAACACGCTGAGCGGCGCGTTCTACCTCGGGGCCCTGGCGTGCTACCTCCCGTTCGACGAGCGGCGTTCCCGGCGTTTCTACGCGGCATCCCTCGCTCTGTTCGTGCTCGCGCTCGGCAGCAAGACCGTAACGGCTGCACTGCCGGCGGCGATTCTGATCGTGCTGTGGTGGCTGCGAGGACGACTGAATTGGCGACAGGACGTTCTGCCTCTCGTGCCGTTCTTCGCGGCCGGTGCTGTTGCCGGCGTCGGCACGGCATGGCTCGAAGCGACCTGGGTGGGCGCCTCGGGAGAAGCATTCCATCTGTCGTGGATCGAACGCGTCTTGCTCGCCGGTCGCGCCGTCTGGTTCTATGCAGCCAAACTCGCCTGGCCGGCCCCACTCATATTCACCTACCCCCGCTGGGACGTCGACCAAACCGTCTGGTGGCAGTACCTGTTTCCCGCGGCCCTGGCCCTAGTTCTCGCCGCGTGCTGGGCCGTGCGGACCCGCATGCGGACGCCGCTCGGCGCCGTCCTGTTCTTCTGTGTCACCCTGGGGCCCGCCCTCGGTTTCGTGAATGTGTACCCGTTCCGGTTTTCCTATGTCGCCGATCACTTCCAGTACCTTGCCAGCATCGGCCTGATTGCGCCTTTCGCGGCAACACTTCTCTGGCTCGCACGCCGCCGCCTACCGGCACTGCCGGAAGCGGCCGTGGCGGCCCTGATTGCCGTTCCCCTGTTCCTCCTCACGTTCGAGAACAGCCGGAAGTACGTCAATGCGGAGGTCCTGTATCGTGCCACGCTGGCAAAGAATCCGGACTCCCTCCTGGCACGCAACAATCTGGCTGCAACACTGCTGGATGGACCTGCGGAAGGATGGACGGAAGCCATGGAACACGCCGGAGCGGCGGTTCGGATCGATCCGAACTACGCGGAATCCCACAACAACCTCGGCGTCGCCTATCAACGAATGCGGCAGTTCGAAGACGCGATCAAGGAGCATAGCGAAGCCATTCGCCTCAAGCCGGATCTGGCGCAGGCCCACGATAACCTCGCCGTCGCCCAAGCGGCGCTCGGCAATCTCGATGAGGCCGTCGCGTCCTGGGAAGCTTCTCTCAGGATCTATCCCGATAATGCGCAAACCCTCAGCAATCTGAGCCGCGCGCTGATGCTACGCGGACGCACAGACGAAGCCGTCTCACTCGCCCGCCAGGCAGCCGACGTCAATCCGCAGTCGGCCGACCTGCAGATGAGCCTGGCCAACACGCTGCAGAACGCCGGCCTCGTGGCGGAGGCGGTTCGCGCCTACGAGAACGCCGTCCGGCTGCGCCCCGACTGGGGCGAGGCACACTTCAACATGGGCATGGCGCTCCAGCGATTGCAGCGGCCGGCGGACGCCCTGGCCGCACTTCAAAACGCCGCCGGCCGACTCCCCGACTCGGCACGCATCCAGGGCACGCTGGCCAGCCTGCTGGCATCCATGAACCGTCACGACGAGGCGGCCCTCCATTTCGAGCTTGCCTTGCAGAATGCAGAAGACGCGGAAGCCCTCCCCCTGCACAACGAGTTCGGCGTAACCCTGATCATGCTGGGCCGGCGCGACGAAGCCGCCGCACATTTTCAAGCGGCGCTCCAACTGGACCCGGCATTCGCACCCGCACAGGCCAATCTGCAGAAACTGCAGAACGATGCCTCGTCGGGGCCGTGAAGACAATTGCGTTCACGCCGTAGCCCGTGGTCAATCGGCCGGATCACCCGCCGCCTGCGACTTCACCTCGCGTTCGTAAACCGCCAAGTCCTCTTCGATCTGCCGGGCGAACGATTCGTCGCCCTGCTCGCGGGCAATCCGAAGAGCTTCCGTGGCGGTGCGCAGAGCGTCGCCGCTTCGCCCGGCCGCCGAGTAGACGGAAGCCAAGACCTTGAGCGTGTCCGGGACCTTGCGATGGGTCAATGCGCACGCCTTCTCGGCCAGCGGCACCGCCTTCTGCGGGTCGTAGTAATCAGGCAGTTCGGGCTTGATGCGAACTGCCGCCAGAGCCAAGAGCGCCGGAACCGCTTCGGAATCGAGATCCACCGCGCGCGCGTAATGCTTCGCCGCCTCCTGCAACTTCCCCTGGCGGTGGAGCACGTAGCCGTAGTAGTGGTTCGCATACGCATCGGCAGGCGTCAGGCGGACCGCTTCTGCCAGATGCTCTTCCGCCTCTCCGAGATCTCCTGTCTCAAGGAGAAGCAGGGCGAGAGTCATGTGAACCAAGAAGGCATCAGGCGCAACCTTCAACGCTTGGCGGCAATGCGCCATCGCCTCCCGCGGCTTCCCTTCGCGACTGAGGAGCACCGCAAGGTGGTGATGAGCCAAAGTATGATCCGGTTCGCACTCCAAAACCTTCTCCAGGTGCATCCTCGCCTCTTCGTTCCTGCCCAGGTCCATCAGGATTTCGGAGAGCCTCAATCGCGAGTGAACGTGCTCGGGATTCGTCTGCACCGCTCTCTCGTAGAGCGGCATTGCCCCTAGCGGATCCCCCTGCCGGAAGAACTCTTCGGCCGCCCGAAAGAAGCTGTTGTCGTCCAAAAATGCGGCGGCGATGCTGCCAATCGCATCGGGGGCCACGTTGACGAACTCGGGGATATTGGCCGCCCGCTTCGATTCCGTGAAGCGGGAAAGAACGACGGGAACGCTGCTCTCCCCCTTCTCGTCGATGTGCGTCAGAAACAGTTGAGTATAGGGAGAGTACATCTTGGAAGAGAACACCAGCCACTTGCCGTTCGGCGACCAACTGTGCCACGAGTTCATTCGGCTCGTATTGCAGCGCAACCGCCGGGCCTCACCCCCTGCGGCCGGGAGAATATACAGCTCGCTGTCGGGCTGGAGCAGCATGAAACTGTTGGCCTGGCAGAAAACGATCCATTTGCCGTCGGGCGAATACCGGCCGAAATAGTTGCTCATCCCGTTCTGCGAAGCGCCTTCGATCGGCTCCGGCGTCCCCCCCTCGCCCTCATTGAACGGAATTCGGTACAGGTCGAAGCGAAACGTCTTGCCTTCCTTGAGGAACTCGTCGCATTCGTCCGAAGAAAGCAGGATCTTGTTTTTGCTCAAGAGCTTCTTCAACTCGTAGGCTTTGGTGCGTGCAAAAACGATGGTCTTCCCGTCGGGACTCCAATTCGGGTTGCTGTGCACGAACTGCGGGTCGTCGGCTCCGGGCAACGAAGAAAACTCCTTGGTCTGACGGTCGTACACGGCCAGAATGCCCTTGAAGGGGAAAAACAACTGGCTGAACGCCAGATCGTCGGTCGCTACGAAGACCGACCGATCCTTCACCGTGCTTACCACGTAACGGCCGTCCGGCGACACCTGGGAGAGCAGCCCGAACGTCGGATCGCCGTCCTCCCGCCGGTAGTCGCTCCAGGTGATGATCTCCTCTTCGGTAAGGGCCATGTCACGCGATACCGACGCCATGGCGTAAGAGCCCTTGTCGCTGGCATAGTCGACGTCCATTCCCAGGACCGATCCATCCGCAGAGAAGGAATGGCAGTTCCCGCACACGGGCAACTTGTCCAGCACGATCGGAGGCGGTTCTTTCGAAGAAATCGGGCCGAATCGCCAGCGGATAAAGGCCGCCGGATTCTTCACCGCGTCAACAAACGGCAGATTCACCTCTCGGAAGAACAGCGGCGCTCCGACCTCGTCCTTCGACGTGCGGATACGCACCGTGGCCTCAGAAAGGACCGTGTCCGGCGACGCCCCCCGCACCCCGGAAATCGTGATCCGCGTCTCCCGCTCCCGCGAGTGCTCCTTGATCATCTCCCAGTCCGCGTCCGGTACGGTCCATTCGGTAGTCTTGCTGCGGAAACTCAGGGTGTCTCCTTCGTTGGAGAACTGAAAGTCGATGCACCACGTGTCGGAGGCAACGTTGCCGTCCTGCCAGCGAAGCGTGGGTGCCACGATATCGGGTGGAAAGAGAGACTCGTCCAAGGGATAGGAGATCTCCAGCGGCATCGGCTCCGCCTCGCTCGCCTCGACGATCGAGTGCGGCGGGGATGAGAGATCGGGCGTCGAGACGCCGACCGGATGCGTGTCCGAGCATCCCGCCAGGGCAAGGACGCACATCGACACGATCGACGCCGATCTGACGCCGCTCGGAGAATAAGAGCGCATAACCCGGATTCCCCACCCGAAAGAGTGCATAACAGAATAGTGCTTGCTTCTCAGTCGCCTGTTCATTGCCCTCTTTCAGCGCGAAACCGTTCGTACGTGCCGAGCAGACGGGCGATGCGCTGGGCCTGCTCCTGGTCGCGGGCCGCCACGGCGAGTTCCAACGCTCGTTTCGCGACGTTGGCCGCATCGCCAAATCGCCCGGCCGCTGCGCACACCCCGGCCAGACTTCTCAGCACGTCCGGATTCTCGTATCGAGTCACTTCGCAGGCCCTGGTAACCAGGGCCAACGCTTCATCCATCTTGCGCAGCTCAGGCCGGTCACCCGTGCTCAGAATCGATGCCAGGTTCACCATCGCCGGGACATGCTCGGGATTCTGCTCCAGCGCTCGCCGGTAGCAAAACGCGGCCTCCGCCAGCTTGCCGTTGCGGTACATCATTTCCGCGCAATAACAGTTTGTCAGCCCCTTTTGCGGCTCCAATCGTATGGCCTCCGCAAGATATTCGGCGGCTTCTTCGGGGTGTCCCGTCTCCAGGAGGATCGACGCCAGACCAGCGTTCGCTTCGTGAAAATCCGGTTCCCCGCGCAAGGCCTGGCGAAAGTGCTCGGCAGCCTCCTCGAGTCTCTGCTCATCGCGAAGAAACGTCGCCAGACGGAAGTGCGCCAGGGCGTGGGCCGGGTCGATCTCGAGGAGCTTGACGAGCTGAGTCCTCGATTCCTCGACCCTCCCCAAGTCGAAAAGCGCATCGGCCAGATCCAGCCGCGACAACGTGTTCCCTGGATTGATCTCCAGAGACTTCTGGAACAACGGAATCGCGCCCGCGGGGTCGTTCTGCCCTACGAATGCGAACCCGGCCCGATAGTAATGCAGGTCGTCGAGGAATCCCTCGATGATTTGCTGGATCGCGTCCGGCGCCACGTTGACAAACTCGGGAATGTTGGCCGCCCGCTGCGGCTCGGTGAAGCCGGAAAGAACCACCGGGACGCTGCTGTCGCCATTCTCGTCGATGTGCGTGAGAAAGAGCTCGGTGTAGGGCGAGTACATCTTCGACGAGAACACCAGCCACTTGCCGTTCGGCGACCAACTGTGCCAGGAGTTCATTCGTGTCGTATTGCAGCAGAGACGCCGGGCCTGGCCCCCTCCGGCCGGGATGATATACAGCTCGCTGTCGGGCTGGAGCAGCATGAAATTCCTGGCGCGGCAGAACACGATCCACTTGCCGTCGGGAGAGAACTTGGGAAAGTAGTTGCTCATCCCGTTGCCCGAAGCGCCCTCGATCGGCTCCGGCGTTCCCCCCTTGCCCCCGTTGAAAGGAATTCGATACAGGTCGTACCGGAACGGCCGCTCGCCCTTGACGAATACTTCTGCAGCCTCCGGCGGAACCACGACCGACCGGATGTTCTCCAGCCCCTCCGGCTCATAGGCCTCGCTGCGCGCGAACACGATCGTCTTTCCATCCGGGCTCCAGGTGCCGTTGGTCTGGACGAAGCGGCGGTCGTCTGCCCCCGGCAAGGAATCGAACGTCTTCGCCTGGCGATCATAGATCGCCAGGATACCCTTGACCAGGAAGAAAAGCTGCGAAAACGTGATATCCGGTCGATAGACGGCCAAGGCCCGATCCTTCACCGTCCCCACCACGTGCCTCCCGTCCGGCGAAACCTGGCAGAGCAACCCGAAAGTCAGCTCCTCCTCCTCCCGCCGATATTCGCTCCAACTGATCAGCTTTTCCTGGTTCAATACGATCTGTTTCTCGACCGGCGTGACGGCGTAGGCTCCCTTGTCGTTACCCGAGTCGACCTCCAGGGCCAGGGTGGAGCCGTCGGCGGAGAAGGAATGACAGTTGCCGCAAACGGGCAGCTTTTCCAGAACGATCGGAGGCGGCCCCTTGGAGGAGATTGGGCCGAATCGCCAACGGATGTGCGCTGCCGGGTCCTTGACGGCCGTAAGAAAGGGCAGGTTCACCTCGCGAAAAAACAGCGGCGCCCCCACCTCGTCCGCCGAGGTGCTGAACCTCACGGAGGTTTGGGAAAGGACTTCGTCGGGAACGCTCCCCCCGAGGCTCGACACGGTGACCCGGACCTCGCCCTCCCGCGACCGTTCCTGGATCACCGCCCACGCCTCGTCGGGCACGGGCCATTCCGTCTGGCGGGAAAGAAACTCCAGACCAGGCCCCCCGTCGGTGAACCGCAAGACAATCCGCCAGGCGTCGGCATCCGGGTGGGTGTCCTGCCAGCGAAATGTCGGGGCGGCGATACCGGGTGGAAACAGCGCTTCGTCCAGCGGATAGAGGATCTTCAACGGGGCCGGCTCCGATCGGCTCCTCTTGACCGATCGAGGAATTCCGGGATCGGACGTGTTGGCCTCCTGCGGCAACTTGGAGCAGCCAACCAGTGCAACCGCCAAAAGACAGGCTGCCGTACCAGCCTTCGTGATCCTAATGGACTTGTGCATAAGACGTTTATGTCTACCAAACCCCCGTTTGTCAATGCGTGACGGTCTGGAACCTGCGCCGGCCCGGAATGGGAACCGTGACAGGTGATTCTCGACAAGGGCGTCCTGACCGAGCTCCGATGCTGTCGGCTATTTTTCCTGCCGCCCATTAGAGTTAGGTAACGACCTCATTTTTGTTCGCCCCAATCGTCGCCAAGGCGTTCGGCCTGCCGCGGTTACGCCCCCCCATACATGGTAATCTGGCGAGTATTTGTCGTAGCGGTTAAAAAATCGAGTCTAGAGTATTGCATCGTCTGGAATGGCGCGATATATACCTCACGCGGTGAGAAATGTCCGGTTATCAAATAGCTGAAAGTTGCGGGTCAACAGGGTGTTCATGTCGTCGCGGTAGTCGGTGTTGACGCGATTCAGGCAGTTCTCAATCGCGGCCTGGAAT